>ENA-OUOG01004115-OUOG01004115.1-marine-metagenome-genome-assembly--contig:-NODE-4115-length-12797-cov-5.035299_pt1 | contig 12797 bp, 6 predicted proteins | sample MGYA00248635_ERZ508505 | MGnify/ENA primary metagenome ERZ508505 (study PRJEB26176, sample SAMN06267871) | marine metagenome | isolation source: Saanich Inlet, British Columbia, Canada | place: Pacific...
GGAAGGGGAAACCTGACCCGCCCCCAAGCGCACAGGGGTTGTGCGGATGGAGAGAGAAAGTGGATAGAGCTGAAAAATCTGAGCTCGTGGCAAGCTATAACGGTATCTTTAAGGATTCCGGTATTGTTGTCGTGACCCACTATTCCGGACTATCGGTTGCTGAGATCTCTGATCTCAGAAGTCGTATGGCAGAGGTTGGCGGCACCGTTAAGGTGACGAAGAATCGTCTGGTGAAACTCGCTCTTGCAGGAACGTCAGCAGAAGGTATTGAGGCTTTGTTCTCAGGACCAACTGCAATTGCCTATTCAGATGATCCGGTGGCAGTGCCTCGGATTGCGGCAAAATTTGCAAAAGAAAATGACAAACTTCAAATCATTGGTGGTTTGATGGGTGACACAGTTCTGGATGCAGATGGCGTTAAGACACTTGCTTCGTTGCCGTCTTTGGACGAGTTACGTGGCAAACTGGTTGGATTGCTCAATGCACCAGCAACCAAGGTTGCAGGCGTTGTTCAAGCACCGGCTGGTCAATTGGCGCGCATTATGGGCGCTAAAGCTGCACAGGGAGAAGCCGCATAAGCGGTGGTCTGGTATAATTTAATTGGAGAAAAAAATGGCTGATCTTGAAAAGATTGCTGACGAATTGTCAACACTAACTGTTTTGGAAGCTGCTGAGCTTGCAAAACTTCTTGAAGAAAAATGGGGCGTTTCAGCTGCTGCACCTGTTGCTGCTGCTGCGGCACCTGCTGGTGGCGGTGAAGCTGCTGCAGAAGTTAAAGACAGCTTTAGCGTTGTTCTTGCATCTGCTGGTGACCAAAAAATTAACGTCATTAAAGAAGTGCGTGCCCTTACAGGTCTTGGCTTGAAAGAAGCCAAAGATTTGGTTGAAGGTGCGCCTAAAGAAGTTAAAGGTGACGTTCCAACTGCTGAAGCCAACGAAATCAAGGAAAAACTTGAAGCCGTTGGTGCAACTGTTGAATTGAAATAGTTGTTTGATGCGCGTGGCAGGGTAATCCTGCCACGCCGTCTTTACTGTCCACCTTTCGAGGTGTTTTTGGGGAAATTTCCCCGCGCTGAAAACAAGGATTACTCATGTCACAAACATTTGCTGGTCGCAAACGTCTCCGTCGCTCATTTGGTCGTATTCCCCAAGTCCTGGAAATGCCTAACCTTATTGAAGTGCAGAAATATTCATATGATCAGTTTCTTCAGGTGGCACGACCTGATGGCGGACGCGACGAGCAAGGGCTTGAAGCTGTCTTTAAATCCGTTTTCCCGATTTCAGACTTTGGAAATACATCGCTCTTAGAATTTGTCTCTTATGAGTTTGAAGCGCCTAAATATGACGTAGAGGAATGTCAGCAACGCGGCATGACCTTTGCGGCACCATTAAAAGTAACTCTTCGTTTGGTTGTTTTTGATGTTGATGAAGAAACAGGTGCGCGCTCAATTCGTGGCATTAAAGAGCAAGAAGTTTATATGGGCGACCTGCCGTTCATGACGGCCAATGGTACATTCGTGGTGAATGGTACAGAGCGTGTTATTGTCTCTCAAATGCACCGTAGCCCAGGCGTTTTCTTTGACCACGACCGTGGCAAAACACATGTGTCTGGTAAATTGCTTTTTGCAGCACGTGTGATCCCTTATCGTGGTTCTTGGTTGGACTTTGAGTTTGACGCAAAAGATATTTTGCATGTGCGTATTGACCGCCGCCGTAAAATGCCAGCGACTGCTTTGTTGCACGCTCTCGACTTTGACTCCGATGAAATTTTAAAACTATTTTATAATCAGGTTGTTTATGAGCGCGTTAAAGATAGCTGGGAAACACCTTTCGTTCCAGAACAGCGCCGTGGCACAAAGCCTGCTGCTGACTTGATCAATGCCAAAACAGGCAAGGTTGTCGTCGAAGCTGGCAGCAAGTTGACGCCACGCATGGCCCGCAAACTTCAAGAAGATGGTCTTGAAAAATTGCGTGTTGGTGATGACGAATTGCTTGGTCGGTTTCTTGCCGATGAATTGGTTAATCTTGAAACAGGTGAAATTTTTGCCGAAGCTGGTGATGAGATTACAGAAGAGCTTTTGGGCGAATTGGTTGATGCTGGTTATACATCCCTTGCAACGCTGGATGTTGATCTGATCAATAAGGGTCCATTTATTCGCAATACACTCAAAGCTGATAAGTCCTCAGATAAAATTTCTGCGCTTGAAGAAATTTATCGTGTGATGCGCCCTGGTGAGCCACCAACCGCTGAGACAGCTCAAGCCTTGTTTGATGGCTTGTTCTTTGACTCTGAGCGTTATGACCTTTCATCAGTTGGCCGTGTAAAAATGAATATGCGCCTTGATTTGGATTGCCCGGATGATGTGCGTGTTCTTCGTAAAGAAGACATTGTGTCCGTTATGAAGACGCTTGTTGACCTGCGTGATGGCCGTGGCGACATTGACGATATTGATAATTTGGGTAACCGACGTGTTCGTTCTGTGGGCGAACTTATGGAAAATCAGTTTCGTGTAGGTTTGTTGCGCATGGAGCGGGCCATTAAAGAGCGTATGAGTTCTGTGGATGTTGATACAGTCATGCCGCAAGACCTCATTAATGCTAAGCCTGTAGCGGCTGCTGTGCGCGAGTTCTTTGGTTCATCGCAATTGTCACAATTTATGGACCAAACAAATCCATTGTCAGAAATCACTCATAAGCGTCGCCTATCCGCGCTTGGGCCTGGCGGGTTGACGCGCGAGCGTGCTGGTTTTGAGGTTCGTGACGTTCACCCTACTCATTATGGGCGTATTTGTCCGATTGAAACCCCTGAGGGACCAAATATTGGTTTGATCAACTCTTTGGCGACTTTTGCGCGTGTGAATAAATATGGCTTTATCGAGAGTCCTTACCGACGTGTTGTTGACGGTAAGGTCACAGATGAAGTTGTTTATTTGTCTGCTATGGAAGAGTCACGTTTTCGCGTCGCGCAAGCGAATATTAAAATTGGCGCAAATGGTGCGATTGAAGAAGATCTTATTAACTGCCGCGTGAATGGCGACTTTGAAATGGTTACACCTGATATGGTGAATCTCATGGATGTGTCACCTAAGCAGATTGTTTCTGTGGCTGCAGCGCTCATTCCATTTTTGGAAAATGATGACGCGAACCGCGCTTTGATGGGTTCAAACATGCAACGTCAGGCTGTGCCGCTTCTTCAAGCTGAAGCACCGCTTGTCGGAACGGGCATGGAAGAGGTTGTGGCACGAGATAGTGGTGCTGCCATTTCGGCACGTCGTTCAGGTGTTGTGGATCAGGTTGATGCAACGCGTATTGTTATTCGTGCCTCTGATGAAACCGATGCGTCAAAATCTGGTGTCGATATTTATAATTTGCGGAAATTCCAACGCTCTAACCAATCAACATGTATTAACCAGCGTCCGCTTGTGCGGGTTGGTGATCGTGTTGAGCGTGGTGATGTTGTGGCGGATGGCCCTTCAACTGAGCTTGGCGAATTGGCTCTTGGACGTAACGTCTTAGTGGCCTTCATGCCTTGGAATGGTTACAATTTCGAAGATTCGATCCTGATTTCTGAGCGTATCGTGCGCGATGACGTTTTCACATCAATTCATATTGAAGAATTCGACATTATGGCTCGCGACACCAAGCTTGGGCCAGAAGAGATAACGCGTGACATTCCAAATGTGGGTGAAGAAGCTCTTCGTAACTTGGACGAAGCCGGCATTGTTTATATTGGTGCTGAGGTTAATCCGGGTGATATTTTGGTCGGTAAAATTACCCCAAAAGGCGAAAGCCCAATGACGCCGGAAGAAAAACTCTTGCGGGCAATCTTTGGTGAAAAAGCTTCTGATGTGCGTGATACATCTTTGCGCTTACCACCTGGAACAACAGGAACTATCGTTGAAGTGCGTGTCTTTAACCGTCACGGTATCGAAAAAGACGAACGTGCAATGGCGATCGAACGCGAGGAAATTGAACTTCTTGCAAAAGACCGTGATGACGAGATGAGCATTCTTCAGCGGAACGTTTATGACCGTTTGCAGAATATTCTGGTTGGCAAGCAAGCAGCGGCTGGCGTTAAAGGCATTGATGCTGACGCTAAAATTACAACTGCAATGCTTGAGGAATTGCCGCGTCATCAGTGGTGGCAGGTTGCTCTTAAAAATGACTCAGCGATGAGTGAGCTTGAAGCAATCAAGAAGCAATTTGATGAAGCTAAAAAAGCACTCGAAGAGCGTTTTGAGGATAAAGTTGACAAGCTCCAGCGTGGGGATGAATTGCCGCCTGGCGTCATGAAAATGGTCAAAGTCTATGTTGCGATTAAACGTAAATTGCAGCCTGGTGATAAAATGGCCGGCCGTCATGGCAATAAGGGTGTGATTAGTCGGATCGTGCCTGTTGAGGATATGCCATATAATGAAGATGGTACGCCGGTTGATATTGTTCTCAACCCACTCGGTGTGCCGAGCCGAATGAATGTTGGGCAAATTCTCGAAACCCATATGGGTTGGGCTTGCGCAAATATTGGTAAGCAAATCGATGAAGCGCTGACCATTTATGAGCAACAGGGCAAGGTTGAAAATGTTCGCAATCTTCTAACGACCGTTTATCCAAATAATGAGACGCTCTCAAATATGGATGACGGCCAAATGATTGAAATGAGCCAGACCTTGCGCAAAGGTGTGCCGATTGCGACGCCAGTCTTTGATGGTGCCCATGAAGCAGATATCGTAGATATGTTAAGTGCCGCAGGTGTGGATGCTTCGGGACAGGTTCAGCTTCGCGACGGCCGCACGGGTGATCTCTTTGATCGCAAAGTGACGGTTGGTTACATCTATATGCTGAAACTACACCACTTGGTGGACGATAAGATCCACGCACGTTCAATTGGTCCATATTCACTTGTCACCCAACAGCCACTTGGCGGTAAAGCGCAATTTGGTGGTCAGCGCTTTGGTGAGATGGAAGTATGGGCGCTTGAGGCATACGGTGCCGCATATACCTTGCAGGAAATGCTGACCGTTAAATCAGATGACGTTGCTGGTCGAACAAAAGTCTATGAAGCAATTGTTCGTGGCGATGATACGTTTGAGGCGGGTATACCCGAAAGCTTTAACGTGCTTGTGAAAGAAATTCGTTCGCTCGGCTTAAATGTCGAACTAACAAGTGATAGCAAAGAACTTTAATCAGGCGCCATAGCGGCGAAACACTGAGGAGCCCAACATGAACCATGAGGTCATGAATATTTTCAACCCACAGGCTAACCAACAAGCCTTTGATCAAATCCGCATCTCTATTGCGAGCCCAGAGAAAATATTGTCCTGGTCGTATGGCGAGATCAAAAAGCCAGAAACGATTAACTATCGTACCTTCAAGCCAGAGCGTGATGGTCTTTTTTGTGCTCGTATTTTTGGTCCAATCAAAGACTATGAATGTTTATGCGGTAAATATAAGCGCATGAAATATAAAGGCATCATTTGTGAAAAATGTGGTGTTGAGGTTACGCTAACCAAAGTGCGTCGCGAGCGCATGGGCCATATTGAGCTTGCCGCGCCTGTTGCTCATATTTGGTTCTTAAAGTCATTGCCAAGCCGTATTGGTTTGCTTTTGGATATGACACTTAAAGATCTTGAGCGCGTGCTTTATTTTGAGCAGTTCATTGTTCTTGATCCAATGCTATCACCGTTGAAAAAAGGCCAGCTCTTGTCTGAAGAAGACTATATGCAAGCCCAAGACGATTATGGCGAAGACACATTCATTGCAGGCATTGGCGCTGAAGCTGTTCGTATCCTTCTTGAGGAACTTAATCTTGAAGAGCTGCGCGACAGTTTGCGTGTTGAAATTGCTGAAGCAACAACAGAACTTAAGCCTAAAAAACTTGCAAAACGGTTGAAAGTTGTTGAGGCATTTTTGCGTTCGGGTGGTCGTCCTGAGTGGATGATTATGACGATCGTTCCTGTCATTCCTCCAGAACTTCGTCCGCTTGTACCGCTTGATGGTGGTCGTTTTGCGACATCGGATCTTAACGATCTTTATCGTCGTGTGATCAACCGTAATAATCGCTTGAAGCGTTTGATTGAGCTACGTGCGCCCGATATTATTGTGCGTAATGAAAAGCGCATGTTGCAAGAATCTGTGGATGCGCTTTTTGACAATGGTCGTCGTGGTCGCATTATCACGGGTGGTAATAAGCGCCCTCTGAAATCTCTCTCTGATATGCTGAAAGGCAAGCAGGGCCGTTTCCGCCAAAACTTGCTTGGTAAGCGCGTTGACTATTCAGGTCGTTCGGTCATCGTTGTTGGTCCTGAATTGAAATTGCATCAGTGCGGATTGCCGAAAAAAATGGCGCTTGAGTTATTCAAGCCCTTTATTTACTCGCGACTTGAAGCCAAAGGTTTGTCTGCGACGGTTAAGCAATCTAAGAAGATGGTTGAAAAAGCCCGGCCGGAAGTCTGGGATATTCTCGATGAAGTTATTCGTGAACATCCTGTTCTTCTCAATCGCGCGCCAACATTGCACCGTTTAGGTGTTCAGGCATTTGAGCCTGTTTTGATTGAAGGCAAGGCTATCCAACTTCATCCATTGGTTTGTGCTGCGTTTAATGCTGACTTTGATGGTGACCAAATGGCCGTTCACGTGCCGTTATCACTTGAAGCCCAGCTTGAGGCACGTGTTTTGATGATGTCTACGAATAATATTCTTCACCCTGCCAATGGTGCGCCAATTATCGTTCCATCGCAGGATATTATTTTGGGTCTTTATTATGTGACGCTTGAGCGCGAAGGTATGCCGGGCGAGGGTCATTTGATTGGCTCGATCGCTGAACTAGAACATGCGCTTGATACCAAAACCCTAACAATGCATACGAAAATTCGTGCGCGCATTGAAGAAATGAATGAAGAGGGTGAGCTTATTTCGCGCGTTGTTGATACAACACCGGGACGCTTATTACTGGGACAAGAATTACCTAAACACCCTCAATTGCCGTTCGATACAGTTAACCGTTTGATGACCAAAAAAGAAGTCTCACGTGTGATTGATGCTGTCTATCGTCATTGTGGACAAAAAGAGACAGTTCTCTTCTGTGACCACATTATGCGCCTTGGCTTCCGTCAAGCTGCTCGTGCAGGTATTTCTTTTGGTAAAGACGATATGGTTATACCAGAGCAAAAAGATCAGTTGCTCGAGGAGACATCCGCACGCGTTAAAGAATATGAACAGCAATATATTGATGGTCTTATTACACAAGGCGAGAAATATAATAAGGTTGTTGATGAGTGGGCGCGTTGTACTGATCGCGTTGCCGATGCCATGATGAATAAAATTTCATCTGTTAGTCCGGAAGACGCAAAAGATGATAACCGCTTCATCAACTCAATTTATATGATGTCTCATTCAGGTGCTCGTGGTTCGCCAGCACAGATGAAACAGCTTGCCGGAATGCGTGGCTTGATGGCGAAACCGTCAGGCGAAATTATTGAGACACCGATTATTTCAAACTTTAAAGAAGGTTTGACGGTTCTTGAGTATTTTAACTCGACTCACGGTGCTCGTAAGGGTCTTGCAGATACGGCGCTTAAAACAGCGAACTCGGGTTATCTGACCCGTCGTTTGGTGGATGTGGCCCAAGATAGCATTATTAACGAGCCTGATTGCGGCACCAAAAACGGTATTACTGTTGCTTCTGTGGTTGAGGCGGGTGAGGTCATCACGTCGCTTTCTGATCGTGTTCTTGGTCGTTATCCTGTCGAAGATGTTGTTAATCCAGCATCTGGTCAGGTTATTGTGCGTCATGATGAAATGATCGAAGAGAAGCACATGGCCGCGATCGAAGATGCGAATTTGATCGGGATCAAGATACGGTCTGTTTTGACATGTGAAAGCAAAACAGGTGTTTGTGGTACATGTTATGGGCGTGACTTGGCACGTGGAACGACAGTGAATATTGGTGAAGCTGTTGGTGTGATTGCAGCTCAGTCTATTGGTGAGCCTGGAACACAGCTAACAATGCGGACATTCCACATTGGCGGAACAGCTCAAGTTGTTGACCAATCATTCATCGAATCTAATGCCGAAGGTACTATTCGCTTTGAGAATAAGAATTTGGTTGAAGACAGCAGTGGTCGCCTGATTGTTATGGGTCGTAATGTCCAAATCAAGGTGATTGATGCCAATGGTCTTGAGCGTGCTAGCCACAAATTGTCTTATGGTTCGCGTTTGCGTGTCAAAGAGGGTGACAAGGTTGAGCGCGGAGAGCGTTTGGCTGAGTGGGAGCCTTATGCGGTTCCAATCTTGACAGAGGTCAATGGTGTCGTCGATTTTGAAGATGTTGTTGATGGTGTCACAGTTGCTGAGAATTCAGATGAGGCAACAGGTATCTCACAGCGTGTGGTTGTTGATCATGTATCAGGAACACGCGGGTCAGATCTTAAGCCTGCACTCATCATTCGAGGTGACGATGGTCATATCCTTAAGCTGGCTAATGGTTCAGAGGCGCGTTATGTGCTCTCTCCAGGTGCGATTTTATCCGTTGATAACGGCGTTAAAATCCACGCGGGTGACATTCTTGCGCGTATTCCAACAGAGGGTGCGACCTCAAGCGATATTACGGGTGGTTTGCCACGTGTTGCTGAATTGTTTGAAGCGCGCCGTCCGAAAGATCATGCAATTATTGCTGAAATCACCGGTAAGGTCGAGTTTGGTCGCGACTTTAAGAATAAGCGTCGTGTTGTTGTTCAGCCACTATCTGCTGATGAGGAGCCAAGAGAATATATGGTTCCGCGTAGCAAGCATTTGTCTGTCCAAGAGGGGGATATTATCGAGAAGGGCGAGTATCTTGTCGATGGTAACCCTGCGCCGCACGATATTCTTGCGATTTCGGGTGTTGAAGAACTAGCCGCCTATTTGGTTAATGAAATTCAGGACGTTTATCGCCTTCAAGGTGTGACAATCAACGATAAGCACATTGAGGTGATTGTTCGCCAAATGCTGCAGAAGATCGAAATTGAGACAATTGGGGACAGTGACCTATTGGCTGCCGAACAGGTTGATAAGTCAGAGTTTGATGAGATTGTTGCTAAACTTCAGGCGGAAGGCAAAACACCGCCCACAGGTAAGCCAATCTTATTGGGCATTACAAAAGCGTCCTTGCAAACGCGTTCCTTTATCTCAGCGGCATCATTCCAGGAAACAACGCGGGTTCTCACAGAAGCAGCGATTAATGGTAAATATGACCAATTGATCGGCCTTAAAGAGAATGTGATCGTTGGTCGCTTGATCCCTGCTGGTACGGGTGGCTTAATGCAACGCCTTAAAGCAGAGGCTGCGAATCGGGACGAGCTATTGGCGGAAGAGGCACGTGCGGCCTCTATCCAAACAGCTGTTGAGGTTGATTCCGAGGGTGTTGAAGCCTAGATTGCTCTTGAATAGAAGAAAAGGCCGGTTTAACCGGCCTTTTTTTATGGCATTTGCGGTTTGAGGCTTGACGGGGGGCGCTCAATCTCGTATCTATCACGCACTTTGGTAGCAGGACTGTGGGCCTCAACATAATCGTAACGTCTAAGTTATTGATTTTATTGGTTCAGACGCTGTTGTTAAATCTGGAGTGAATTATTAGACGCATGATCCCTTATTTGGATCCTCTGCTTAACGGGAAATTGGCCAGTTTTGGCTGGTTTTTCATGGCTCTGATTTGGTGGAAACATCAAATTTGAAGGGCCTTTTTATATTTGATGGAGTGTTGGCTCGATGCCTACGATTAACCAATTAATCCGCAAACCGCGGGTAAAACAAGTCAAGCGTAACAAGGTTCCGGCAATGGAGGCTTGTCCTCAAAAGCGGGGCGTTTGCACGCGCGTTTATACAACGACACCAAAAAAGCCTAACTCTGCTTTGCGTAAAGTGGCTCGGGTTCGTTTGACCAATGGATATGAAGTTACCAGCTATATTCCAGGTGAGGGACATAACCTCCAGGAACACTCCGTGGTCATGATCCGCGGCGGTCGCGTTAAAGACTTGCCAGGGGTTCGTTATCATATCATTCGTGGCACCTTGGATACTCAGGGTGTTAAAGACCGTAAACAGCGCCGTTCAAAATATGGCGCGAAGCGTCCTAAGTAAGGGGATTTTGATATGTCTCGTCGTCACCGCGCAGAAAAACGTGAGATTAACCCTGATGCCAAATATGGCGATCAGATCTTAACGAAATTTATGAATAGCCTGATGCTTCATGGCAAAAAATCTACGGCGGAAGGTATCTTATATAGTGCCCTTACGCGTGTTGAGGATAAATTGAAGCGTGAGCCGCTATCTGTTTTCCATGAAGCCCTTGAGAATGTTATGCCGGCCACGGAGGTGCGTTCGCGCCGTGTGGGTGGTGCAACATATCAGGTGCCTGTTGATGTGCGTCCTGATCGTAAGCAAGCGCTTGCAATTCGTTGGCTCATTGCTGCTGCACGTGCGCGCAATGAAAATACAATGGAAGAGCGTCTCGCGGGTGAATTCTTGGATGCGGCGAGCAATCGCGGAAACGCAGTTAAGAAACGCGAAGACACACACCGTATGGCGGAAGCAAACCGCGCATTCTCACATTATCGTTGGTAGAAACGGAAAGTTTGAACTATGTCACGTAAAACGCCTCTCTCTGATTATCGTAATATTGGTATTATGGCGCATATTGATGCGGGTAAAACCACGACGACTGAGCGTATCCTGTTTTATACAGGTGTGAGTTATAAAATTGGTGAGGTTCATGACGGCGCGGCCACTATGGACTGGATGGAGCAAGAGCAGGAGCGTGGCATTACGATTACGTCTGCTGCCACTACTTGTTTCTGGAATGACAAGCGTATTAACATTATTGACACGCCTGGCCACGTTGACTTCACAATTGAAGTTGAGCGTTCTTTGCGCGTGCTTGATGGTGCGGTTGCTGTGTTTGACTCTGTTGCTGGTGTTGAGCCGCAATCTGAGACTGTTTGGCGCCAGGCTGACAAATATAATGTCCCGCGGATGTGCTTTGTTAATAAAATGGACCGCACGGGTGCGAATTTTTACCGTTGCGTGGACATGATCAAGACACGTCTTGGTTCGCGTGCGCTCTTATTGCAGTTACCAATTGGTGCAGAGTCTGACTTTGAGGGCTGTGTTGACTTGGTTCGCATGAAAGAGATTGTGTGGACTGATGAAAGCATGGGCGCTGACTACGAAGCTCGTGACATTCGTGACTCGCTAAAGGCCGATGCTGAGAAATATCGCGCTGAGTTGGTTGAAATGGCGGTTGAAGTCGATGACGCTGTCATGGAGGCGTATCTTGATGGCAATGAGCCTGATGAAGCGACATTGAAGCGCTGTATTCGTCAGGGTACAATTGGCCAAAATTTTGTGCCTGTTCTTTGTGGTACAGCCTTTAAAAACAAAGGTGTTCAGACACTTCTTGATGCCGTTGTTGACTTTATGCCATCTCCTTTGGATGTTGCTGCTATTCAAGGTATTGATGCAAAAACTGAAGCTGAGATTGTGCGTGAATCATCTGATGATGAGCCGCTTTCTATGTTGGCATTTAAAATTGCCAATGACCCATTTGTGGGTTCATTGACCTTCGCGCGTATTTATTCCGGTAAGCTTGAAAGCGGTATGACCGTTCTCAATACGGTTAAAGATAAGCGTGAACGTATTGGTCGTATGCTTCAAATGCACGCAAATTCTCGTGAAGAAATTAAATTTGCTTGTGCGGGCGACATTGTTGCCTTGGTTGGCATGAAAGACACAACAACAGGTGATACGCTTTGTGCGACTGATAGCCCTGTTATCCTTGAGCGTATGGAATTCCCTGAGCCTGTTATTCAGGTTGCTGTGGAGCCTAAAACAAAGGGTGACCAAGAAAAAATGGGTCTGGCGCTTAATCGCTTGGCGCAGGAAGATCCGTCTTTCCGCGTATCGAGTGATGAGGAAAGCGGTCAGACCATTATTGCGGGTATGGGCGAACTTCACCTTGATATTATTGTTGATCGCATGCGTCGCGAATTTAAAGTCGAGGCCAACGTTGGTGCCCCGCAGGTTGCGTATCGTGAAACATTTACCAAGCGTACTGAAATCGATTATACGCACAAAAAACAAACCGGTGGTTCTGGTCAGTTTGCGCGTGTGAAAATGATCATCGAGCCGGTAGAGCCTGGTGTTGGCTATGAGTTCGATAATAAGATCGTTGGTGGTTCTATCCCGCGTGAATATATTCCGGGTGTAGAAAAAGGTATTGAGAGCGTCCGTGAAAATGGTGTTCTTGCCGGCTTCCCAATGATTGACTTTAAAGTGCAGCTTATTGATGGAGCTTATCATGATGTTGACTCAAGCGTCATGGCTTTTGAGATTGCGGCGCGTGCAGCCTTCCGTGAAGCCTCACGTGAGGCGGGTGCTAAACTTCTAGAGCCGATTATGGCCGTTGAGGTTGTTACGCCTGAGGAACATATGGGTGATGTGATCGGTGACTTAAACAGTCGTCGTGGGCAAGTGCGTGGTACTGAATCGCGTGGTGTTGCCGCTGTTGTGAATGCAATGGTGCCACTTGCTAATATGTTTGGTTATGTAAATACGTTGCGTTCTATGTCACAAGGGCGCGCACAATATTCAATGCAATTTGATCACTACGAACCTGTGCCGCAAGCGGTTGCAGACGAAGTGATTGCGAAAATGGCTTAATCGCCTTAGGGCATAGACGGAGAAAAGAGCATGTCGAAAGAGAAATTTGAGCGTAATAAACCTCACTGTAACATTGGGACTGTTGGTCACGTTGACCATGGTAA
>ENA-OUOG01004116-OUOG01004116.1-marine-metagenome-genome-assembly--contig:-NODE-4116-length-12796-cov-5.607123_pt1 | contig 12796 bp, 11 predicted proteins | sample MGYA00248635_ERZ508505 | MGnify/ENA primary metagenome ERZ508505 (study PRJEB26176, sample SAMN06267871) | marine metagenome | isolation source: Saanich Inlet, British Columbia, Canada | place: Pacific...
AAAGATGCTTGAAGAAGATATATTAAACGTTGTTTGTAACCCTTTGTGTTTTGTTCTTAATGGAGCAGCTAATGATAAATTATGACGTTTAAAAATAGTAGAATCTATAGTGTTTCTAACTAAATATCCTTGAGCATCTTGGCTAACTTTATTGGTTTTAAAAGCTTCAGGAGTTATTGTTTCATAATCGCTAAGTAATATAGCAATAGGTATAATACTTGTAAAGTAGCTTTTTTTACTTTTTTGCTTTAATGTTTGTAAAGGTTGAAATCTTTGCTGCAAATCTCCTAAAGCGATTGCTTTGTATGCTTGATAAAACTGATATGTATTTATATCTTTTGTATTGTAGTTGTCAAGATTTATAAGTGGTGATTCTTGGATTAATATATTTGTAGACATTCCAGATGTATCAAACTTATCAAGTATTTTTTTTTTGTTTTGAGCAAAACAAAACGAAGTTAGAGTTACTGCTATTAATAAGTATAGTGTTTTCATAATTTTGAAAAATATGTGATAGCACAATATACAGAATTTTATAATTAAAAAAAGCCCAAAACGTATGCTTTAGGCTTTAAATATTAATAGAAAATAAATGTCTATTATCCTAAGAATGGATATCTATAATCTGTAGGTGTTACAAATGTTTCTTTAATCATTCTTGGTGAAACCCAACGTTGTAAGTTAAGTATACTACCAGCTTTATCGTTTGTTCCAGAACCTCTTGCACCTCCAAATGGTTGTTGTCCAACAACAGCACCTGTAGGTTTGTCGTTAATATAAAAGTTTCCAGCACAGTTTTGTAGCGCTTTTGTAGCTTCTACTATTGCATATCTATCTTGAGCTAAAATAGCTCCAGTTAGAGCATAATCACTAGTTTCATCAACTAGCTTTAATGTCTCAGAATAATTATTGTCCTCAAAAACATAAATTGTAATTACTGGCCCAAATAACTCTTCACACATTGTTGTATATTTAGGGTCGTCTGTTACTATAACAGTAGGCTCTATAAAGTAACCTTTGCTTTTATCGTATCCACCACCAACAATAATATCGGCATTTTTGTCTGCTTTTGCTTGGTCAATATATTTTGCTAGTTTATTAAAAGAACCTTCATGTATTACAGCAGTAATAAAGTTTTCCATATCTGCTGGAGATCCCATTTTAAAAGATTTAACATCTTTTACTAATTGCTCTTTAACATCATTCCATATACTTTTAGAAATATAAGCTCTAGAAGCAGCACTACATTTTTGTCCTTGAAATTCAAATGCTCCACGAGCAATTGCTGTTGCTACTTGTGTTGGGTTTGCTGTTTTATGGGCAACAATAAAATCTTTACCACCAGTTTCACCTACAATTTTTGGATATGTTTTATAGTTATGGATGTTATTTCCAATTTGTTTCCAAAGTTCTTTAAATATATAAGTAGATCCTGTAAAATGTAATCCAGAAAAATCTGGACTTGCTAACACAACATCTGTAATCATTTTTGGATCACCAAAAACAACGTTTATTACACCTGGAGGTACTCCAGCTTCTTCAAAAACATCCATGATTACTTTTGCAGAATAAATTTGAGAGTCACTTGGTTTCCAAACCACAACATTTCCCATCATTGCCATGCAAGATGGTAAGTTTCCAGCAATAGCTGTAAAGTTAAAAGGCGAAACAGCATAAACAAAACCTTCTAGAGGCCTGTATTCTAGTCTGTTCCATGCGTCACTTGTGCTTTCTGGTTGTTCATGAAACATATCTGTCATGTACTGCACATTAAAACGTAAAAAGTCTATAAGTTCGCAAGACGCATCAATTTCTGCTTGGTGTATGGTTTTAGACTGTGCCATCATAGTAGCTGCATTTATTCGAGCTCTGTATGGTCCAGCAATTAACTCAGCTGCTTTTAAAAAGATTCCTGCTCTGTGTTCCCATGGCATGTTTGCCCAATTTTCTTTAGCTGCTAATGCAGTAGAAATAGCTTCATCAACATGAGATTTTTCTGCTAAATGGTAGTGGCCAACCACGTGTTTATGATCGTGTGGAGGCGACATAGGTTTTGTGTTTCCAGTTGAGACCTCTTTACCATTAATGTACATTGGCACGTCTAAAACGTTATTATACATGTCTTGGTATGCTTTAGAAATTGCTTCGCGATGTTCGCATCCAGGAGCATAAGCTCTTACAGGCTCGTTTACCGCAATAGGTACATTAAAAAATCCTTTTCCCATTTTATTTGTTGTTTATAGTTGTAGAAATTAAAGTGCAAACTTACGAAATTTTTATAGATTTTATACTGAAGGAAATGTCAAACAATTCTTAATTTTTTGTAAGTTGCCATTCCTTTTTCTGACTATTTACCTTATGTGTACAGTAAGTATTTTTTATAAAGAAAACAACGATTTTGTTTTAACTTCTAACAGAGACGAAGCGCCTAACCGTAAGGCGTTATCTCCTGCTATTTATACTATTAATGAAACAGAATTAGTGATGCCAAAAGACGAGGAGTCTGGTGGAAGTTGGATAGGTGCAAGTAATAAGAATAGAGTGGTTTGCTTATTAAATGGTGGATTTAAAGCTCATGAAAGACAAGAAAAATATAGACAAAGTCGTGGAGTTGTAGTTACAGATATATTGGCTTTAAAAAACATAAACGATGCTCAATCGTATAATTACAGTGCTATTGAACCTTTTACTTTAGTTGTTGCAGATTGGAATGCTAGTTTAAATTTCTATGAAATTGTTTGGGATGGATTACAGGCTCATTTTAACCTATTAGAGCTGACAAATCATATTTGGTCTTCTTCAACTTTATATACAGAGAAAAAAAAAGAAGCAAGACGCGAATGGTTTAGAGACTTTAAATCTAGCAATAAGTTATCTCCAGATTCACTTTTAAAGTTCCATAAAACAGCAGGTAAAGATAATGCAGATTATGGTGTTATCATGGATCGCGGTTTTGTAAAAACAACGAGTATTACTCAAATAGAAAAAACGGGAGAAACAATAGAAATAAAATTTCTAAATCTTAAAACACAACAAACTTACATTCAAACATTAAATTTTTCTGAATTAATAAATGAGTAATTCTGCATTCATTTTAACTTTGGCTTATCCAGATACTATTGTGTCTCATGCTAAAGAATGGTATTCTCCGTATTTACGTTTTGTAGGTGTTGGAAATAAAACAAGTGTGTGTGCTGGACATGCTGCTCTGGTTTTAATTAATAGAGATACTGAAATTTTAGAATATCATGATTTTGGTCGCTATATCACTTCAGAGCCTAATGGCAGAGTTCGTGGAATGCATACAGATAACGAGCTTCAGTTTCCTTTTAAGGCAAAAATTAAAGACAATAAGATTTTAAATTTAGAACGCATATTAAAATTTTTGGCAACCCATCCAAAAATAACACATGGAGACGGAAGGTTGGTTGCTTCGGTTTGTAATAAAATAAACTACGATTTAGCAAGAACGCATATTTCTAAAATGCAAGCACGTGAATTTATTTATTACGCAGCTTTTAAGAAGGAGGCTTGTAATTGTGCACGTTTTGTAACAGATAGCTTAATTGCTTCGGTTACTGATAGTAAAATAAAAAAAGCACTACTAAACTCTAAATGGTTTACGCCAAGCACAGTTGGTAATGTTTTATTGGCTAATACAGGAGATCATCCTTTTGAAGTTTCAGATCAAGGTGTGATTAAGGAGTATAATGGTTCTCAAAAAAGTGAAAATTTAAAATGTTTTCTAGACCGATTAAAAGGTTATAAACCTAATTACGAAGGCACGATTAAGCCTAAAAAAGTGGAAGGGCTTCATGAAAATGCACAGTGGCTCTCTGGTATTGCGGCTGGTGCTTGGTATGAGATTTACATTACAGAAATTAGGCACGAATATCGCTATAAACGTATTTCACCTTATGGAAATATAGATTGCGATGCTATTTATATTGTAGAAGATTCTAGTTTTGAATTTGAGGAACATTACAAAGTTATTCATTATTCAAACTGCCATTTCTTTCATGTAAAGCAGAATAATAAAGTATTTAGGTTTAATAGAAAAGGAGTTTAATTTATTGCAAAAGGAGCACTTAATTTAAAAGTAGGAATTGTTACATTAAACTTTTTTGTGGTGGTAAAATTCACCATACTGTAATAACCTTGCATTGCTCCAAAAGGAGAGGTGAGCAAACATCCAGAAGAATAGGTGTGAGATTCTCCAGGTTTTAAAACAGGTTTTTTTCCAATAACGCCTTCTCCAGAAACGGTTTCGATAGCATTAAGTGCATCAAAAATTGTCCAATGTCTAGCATTGAGCTGTACCGAGTCTTTGCTCTGGTTCTCTATGGTGACTTTGTATCCAAAGGCAAAATGTATTTTATAGTTTTTATAAAATGTGCCTTCAAAATTAGTGACTACAGAAATTTTTATGCCTCTTGTTACTTGTTGAACCATTTTTTTATTAAATTCTATGCTAAAGTACTAATATTACATTAATTATCACAACAAAGTATGCCAATTATAGAGTGTTTTAACTAATCTTTAATAATTTAGTTTGTAATATCTACAGAATTTCCTTCGCCATAACCAATTATTCTATCGTATCTCGCGCCTAAATCTCTGTAATATACTAAAACTTTATAGTTGTTTTCGGTTTGCCAAAAATTACCACTTATGGCGTTTTCATCTATGCTGCCGTCTTTATTTTTTATAACATACTTATAGCTGTAAAATCCTTGTTTTAAAAGTAGTTTGCCCTCGTAAGTGCTCTCGTCGTCGAAGTAGGTTAGTTTAGTTGTATTGTCTACAGCATAATTATTAAAATTACCATAAACATGTACAGTTTGTCCTTTGCTTAATTTGTTGAGTTCTAAAGTAAAATGTACTTGCGCATAGTCTGCTCCAATTTTAGGATTGTCTGTATCTAAAGCCGTAATTAAAAAGTTGCCATTAATATCTGGATTATAAGTGTAATCTCTATTTGCACGTAATATGTTTCTATATAAATAACTGTTGTAAAGTTCTTTTAATTCTATAAACTGCACACCAATATTTGCACCTCTTATGTCTTTATTCTCAAAATTCAGGTATTCGTTTCCTGCATAAAAACTAGTTTCTTTAGTGTAGCGATATTGTAATTCGTTACCTAGAATATATTGAGGCTTAACGTTTTTAATAGCAGTTCTTAAATTATTATTTTGAATAATAACTGTTTTTATAGTTTGTAATGGATTGTTAAATCTTAGAATTGAAGAGTTAATAGCAATGTCTACAGATTGTTTTTCTTTAATATCACTTACATCTCTAGAGCGTTTAATAGCAACACCAACACTTGCAATATCCTCGTAAACCATAAATTTTCTTGTAAACTCAATGTCGTCATCTTCATTATAAACGGTAATAATATAGTTTCCAGATTTTGTTATTGCTCGTGTTTGTTCGTTAGGAATTGTTAAGGTAAAATGTGAATAGATTTGATAGGTGTTAAATGAATTGTCCCAAGTTCTAATACGTTGTTCGTTAAAGCCTTGTAAATATTCAGATTGCACTAAAACCGAAGGTGTCCAGTCGTAATTATAATGTTTTATCTCATAGTAATAATCGTCTTCATTTCCATTTAAAACATCAAATTCTAAAACAAGGTATTCTCCGAGTCTTAAAATAGGGAGCTGACTCTCAGGTGTGTCGCCTTTAAAAGTTATGGTTTTAATATTTTCGGCAGGATTTATTTCTTCAACTTGACCGAAAGTGTGCAATGAAAATAATATTGTTATAATAGAAAAAAATACTCGCATATGTTATCAGCTTTATTGTTTTAATATTAATTCTGGTGTCTTATTAGTTTGTAATGTTTGTAGAAGATACTTCACTAAAGCCAATAACTTTATCGTATCTAGCTCCTAAGTCTCTATAATAAACTATAACTTTATAATTATTTTCTGTTTGCCAAAAATCGCCACTTATAGAGCCATGGTCTAAAGTGCCGTCTTTTTTTAAAATAACATATTGATAATTGTAGAAACCTTGTTTTAGTTTTAACATTGTTATGTAATTTTTACTTTCCTCATCAAAAAACAATTCATTTTCTTCCTCTGTAGCATAGTTGTTATAGTTTCCGTAAACAAATATGCGTTCATCTGGTTGAATTTTAGGAATATTAAGAGCAAAATGTACATTAATATAATCTGCCTCAACATTAATGTCATCTGCATCTACTGCAGTTATTTTAAAACGGCCATTAATATCTGGAGCCCAAGTATAATCTAAGTTAGCACGACTGGTATCGACTCTAAGATAACTATTGTTTAGGTCTTTAAGTTCTGTGGTTTCAACACCATTTAGTGCTGCTCTTGGGTTTTTTGTTTCAAAAAAAAGAAATTCGTTACCACCTTTAAATGCGGTTTCTTTTGTATATCTATAAATTAACTTGTCTCCCACTACATATTGCGGTTTTAAGTTTTTTATAGCTGTATTATAATTTCTATTTTGAATAATTGTGGTGTTAATTGTTTGTGTTGGATTATTGAATTTTAGAGCTCCTGAAATTTCAATATCTACAGTTTGCATTTTATCAATTTTTGTTACATCTCTAGAGCGTTTTACATCTAGTTTAATATCCACTTTATCCTCATAAATAATAAATTTTCTGGTAAATACAATATTGTCTTCCTCGTCTCTAATGGTTATTAAATAATTACCAGTTAATTTTATTTGTCTTGTCTGCGCATTTGGGAATTCTAGTCTATAATGCGAATAAAGTTGAAACGTATTAAAAGAATTACGCCAATTTAGAATTCTTAAATTATCTAAACCTAAAAGAAATTCAGGTTTAGCAAGATCAGACTCTGTCCAATTATAGTTATAATGTTCTAAAGTGTAATAGAAATCTGGCTCATCTTCAACCAAAGCATTAAACTCAAGATAAAATGGGTCGTTTAGTTTAATTTGGTATTTCACCTTGTTCGCTATTATTGCTTTTAAAAGTTATCGTTTTTATATAATCTGGAGGATTAACTTCTTCGATTTGACTGTATAAAAAAAATGAAAATGAAATTATAAGACAAAATAAAAAATGTTTAACGTAAGTTCTCATTTAAAAGGGTTTTAGTTATGTAAAGATAAACAAAATTCATGCCTATTTTGGAACTTCAAAATAACTACCCAAAAATCTATTGAATTATTGTGAAATTTGTTTAATTAATTCGTATTTTTGCACCGATTTTTTATGTTCATAAAATCACATTACTAAACTATTAACAAATAGATTTATACACATGTCAAACGACATTAAGATTAAAAAAGGTCTAAATATAAAACTAAAAGGTGCTGCAGAAAAGGTGACTGAAAATGCCATTGTAAGCAATACTTATACCGTTAGACCAGAAGATTTTCACAGTGTAATTCCAAAATTATCAGTAAAAGTTGGAGAAAAAGTAAAGGCTGGTCAAGCTTTATTTTTCAATAAAAACAACGAAAACGTAAAATTTGCTTCGCCGGTTTCTGGAGAGGTTGTTGAGATTGCTCGTGGTGAAAAACGTAGAATACTTTCAGTTAAAATTCAGGCTGACAAAGAACAATCTTATCAAGATTTTGGAGCTTTAAAAGTGGATTCGGCTAAGGCAGAAGACATTAAAGAAACATTATTAGCTTCAGGTTGTTGGGCTTTTGTAAAGCAACGTCCTTATGATGTTATTGCAAATCCAGAAGTTGTGCCAAAAGCTATTTTCATTTCTGGCTATGCTAGTGCTCCTTTGGCAGCAGATTTAGACTATGTTTTAGCTGGGAAAGAAGCAGAGCTGCAAGCTGCAGTTTCGGCTCTGGCAAAATTAACCAAAGGTCAGGTTCATGTAGGTATTGGTAAAAACGGAACTTCACCATTAGCAGGATTATCTAATGTTTCAATGCACAAGGTATCTGGTCCACATCCAGCAGGTAATGTTGGGACGCTAATAAATAAAATAAATCCAGTTAACAAAGGTGAAACGGTTTGGACTGTTGCTGCTCAAGACTTGGTAATTATTGGTGAGTTATTATTAACAGGAAAGTTTAATGCAGAGCGATTAGTTGCATTTGCTGGTTCCTCAGTTAAGAAACCACGTTATTTTAGAACAAAAATAGGAAGCGAAATTGCAACAATTGTTTATGATAATGGTGTAGACAAAGATGGAAACGATAGAATTATTTCTGGAAATGTCTTAACAGGAACACAGGTAAAACCAGATGGTAATCTAGATTATTACAGTAACGTAATAACTGTAATTCCAGAAGGTGATGATTATGAGTTTTTTGGATGGAATAAGCCAGTTTTTAATAAGGTGTCAACCTCTAGAGCATTAACGTTTTCTTGGTTAACACCAAAGAAAGAATATGCTTTAAATACTAATACAAATGGTGAACATCGTGCTTTTGTTCTAACAGGATCTTACGAACAAGTGTTTCCATTAGATATTTTTCCGCTTCAAATTTTAAAGGCTTGTATGTATCAAGATTTAGATGAAATGGAAGCTTTAGGGATGTACGAAGTTGCACCAGAAGATTTCGCCTTAACAGAATTTGTTTGTGTGTCTAAACAACCACACCAAGATATTATTAGAAAAGGTTTAGACTTAATGCTAAAAGAGATAGGATAATGGGTTTAAAAAGTAATTTACACAATTTAAAAGAGAAGTATAAAGGTACTAAAATGGCTCCTGCATTTAATGCAATCCATACCTTTTTATACTTGCCAAATGAGACAACACACAACGGAACTCACATTAAAGCAGCTGATGACTTAAAACGTACCATGAATATTGTTATTATGGCAATGGTACCATGTTTAATCTTTGGTATGTTTAATGCAGGTTACCAGCACTATTCAGCAATAGACGCAGCAAATGGTATTATAAGAGAAGTTTCTGTTTTAGGAAATTTTTTAACATGGGATAATTTTATTATTGGTGCTTGGACAGTTTTACCATTAGTAATTGTTTCTTATGGAGTTGGACTTATAGTAGAATTTATTTTTGCAGTAATTAAAGGTCATGAAGTAGAAGAAGGTTACTTAGTAACAGGAATGTTAGTACCATTAATAGTACCTGTAGATATTCCTTTATGGATGTTAGCTGTTGCAGTCGTTTTTGGTGTAGTAATAGGTAAAGAGGTTTTTGGAGGAACAGGAATGAATATTTTAAATCCTGCATTAACAATACGTGCTTTCTTATTTTTTGCATATCCAACATGGATGTCTGGTGATAAAGTTTGGGTACACAAAGCTACAGAAATGGCTGGAAGTCCAGATGCAATCTCTGGAGAAACAATGTTAGGGTATTATGCAAAAGCAGGGCAGAACTTAACTGTTGAAGGTGCTAATGGTGCTTCAGATGTAGTAACAACTTATGGTGATAGAGCTGCAGAGTTATACTCAATGAGCGATATGTTTTTTGGATTCATTCCAGGATCGATTGGTGAGACTTCAAAACTATTAATTTTAGTAGGAGCAGGATTACTAATCTTTTCTAAGGTTGGTAGTTGGAGAATTATCCTAAGTACTTTAATTGGTGCATTAACTATGGGATTAATATTTAATGGTGTTGTTTCTGCAGAATGGATTGGAGAATCAAGTAAGTTTTATGGATTAATGAATTTGCCATTTTGGCAACATTTAATTGTTGGTAGTATACTTTTTGGTGCTGTTTACATGGCTACAGATCCGGTAACTGCTTCTCAAACTAATAAAGGCAAATGGATTTATGGATTTTTAATTGGTTTCATCTCTATAATGATACGTGTATTTAATCCAGCTTATCCGGAAGGCGTATTTTTAGCAATCTTATTAATGAACGTCTTTGCACCAACTATTGATCACTACGTGATTCAAGGTAATGTTAAACGCAGAATGAAACGTTTAAAAGTTAAAACAACATAATTATGGCAATCAATACAGATAAAAATTCTTACACAATATTTTTTGCAATTGCAATGGTAGTAGTTGTAGGTTCTTTATTAGCGTTTACAGCATCTACATTAAGACCTAATATTGATGAAAATAAAAGAATGGAAAAGCAACAGAATATTCTGTATGCTATGGGTATAAATGCAAACGAAGGCTCAGGAGATATTAACTTTATTTCTACAGATAAAGTAGCAGAAGCTTTTACTAATAATGTTTTAGAACAAATTGTTTTAGAAGTAAAAGACGGTAATGTTTTAAAAGAATTTTCTCGTGATGAATTCATGAATTCTAAAGCTCAAGGCGCTGGAAAAGAACCTTATCTAATAGACGTTAAAAAGGAACAAACAAAAGCTAAAAATGGTGAGTCAAGATTTTTACCATTATTCAAAGGGTCTCAAAACGGAAAAACAGTTTATGTAGCAGCAGTTAGAGGTAAAGGGCTTTGGGATGCCATTTGGGGATATATAGCTTTAGATGAAAGTATGGTTGTTCAAGGTGCGTTTTTCGATCATGCAGGAGAAACACCAGGCTTAGGAGCAAACATAAAACAGCGTTACTTTATGGATGATTTTAAAGGTGAGAAGTTATTAACAGAAGAAGGTGTTTTTAAAGGTATTAAAGTAGCAAAAGGTAATAACGATCCAGTCAACAATGATAAAGACGACTATGAAGTAGATGCTTTAGCTGGAGCTACAATAACAGGAGATGGTGTATCTGCAATGATAAAAAATGATTTAAAATTGTATTTACCATACTTTAAAAATTTAAAAAATAATAACAACTAATATGGGACTACTTTCAAAAAAAGACTCAAAGTTAATAACAGATCCATTAGCAGATAATAACCCAATTACTATTCAGGTATTAGGTATTTGTTCTGCATTAGCAATTACAGCAGAGCTTAAAGCTTCTTTAGTAATGGGAATCGCTGTATTGTTTGTATTGGGAATAGGAAATGTAGTAATCTCTTTAATGAGAAACATTATTCCTTCAAAAATTAGAATTATTGTACAATTAATTGTAGTTGCAGCTTTAGTAATTATTGTTGATCAAGTATTAAAAGCTTTTGCATACGATTTGAGTAAAACACTTTCAGTATTTATTGGATTAATTATTACCAACTGTATTATTATGGGACGTTTTGAAGCTTTTGCTTTGGCAAACAAACCATGGCAATCGTTTTTAGATGGTATTGGAAACGCATTAGGTTATGCAGTTATCTTAATAATTGTTGGTTTTTTTAGAGAACTTTTAGGTTCCGGAACACTTTTTGGAGTTCCTGTATTAGGAGATCCAATTGAAAAAACAGGAGTATATGCTTTTGGTTATGAAAACAATGGCTTTATGTTAATGCCTCCAATGGCATTAATAATTGTTGGATTAATAATTTGGGTACAACGTAGTAGAAATAAAGATTTAATCGAGGATTAAAATACTCTTTAATTTTCTTTAATTTTAATTAAAAGAAATTTGAAGACGAAAATTATAAAAAAATGATAGAACATTTAGAATTATTTTTCAGGTCAATTTTTGTTGACAATATGGTGTTTGCCGTATTCTTGGGTATGTGTTCATACTTAGCTGTTTCTAAAAAAGTAGCAACAGCAGTTGGACTTGGAGCGGCTGTAATATTTGTACTAGCAATAACAGTACCTTTAAACTGGTTGTTAGACCAATACTTACTACAACCTGGAGCATTAGCTTGGTTAGATGGAAGCTCTAATGGAGAAGGTTTCTCTGGAATGGATTTAGGTTTCCTTTCCTTTATCATGTTTATTGCAACTATTGCAACCATGGTACAATTAGTTGAAATAGTAGTAGAAAAGTTTTCACCTTCATTGTATAATTCTTTAGGTATTTTTTTACCTCTAATTGCTGTAAACTGTGCCATATTAGGAGGTTCACTGTTTATGCAATCTCGAGAAATAGAAACTTTAGGTTTGGCATTTAATTATGGTGTTTCTTCTGGAATAGGCTGGTTTTTAGCAATTCTAGCAATTGCAGCCATCAGAGAGAAAATTAGATACTCTAATGTACCAGCTCCTTTAAGAGGATTAGGAATCACATTTATCATTACAGGTTTAATGGGAATTGGGTTTTTAAGTTTTGGAGGCATGTTAACAGGTGGTGAAGAAGAGAAAAAACCAGTAGAACCAACAACACAAGTAGATACAATACAAACGGAAGAGGCTAATAAATTAGCAGAAAACACTAAAATAGCAGAGTAGTATGATTTTAGCAGCAGGAACATTAGGAACAGTATTAGCTACTGTAGCAGCGTTTTTACTAATAACATTAATATTAGTAAGTTTATTACTTTTTGTAAAACAAAAATTATCACCGTCTGGACCAGTAAAAATTACTATTAATGGTGAAAAAGAAATTGAAGTTGCTTCAGGTGGTACTTTATTATCAACATTAGGAAATAACAAAATATTTTTACCATCTGCATGTGGTGGAGGTGGAACCTGTATACAATGTGAATGCCATGTTTTATCTGGAGGAGGAGAAGCACTTCCAACTGAAACACCTCACTTTTCAAGAAAAGAATTGGCTCATGGAGCACGTTTGTCTTGTCAAGTAAAAGTGAAACAAGACATGGAAATCACTATTCCAGAAGAAGTTTTTGGTATTAAAAAGTGGGAAGCAACAGTAGTTTCAAATTATAATGTTGCAACTTTTATTAAGGAATTCGTAGTAGAAATCCCAGAAGATATGAATTACAAAGCAGGTGGATATATTCAAATTGAAATACCAAACTGTGAAATAAAATATTCAGATATGGATATTACTGCTCACCCAGAAGACCATCCAGGAGAACCAAATAAGTTTGAGGCAGATTGGGATAAGTTCAACTTAAGACCT
>ENA-OUOG01004117-OUOG01004117.1-marine-metagenome-genome-assembly--contig:-NODE-4117-length-12796-cov-4.818618_pt1 | contig 12796 bp, 13 predicted proteins | sample MGYA00248635_ERZ508505 | MGnify/ENA primary metagenome ERZ508505 (study PRJEB26176, sample SAMN06267871) | marine metagenome | isolation source: Saanich Inlet, British Columbia, Canada | place: Pacific...
CCGAAACCGATGATGGGCCGTTATTTCTTTTGGTTTAAAAGAGGTTTAGCCATTGTGAGCGCCCTTCGGAGACTGGCGATATGGCGGAAATTGGTCTCTAAGCCGCATTTATCTCTAATCGACCGCCCTAGGCCTCCAGAAAGATGCTTTCAAAATAGTTTTTAGTTACGGGTGCTTGGTAATTTCAAGTGAACGTCCTTTTCGAAAGTGCTACCGATAGCACAATGCGTTTCGGATCCAGAAGGACGGGGGACGGAAGGATGGGTAATGTCGCCCTTTGCGTTCGAGTTGAACTTTAGAGTTTACGTGCTAGGTGACACCATTGAAACAATGAGATTGGCATTATGACAGACTTGACCCCGACCCGTGCAACCGGCGAAGAGCTCTTGACAGCCTTTGCGCCCCGAATGGGTCGGCGTTACGCCAATGGCCGCAACACGGATCATGGCCCAAACGCACACAAGGCAGTTTCCGTTTTATCACCTTATATCAGGCGCAGGCTGGTTCTGGAGGCGGATGCAGTTTCAATGGCATTATCTGCTCATGGGCCGGAAAATTCGGACAAGTTTGTGCAAGAGTTGATCTGGCGTGGCTATTTTAAGGGCTGGTTGGAACGTCGACCGCAGGTCTGGGACAGTTATCGCAAAGGACTGGACGCTGATCTTGCCACGCTTGACCGTGACCGCCGCCTGCGACGCGATGTCGATCGTGCAATGGCTGGGCAAACGGGTCTAGAGTACTTCGATGCTTGGGCAGCAGAACTGGTGGATACCGGTTATCTCCACAATCACGCTCGGATGTGGTTCGCTTCGATCTGGATTTTTACGCTGGGGTTGCCATGGCGGTTAGGGGCGGATTTCTTTTTTCGTAATCTGCTTGATGGTGATGCCGCCTCAAACACGCTGGGTTGGCGGTGGGTGGCGGGACTGCACACGCGCGGCAAGCCATACCCGGCCGACGCGCAGAATATCGCGACCTTTACGGCTGGTCGGTTCACTCCGCGCCGCAGTGAACTGGCCGAGGTAACCCAAGGGCTTGAGGCAACCGAGCCTGACGGCCTGCCTTCTGTTTTGCCACTTCGCTCGGTAATGTCACCGCAACCGGGCCGCCCAACGGCCCTGCTGATCACAGATGAGGATTGCCGGATCGAAGATTTCGATCTTGATGCGTTGGATATTCGAACGGCGGCTACGCTTGTGGCGGGTCATCTGCGATCCCCTTTGCAAGTATCTGATCTTGTTCTTCAGTTCGAGGCTGGTGCACTGGCAGACGCGGCTGCGCGCGCCGGTGTTGCCTCAGTGGAGATGCAAGCCAAGGACCCCGCCGGCTTGGCACGATGGGCGGCGGAGGCGGGTGCAACACAGATCGTTACGCCATTTGTTACGCGTGGTCCGTTGAGAGATTGGCTAGATGCGGCCATGCCAGCATTGGTAGAGCAAAACATAACGCTATGCGAATGGCAGCGCGATTGGGATGGGGCAATCTGGCCCTACGCCACCGCAGGATTCTTTAAGGTCAAGAAAAACATCCCACGCATCCTTGAACAGGTGGGTCTGGCATGATCGGCGTCGTCATAATCGGCTCCGGCATTGCTGGTCTGGCCTGTGCACGGACCCTCGCAGCGGTTGGCTTTGCACCTGTGGTGTTGGACAAGGGGCGCGGCATTGGCGGTCGCGTAGCGACAAGAAGGGTGGGTGCCATGCAATTCGACCATGGCGCGCAATATGTCACTGCCCAAAACCCCAGTTTCGCCGCCCTGTTGTCGGAACTGGAGACGGACGGGGCACTGGCTAAATGGCCGGGGGAGGGAGATCGTCCACGCTACGTCGGACGGCCCGGCATGTCAGCACTGGCCAAGGCTTTTGGGGTCGGGTTGGACATCCGTCAAGGCGTACAAGTCAAAGGCATCACAAAAACTTACGATGGATGGGCGCTACAGCTAGGTGACAGTGTTCTTAAAGCTCGGCGAGTGGTTCTAACAGTTCCCGCACCACAGGTAGCGGGCTTGATAGGCGCGGAGCACCAGCTAGTAGCTGATTTGGCTCCTGTGCGACTGGCGCCTTGCCTGACGCTGATGGCTGCCGTGAACGGCCCTGTACCTTTTACCCGCCGCCTAGATCAGGACGATCCCCTTACATGGATAGCGCTGGACAATAGCAAGCCCAACCGCCCGCAAGGCCCGGAGCTGTGGGTCGCGCAGGCGAGCCATGATTTTTCTGAAAGGCATCTCGAACAAGATGCACTTGGAATCGCCAATGCAATGCGGCCTTTGCTATGTGACCGGCTGGGGGTAACAGCAGAGCGTGTGACATATGCTGCTGCTCACCGTTGGCGCTATGCCCGCGTGACGCAGGCGCTAGATCAGCTGTTCTTGACCAGCGCGGACGGCACGCTGCATCTGGGTGGCGACTGGTGCATTGGCCCAAGGGTAGAAGCCGCTTGGCAAAGTGGCACCGCCATCGCCAATGACATTCTGGCCCGCTTGTGACTCTTTTGGATGATCCCCGTATCATGCGCCTGATCACATTGATCCGCGCAGCCTTGCGGCCCCCAAAAGGGGCGGGGCGTATCGCATTGGCTTTGTGTTTTGGTGTGCTATGCCATGTGATATTCGTGGCCGGTGTGCTGGCGATGATTGTGATGATGTTTTTTGGCCTGAGTAAATGCCTTGGCACGGTGATGTGGCCCATGGCGGTTATGACCAACGCTGCGCTTATAGCACAATTTCCACTAGCTCATTCGCTGCTCTTGACTGGTCCCGGGGGGCGGTTTCTAGCCCGCCTGATTCCCGGTCCTCATGGTCAGACGTTGGCAACCACCACCTATGCTATCATTGCATCAATCCAGCTTCTTGTGCTTTTTACGCTATGGACGCCGTCAGGCATCGTCTGGTGGCAGGCAGAAGGTGCTGTATTCTGGGCTGTAACGGGCGCCTATGCAGCAAGCTGGTTGCTCTTGTTGAAAGCCAGCTTTGATGCAGGTGCCGAGGTGCAATCGGGTGCACTGGGCTGGATGTCGCTGATGGCGCGCATTCGGCCTGTGTTTCCCGATATGCCGACCAAAGGGCTGTTCCGCCTGATACGTCAGCCGATCTATGTTGCGTTTGCGCTGACGTTGTGGACCGTGCCAATCTGGACGCCGGACCAGTTGGCGTTGGCCATCTGCTTTACTGGCTATTGCCTGCTTGCACCGCGGCTGAAGGAACGCCGCTTTGCTCGGCGCTACGGTGAGCGTTTTGCCCGATATTGCGCTGAAGTGCCTTATGCGTTGCCTCGCTTGCTCAGGGACGACTCCGATGCGCAATGACCTCGCCATCTGCGACCGTGTAGCCAACCGCTGGTGGTCAGACGACATTCGCTGGCCCAGTACATTATGGAATCCCGTTTTCGGGCGGCTAGGATGGTTCGAGTGCCCAATCAACTGAGCGGGAAAAACATCATTGTAAGATGGCAGCTTGGCGTGTGTGTCAGGCTAGCGATAAGGTGCTTCTTGAATCGTTTTTAGGCTCTTGAACAGAAAAATGGAGAATTGGATTTGCCATCACAGAGCTTTATCGAACTAAAAGACTTGCAGATTGCCGTGCGGATCGGGACTTACGGTCCGTATGACGTAGTGCCGGATGCGCATATCCTAGATCTGACACTTACTATTTCTTCAGATCTTGTGATGGTTCCGCGAGACGAGATGGCGCTTGTGTTTGACTATGACCCCCTTATCCGTCGCATCGACACGCTGGCGCAGGCTCAACATTATGAGACACAAGAGCGGCTCATGACCCGCATCGTCCAAGCCTGCGCAGAGTACCCTCAGATTGAGGCTTTGACCATCAGCCTGCGAAAGAGGCCGGTTCTGTCCGGCACGGGAACGCTTGGAGTTCGTTTGATCGTTGATGGCGAAGCGATGACGGTGCTGCGCAACTCCCTATCCGTCAGCGTTTAGCTGCCGTTAAAACTATTGTTGCAGTAGTAACGATTCTCAGGGTGCAAGCCACATCCCAGCCCAATTATCGTCACGGCTAAATCGAGCACGCCGATGTTGCTGGCCAAGATTCAAGGCGTCTACTGTTTCCACAGCGAGGCGTAATATGGCAAAGGACGCTTGATCGGCACCTTTTGTGTAATCCAGCGCTTTTGCTATGGGCTGGCCCGGAGCCGGGTCGCTGCCGTAAGACAATCGCGACGCTGCGGGCACACTTTCCCAAATTGCGGCCACATCTGGACCAGTCAAAAGTGTGACGTGAGCTTCCAGTCGCAGTTGCAAATGGGCAGAGGCGTCCCAAACATGCAACGCTGCAAACGGTGTCACGCGCAACTCTTTGACTTTGGCTGAATGCAGATCCGTATGAATATCCAGCGTGCCAGCCATTTTGTTGGCTGCTCGCAAGACGACCGTCCGAGCCTGCGGCCTGCCGTCCTTAGAGACAGTCGCCAATGTCGGGTGCCGGGCCGGGGCGTGCCGGTCGTGAACACCGCACATCAGGCGTGCCCAGATCTCGGTATACAACTGCGAAAGATCTAAAGTCCAAGGATGGGTGCCTGCTTTCATTTGTACACCTCCCGCCGGTCTGCAAAAGCGCGCACACGTCTGCGCCAGGCGCGGTAGCTGCCGGGCTTCAAGTTTTGTCGCATCAATACTTTAACCTCATCTGGCCCCAGCCCGTGCAAAGCGCGGATCTGATCGAAGCTCGCGTGGTCACTGAGCGCCATCTCGATGATTTCGCCAATTGTTGCAGGTTCAAGCCCTTCACATTCCATTGGAAATAAAATGTCTTTGTCAGGCTAAAATGCAAGCTTCACTTGCTGCGATGATCGTTTGCGCAGCAGGAGAAGTCAATTTTAAGAGGTGCCAGACTTGCGTAAGCCAGATGTCCTCGCATGGAACGCCTGCTAGTATCGGTCTTTCGTGTCCGGCAGCGTTAAGTGCAGCAAGTCACTTTTCGTTGGCTGTCCTGTATGTTCGTCTAGATGGGCTGCGGACAAGGGGCAGACATGATGGCCAAGGTCAATATGATTACCTGATTACCTTGATTACCTGTATTTTCTATTTGCAGTAGTTGCGGTGCTGCTCTTCTCGTATTTCTTTTTCATTTACCCCGAAAATTGAATCAGGAGTAATCAGGTAACAGTGCTGTTTTCAAAAGATTTCTCAGGTAATCCTGAGGTACTACAGGGGTAACCAGAGGTATTGATTAGCAAGAACTGAGCCACCGCGGCGGGTGGCCCAGCAAGCGCGGTGGGGCTTATTCCTTCAGGAGAAGGCACTTGACCGACTTCCGGTCTGATGTGCGCCGAACCTTAACCTCGCCATCCTTGCTGGCGAGGGCAAGAATGTCCTTCGCCTTTTTGATGAACGTCATACGCTCCGACTGGTCGTAATTGTCGGCAAGCCACTCTTCGAACAGTTTGCGCGGGCGAAGTAACCCAATCCCACCTTTGGTCAGCTTTATGATATCAGGACAGTAGTCGTGGTTCTTTTCGAGCATCGATTTGCGAAATGCTTCTGCAATCTCGTGCAGGCTTTCAGATACCCGCCCCAGCTGCTTGCCGATTCCTCGACTGGCATGAAACGCTGTCACGGCTTCATCTGCAACAGTGACGGCCTGTGCGCTGCCTAACTTGCGGTACTCCTCTACGTGCTGATTGAGGGTTAGGGCTATCCAGTTCCGCAGGCTCACCGCGTAAGCCGACTTGTTTGCAGCGAAGATTGGACGATCATCAATCCGACCGGAATTCTGGATGAAGCTCATCCGGTTCGCAAACTGATCCTCGACTCCGTGGGAGGTCACAAGACTTGCCACGTTTTCAGCGCTCATGAACAGCTTTGTGTAGATCGCCGCCCGTTGGCGCAATTGGTTCTTAGGTGACAGCTCGATCTCGTTCTGAAGCTGCTTAAGTTCGGACTTAACCGATTTGAACTCGTCAACAAGCAAGACAATCGCGCGTTTGAAGTTATCGGCGCTCAACCCCACGGGCTGGCCTTCCATCACCTTCTCGATTTCCTTTGTTGATGTTTCAACCACCACCCCGAGGTCCTTGAGAAGACCCGTAAACAGGCCTTTCCCGAAGTCGGAGTCAGCTTGCCACCAAATGTAGGCCTTCTTCCGATCCCCTGCAAACCGCGCATCAATTACAAACTTTAGCACCTGATCAACGTCAGGCCAATGGGCACGAAAGTCTTCTATGAAGCCCATTTCTATTGGTCCGGTTGTCCACGGTATGTGAGGCAGCACAATCTGGGCGTCATGTTCGCGCAATACGAATACCTCATTAGTGGCAAACATATCCACGGCCCATGCAATCATATCTCGCTGCCGATACAGGAGGATGTGATCCATGACTGGTGCACGAATGGCTCCCCTCAAGCCCTTTTCCACCGCTTTTTGATCCTTAGGCGCGACTTGCGACACCCACTCGCTGACGTCATTTGGATCGATTGGCGTGCCAAATGTGGCCAGCAAGAACTTCCAGCCCTCGGATTGAGTGAATTTGACCAAGTGACCCTCTCGGTTAAGAAAGTGAAGCTTCGATTGAGACGCTGACCAGAACGACCGACCTATCATCTTCCCGACGCGCTCGGCATCGACAGCAATGGCGTCAACCTTGATCCCGACTTCTGCCAAAACGTCTTTCAAGCCGTCTTTGATGCGCTCAACAATCCGATCGGCATCCTTTGTCGTTTTGGCGTCCAGACGGGATTCCACTGCGTGTTTTTCGGGGTGCCTGGGATTACTCCTCCCTGCGGTCAGGCCACTCTTGATCGTGGGGTGGATCTCGCAGGCCTCCAACCCCATTTGCAATGCCGCCTGTTTTAAAGCGTCCACCGCTTTGTTCTCGTCCAAGTGACCACCACCGACGATCTGGCCCATGCGAAAGGCGGATGTATTGAGTGCGTTGTTTCGGTTGCCTTCGGGTGTTCTAACCAGTTCAGCAACCTCTTTGGACAGAGCGTTTCTACCCCACCCACCTGCGAAAGGGGTTGGTATCGTTGGCATGGCCTGTTGTGAAAGCTTGCGTTGTTCGCCGTATCCAGTGGTGACCCAGTTTAGGAACTCATCCAATCCATCTTGCGTAATCTCAGGGAGCAAATCTTCAACTCCACCCAGAACCGTGTCCCAAGGCGTTATGTCTTTCCATGTGTAGGGTTGGCCAGTATCTGGGTGAATGCCGAAGGCCACGATTTGCTGGCCGTTGCCAAGTACTTCGAGCTTTTCTTGTTTGCCATTTGGTGCTTTTCCAGTTGGCTTGAGGATAATATTGCGCTTTTTGATGTCGAGGCCACGGTAAAACAAAGCCGTCTTAGGGGCTTCTCCAACGCGCTCTAGCGTGTCCCCAAAGCGCCTAATGGCTTCCGCTGCAATGGCGGCGCTCACGTCCTCGCAATAGGCGTCCAAATCCAGAGCAACGATACCATGCCCAGTGACAATTCCAATGCCGCTGTCCGGCTGAAAGTCTTCGGCGTAGAACTCGCGCTCTGTCCAACCAGTGTGGGCGGGTCTTTTTTGTTTGGGCAGGATTGGGACAACACGCCAGCCGCCTTCAATCATCGCTTTGGCTTTGCCGATTGCGGTCTTGGTTGACGAGTGATCTTTCATGTTGCGCCCCCAATTCGATCAGGGAGCACCGAAAGAATGGTCATTACGGATGGCTTAAAGAGCAAACCTCGCCTCGAACAAGCGGCCATTAGGCCATCCCGCGTTGTTGCATAACTCTTGCCCGCCCATGTCCCTGTGTTCGGGGGCGCTACAGAACGCTTTTGCAGGATCCACTGTATGCCATGCTTGCAGGTTATTATCCGCCAACGTGGAGAAAATTGCAGGACAACATTGGCGTAGTAATCGTCGCGCTCTCGGTTTGAGGGATGCAAGGGTGAGCCAGAACCGCTCTTTTGCGAAGTGGTGGGGGGTGTTGAGATGTTACCCATAATCAGCCCTCGACCTGCTTGTACGCATAGGCGCTCTGAAGCTTAGCTTCTGCGTACTGCATTAGCTCAGCCACTTCGTAGATTGTCGCCTTGTTTGGCCGTCTCACGGTCAGCGGCCATCGCTCAAGTGTGCGGGGGCTTATCGGAAAGAAGTGGTGGGTGATGATTGCAGCTGCAGTCGCCTTGTCGGCGTATTGCGGTAGTGGCTGTTCGGGTTGCCAGGCTGTTTTGCGCATCAGAATGCTCCTGTGAGGGTATCTGCGAGCAACATACGACGGCACAAGACTGTGCTCTTTAAGAGTGGATTTTTTTCAAGTTTGATCAGTCGCGGTCTTTTAAAAACTCACGGTACTTCTGCAGATAGTTCTTAACCTGCATTTCTGAGAGGCCGAATGCGTGAGCAACTTCTCTGCGAATGCGTGTAACGCTCCCATAAGGTCTTGTAATATGTATTAACCTAGAAGAGTTCCCATGCACGTCCGGTAGCTGTCCGAGCGTCTTTAATTCATCGTTGACCGATTCTGAATGTTCCATGTGGTAGTCAGAGCCGATAAGGTCTTTACGCTCAGCTACAGGTTTACTGTTGATGTCGTCAAAGAACTCTTGAAGGCTCGTTTCATCGTTCAGTAACGCGTACTTTTGCGCTTCGTATTCCTGACGCTCCAGTTCTGAGTGGGCTTGCCCCACTTTCAAGACAAGGTTGAAGTCGACTGGCTTTCGCCCAGCCCCTTCGCGCTTTCCTCCATGGGCTTTCTTATCATTCATTGGCAGCTTGCTTGGTTAGTACCCAGTTTTCCAATAGCTGGCCCCACTGCGACATCACATCACGACGCTTTTCTAAGTTCTGGGATTTTTGGTAGTGGCGCATTACGCCGCCTCGAGTGGCACTCTGTTTGTGGTTCAGTAGACTATCAATCAAGCTTTCGGATACATCCGTGTGTTCAGCCATCAACGTTGAGAACGTTCTGCGTAGATCGTGTAATATAAAGTTTTGTATTCCCGACTTCGTACGGACGCAGCGGTTAAAGTAGCTCCAAGAAGACATTTGAGCGTTCTCTACTGAGGACAGGGGAAACACCAACTCACTTTGTACGTTCTCATTGTCCGAGATGACCTGCCTTGCTATCAAGCTGATTGGCATAACAAAATGTTCGGAGTTTTTTGTATCCTCTGCGGATAGGCGTACTTCGCTGCGATCACGGTCAACTTGGTCCCACGTTAATTTAGCAGCCTCGTTAGCGCGTAAAGGGCTAGTGATCATAAAGCGTAAGTAGCGCAGGTAGTTCGGCTTTAGACCTTCGGTGTTCCAAAGTGCTGCCAGCTGTTCGGGTGTGAAGTAATTCTCCCTCGGCGGTGGGGGCTTTGGCTTGCGACGCTTTGAAACTGAAGCAACAGGATTTGCAGCAATCACTTCTTCGTCGAGTAGGAAGTCCAGAAAGCGTGACATGGCTCCCAGCCTGTGTCGGCCAGTAGCGGGACGAGCGTGATGCAGGTCTGACAGATCGCGCATATGCTTCGATGTGATCTCTTCTGGGTAAGCTTTCGTCAATGTTAATTCATTTAAAGCCAGGCGAACGTTGCGAAGCTCATCCCGTTGATACTTCGTTCTCCCCAATTGCATCTGTTGGGCGCTATAGATTTCTAGCCACTCGGCACAGGCTCGCTTGCGGGCTTCCTCTGCTTTACGTTCCCGCTCTTTAGTCCTCGTGGAGAGGGCAGGATCCTCTCCAGCCCTGACTTGCGCTTTTATCATCTCTGCGGCAAGCCGAGCTTCGGATGGTGACATCGACACTGGATCGCCTAGCTTCACGGTGCGCTGAGGGTGGCGTTTACCACCGTCACGATAGCCACGCTTGCGGTAGGCGTAAGTCCAGCTGCAGCTTTGGCTATTAATTACGAGCTTCAAGCCGGTGCAGACTTGATCAGACAAGGTCATACGGTCGCCAAGGGCGCGCTGTTCCTTAATATACTTCTCAATAGATCGTTGATCGATCTTGCAGGAGACATTCATAGTTGGCATTTTCAGCGAGACACTCAGCGAGACAAATGTGCGGAACTGAGTGTAGGTTAACGAGGCTGAGCGTGTGGAGCAAGCGCTTAAGGGCCTTATTAAATTGAATTATACCTAGAAATCTTGAGTAGTTACATAAGAGAGCAGCTGACTTCTAATCAGCAGGTTGAGGGTTCGAGTCCTTCCGGGATCGCCATATATGCGCGCAATATCCAGTCTAGCGACATGTCGCTCCGCTTGGCGCGCAAAAGAGACGGTAGAGCATTGAGATGACTTCGGCCGTTTTGTCGTCGGCCAGCGCATAAAAGATAGTTTTTCCTTCACGGCGGGTCGTTACCAGCCCGTCATCGCGCAAACGGGCGAGCATCTGACTCACGGCTGCTTGGCGCAGATCTAGGAGTTGCTCAAGTTCACCAACTGATTTTTCACCTGAGCCCAAGTGGCACAAGATCATGAGCCGGCCTTCATGGGCAAGTGTTTTAAGATAGGTTGCCGCATCCGAGGCGTTTTGGGCCATTTCGGTCGGCGGGGTCGGGTTGGCTTGTAACATCGGTTTCTCACATCGGTTTGCGCCGACATATCATAGGCCGCAAGTTTTGGCGAGTTAGTGCGATGTCGCAGGAGCACCACCTTGAAAATTGTTGCCATTTTGATAGTCGCAAGGCTCTTCGCGCATTTCCAGATGTAGCCCTTCGCCGCGATAGGGGTGCGCGCGTGCCAAGTCTTCATCCACATCAATGCCAAGGCCTGGGGCCTCCGATAGGCGCACAAAGCCGTTTTCGACACGGATCGAGCTTCGGATAAGCGCATCGTGAAAGTCGGTCTCGATGGTTTCGGCAATGAGTAGATTTGGAATTGAGGTGGCGAGATGCAGGTTTGCGGCCCATTCTACAGGCCCTGCGTATAGATGTGGGGCCATTTGGGCGTTGTAGCATTCGGCCATGGCGGCGACTTTCTTCATTTCCCAGATGCCGCCCGCACGGCCCAAGGCAGGCTGAAGAATTTCGGCGGCTCCAGCGCGCAAGACAGCGCCAAACTCGGCTTTTGTTGTCATGCGCTCGCCTGTGGCGACGGGAATACGCACATTGCGCGCGACACGGGCCATGTCTTCGATATTGTCGGGCGGGGTTGGTTCTTCGTACCAGAGTGGCGAATATGGCTCTAGCGCCTGACCAAGGCGTATCGCGCCGCCTGTGTTGAACTGGCCATGCGTGCCGAACAAAAGGTCGGCCTTGTCGCCAACAGCCTCGCGGATGGCTTTGCAAAAGGCGACAGACATTGAGATATCGCTCATCGCAGGCATATGGCCGCCGCGGAGCGTGTAGGGGCCTGCGGGATCAAACTTAACGGCGGTGTAGCCGCGCTCGACACAATCCAGCGCGCTTTCGGCTGCGGCGTCCGGGTCTGTCCAGAAGGTGTCTATATCGTGATGTGGCAGCGGGTAGAGGTATGTGTAGGTGCGGATGCGATCGTTCATGCGTCCGCCGAGCAGGGCATAGACTGGGCGATTTCGCGCTTTGCCAAGAATGTCCCAGCAGGCAATTTCAAGGCCCGAGAACGCGCCCATGACGGTCAAATCGGGGCGCTGTGTGAAGCCTGAGGAATAGACGCGGCGGAACATGAGCTCGATATTCTCGGGGTTTTCGCCTTCCATGTGGCGGGCGAAAACATCCTCAATGACGGCGCGCATGGCGTCGGGGCCAACGGAGCTTGCATAGCATTCGCCCCAGCCGACAATGCCTGTGTCTGTCGTGACTTTGACGAGGATCCAGTAGCGTCCGCCCCAGCCAGGAGCGGGGGGGGCTGTCACGATGATATCGAGGTCTTTGAGATGCATAGGGTTGGCTCCTGAATTGGCGCGGGAGAATTCTAAGGGATTGTTTCAAGGGCGGTGAGGCTGGCAAGCAGACTGTTTTTATCGGCAAAAGCACGTTGCGCCGTGTGGCTATCTTTTGTGCCCCGCAAAATTCGTGTGTTTTCGATGACCAGCGCTTCGCCTTCTTTTAGCGTGACACTGATCTGCATTTCGGGGCTATCCACAAGTTCTGAAAAGTGGCGGTAGGCGCGATAATAGACTTCCATCTGCTCGAACGGAACGTCTGTGAGTGGTGCCGCGGATTGGGGTGCAAAACGGATGGCGGCAATTGTGCCTTCTGGCAAAAGTGAGACGATTGGAACTCGGGCTGTGAAGGGGCGTCCTGTCTGGTCTGCAAACACAAAGCTTGCGGAGTGATGGGCGAGGGCGGCAAAGCCTTCAGGGTCTTCGTTTTTGAGCCTTATGGCGCAGGCGAAGCCGTCAGACAGGTGTACTGTGCATTCCTCCTCATCTTTCGCGCACGTAATGATTTCCAAGCTTAGTTCAGGCGCTCTGCTGTCAATCTTATCGGACGGCACAGCACACTCAGCGGGCGTAAAGATATCAATGATCTCGTGTACAGGGCCCGCAGTTTCAGTGACTTTCGCGAGCCCGTAACTGCGGATCGCGTCGAACCAGCTCAACTGAGTAGCTTCATATGCCTGAAGGGCGGGGAAGGGCGCCGTGGGCAGGGCTGCTTTGATGGTGCTGCCCCAAGGCGCGCTGCCTGCAGGCATGTGGCCTTCAGAGCGCTCTTTGGGCGTGTCGTAGGCGTGATCCTTTAGCCATTTGAGTGAGAAAGAGAGCGGCGTGCAGTCCGGCGCGAAGGTCAGTGCGACGCTGTCGTCAACTATGTTGGCCGTGAGCAGACGAATGTCATTGAGAGGGGCGGCCAGCGCGGGAGTGCGCTGGCTTGATGGGGCATTGTCAGCAAGCCAGACTGCATGAAAACGTTGGCCATTGACGCGTAAAACGCGGCCTTCATTCTCGATCAGATGGTCTGGCATGAG
>ENA-OUOG01004122-OUOG01004122.1-marine-metagenome-genome-assembly--contig:-NODE-4122-length-12782-cov-11.926879_pt1 | contig 12782 bp, 12 predicted proteins | sample MGYA00248635_ERZ508505 | MGnify/ENA primary metagenome ERZ508505 (study PRJEB26176, sample SAMN06267871) | marine metagenome | isolation source: Saanich Inlet, British Columbia, Canada | place: Pacific...
CACCAATTTGTTTCCTTATTTTATGTGTAGGCAAGTGTTTTTCGCCAAAGGAATGTTTTATTCTTATGGGAGAAATTTGATTATGACTAACCCCCTTTATTTACTACGAGTTTTGGCTAAAAGAGCACTTGTTTTGGCTGGCGTTATCACGCTTACCTCATGCGCGTCATTAACCAATGATGCGTTTGTTCCTATGGCAATTTCATTTAGTGATGGTAGTTCTGGCACCTGTACACTAACCAATAAACGGATGTCTATTAAGGCAGAGCTACCCGGCACGTCAATGATTAGACGGAGCGATGATAACCTGTTGATGCAATGCAAAACCGAAGACGGCAGAGAAGCGACTTCATCCGTACCTAGCACTCTGGGCGGTAAGATCATTGCTAGTGCAGTATTCATTGATTTTGGCATTACTGATGCGATTACTGACAAGCACAGAGAATATCCGGCAAGCTTTGTTATACCAATTCAGAAATAGATAATGAATTAGAGTAAGGGGTTATCGCCCCTTATTCTGATTTGCAGATTTAGGATGTAATCTGCGAGTGAGTATTATAATACTCACTGCGTGACATAGTTTCATGGCCATGACACGGCCGCTATTATTCGCCCCATTAATGCTTATTGATTAGGATTCATGCATTAGATAAATCTAATATTATATAATAAAAACAATTACTTGCAATTTTTAGTAAATACAAATAAATTAATTCTTCAGCTTAATTAATCTTAAGGAGATTAAAAATGGCTCGCCCTAACTTTCGTAAAAAGAATGGAAGAGATACTTGGCATTTCTGCACTAATTGTAGCAATTGGCCAACATCTGACTACGACATAAAAAGCTCAAAGCCAAACAGCGACGAGTTATGCAATGAATGTTTAAGTAAGGAAAAGAGAAAAGTTTGTCAGTAATCAATTTATTTAAAAACTTTAAAAATTTAATCTTATCATCAACGTTAACATAGCAAACATGATGATAAAATTTTCACTAACACTCTTAGGACTTATAGTATTTTCGGTATCAGTTAGCGTAAGCGAACGCTCACCTTCGATAAAAGGCTTGTATTGATATGGCACTAATGCATTTTCTTCATGAGCCACCACCTCAGCAAGTATTGCTTCCATTGCACTTTGATGTGCAAGGCCATTATCTCCAAACTTCAACGCTTATAAGCGGACTGCAGGCTGTTGAGGATGTTGTCCAAGGGCTAAATAAGTTTCACTTTAATGGAAAATTGCCTATTAAAGTTATCTCCTTGCCTAGTGAGGAAGGCGGATATCTTGCAAATATAGCTTTAGTTGTTGGTATAGGGGCAGGCTTGGTAGGCATTGCAAGCGGATTAGTTTTCTTACATGAATCCGACACATTCAGAGTGATTGTAGAAGAGTTTACTGGAAAGCCGTATGAGCATGAAGAGGTAACAAGAAATCTAGTTAGAGCATTAAGAGATTGCGTTGGGGGCTTTTTCTTAATTGATAATGATAGGATTCGCCGCTTGAGTGAGGACAGTCCTATGCTAGATAAGGCTATTAAGTCAAAGTCTAGGTTTATGCTTCAGTGCTTAAATGACAGAGATGTAAGAGGTCTTGGGTTCAGTGCTTATCATGATTTTAGGATAACTGGAGATGATTTCTGGAAGCACATATCTGATGTTAGAGAGAGGATTAAGCCTATAGAAGTTCTTCATTTAATAGGGTTTGTAGCTTCCTCAGTAGTGCTTGAGGGTACGGAGCGGCAATGGGCTATCAGAGTCACCCATTCTGGCCAGAACAGAGTAAAGAAACTTTATGAGATTTCAGCTTACTTAGTTGATGAAGACTTTGCTACAGACTTGTTTAAAGGTCATCATCCAGTTCGCGAAGATGCACAGCCAGATGCCATTGAAGTTGAGGTACTGGTTTCTCAAGTAACACGAGATGGCAAAGTGGTGAACAAGAGTATGAAACAGATAACAAAGGTCATTTCGTTTAAGGGTAAGCGTTTAGTTGCTGATGATTATGAGATTGGTTCAGCTTCAGAGTTTTTTCCTGAGCAAGATGATTTGTTCTCGTTTAAATCTGATGCTGACGATTAAGCCCTTAAGCTACATTATAGGCTAAGTGAGTCTTCAGCATAAAAATCTGAGGTCTTGAATAACTGTAACGAAGCGGCACACTTCCTTTTGAATGATCAGTGCTACTGGTAGATGCATAGAATGTATTATACGAAAGAGTCAAATTTAAAATTGAGTACTATAATACTCACTTTGGCTGGGTGATGGATTGTGAGTACTATAATACTCAAAATCGCATAAACACTGGCCTGAGTATAATAGTACTCATGGCCATAAATCTAATAAATACAGTCTTTATAACGGGTTACGTCACTATTCCGGCTTTAGCCATGTGAGTACTATAATACTCACTTACCAATAAACTGAGTACTATGATACTCAATCCAGCAAGCCTCGGGCTTTTAATGCCGTGGTGATTTCGTCCAGAATGGTTGGGTCATCTATGGTTGCTGGCATGTTATAGGCCTCGCCATCGATCATTTTCTGCATGGTGCCGCGCAGGATTTTGCCTGATCGCGTTTTGGGCAGACGTTTTACCGCCACGGCGGTTTTGAACGCCGCCACCGCCCCGATTTGTCCGCGTACCAGCTTTACCAATTCGGCTTCCAGCACCTCTGCTGTTTTATCCACCCCATCATTGATCACATAAAACCCGACCGGCAACTGGCCTTTCAGCTGATCTGCTGCGCCGACCACCGCGCATTCGGCAATATCGGCATGGCTGGTGATGACTTCTTCCATGCCGCCGGTGGATAGCCGGTGTCCGGCCACATTAATAATATCATCGGTGCGCGCCATGATGAACACATTGCCCGCCGCGTCCACCATACCGGCATCGGATGTCATGTAATAGCCGGGGAAGGTGCGCAAATACGCATCATGAAACCGGTCATCGGCGCCCCATAACGTTGGCAAGCATGATGGCGGCAATGGCAATTTGACCACAATATTGCCCAGCGTTCCGCGTTCCACCGGCATGCCTTCGTCATCCAGCACCTGCACATCATAACCCGGCATTGGCCGTCCGGATGAACCGGCAGGCACATCAACCAGACCAAGCCCCAGCGGATTACCGGCAATCGTCCAGCCGGTTTCGGTTTGCCACCAGTGATCAATCACCGGCACATTCAGCTTATCAATCGCCCAGTGCAGGGTGTCCGGGTCTGTCCGCTCACCAGCCAGAAACAACGCCCGAAATCCGCTCAAATCATAATCGCGGATCAAATCGCCTTGCGGATCAACCTTGCGGATCGCCCGAAACGCCGTGGGCGCGGTAAACAGAACCGATACATTATAAGCGCTAATCACGCGCCAGAACGCCCCCGCATCCGGCGTACCAACGGGCTTGCCTTCGTAAATCACGCTGGTGCATCCAAACAATAACGGCGCATAACAGATATAACTATGCCCCACAACCCAGCCCACATCAGATGCCGCCCAGAACACTTCCCCCGGTGCCATGCCGTAAAAATGATCCATCGTCCACATCAACGCGGTCATATGCCCGCCATTATCACGCACCACGCCTTTAGGCTGGCCAGTGGTGCCGGACGTATAAAGAATATAAAGCGGATCAGTCGCCTTAACCGCCACGCAAGCCTGTTTGTTGCCATTTGCGCGGGCATTTGCCATCGCCTCAGCGTAATCAAAATCACGGCCATCAATCCGCGTGCCATCCTGCTGTTCTCTGGCTAGAATGAGGCATGTTTCCGGCTTATGGCTGGCCTGTTCAATCGCCTGATCAAGCAGCGGTTTATAGGCAATCACGCCCGATGGCTCAATCCCGCAAGTGGCTGATATCATGGCCTTGGGCGTGGCATCATTGATCCGGATAGCCAGCTCCGCCGGTGCAAAGCCGCCAAATACCACCGAATGAATAGCACCAAGCCGCGCCACCGCCAGCATGGCGATGACCGCTTCGGGTATCATGGGCATATAGATAATGACACGGTCGCCCTTAATCACGCCGCGCCCGGCCAGAACAGCGGCTAGTGTTTCCACCTCATCAAGCAATTCGGCATAGCTGATCTGGCGGCTATTGCCGGTAACCGGGCTATCATAAATCAACGCCGGCTGATCGCCGCGTCCTGCCGCAACATGCCTGTCCACGGCATTATAACATGTGTTTGTGGTCGCATCAGGAAACCAGCGGCCAGACAGACTGCTGTCGCCATCAAAGCATGTGGTCGGCGCGGTGAACCAGTCTATCTGTTCCGCCGCCTTCATCCAGAATGCCTCCGGGTTGTTTTGCCACTGATCGTAGATATCCTGATATTGTGATTGATTATTTGCCATGTTCCGGCTTCTCCCCATGTTCCGGCTTTTCCCGCGTATTTTATAGCAACAGATTAATAGGCTTTATCCGCCTCGACAAGTCTGTGATGATAGATGATCCGGATTTATGGTTATCTTGACCATAAAAACACATGCGGGTAAGAATTAATCATGTCTAAAGACCAATCGCAATCATCACCACCGCCTGCAATGGATCGCTTTGCCCCGCTTAGTGATCCGCGGCAAGTGGCCATGCTGGCACTTCGTGATCTTTTTCAAGTGCCGGGACTGGGGTTGTTTTTTTCCATGGTCGGGTTTTCGGCTATTGCCCGCGAAGCCGGTTTCGGGCTGAAAGAAGCACTGGCCACCAGCGCGTTAGTCTGGGGGATGCCGGGGCAGGTGGCAATGGCCAGTTTATATCTGGCCGGTGCATCGGCGGCGGTGATATTCATGGCGGTTGCGCTGGCTAATATGCGGATGATGTTGATGGTGGTATCAACGGTTGATCTGATAGGTTTTCGCCGCCATGGAACAGCGCTGATTAAACAGATTTTCCTGATGCATTTTCTGGCAATTACCACATGGATACAGCTATCGGTGGTGCGCGGCAAAGTCGCTGATCGGGCGATGGTGATCTATTTTATGGCTTTTGCCCTTCCACTATTTGTTATTGGTATGACAGGAACAGTATTGGGGTTTTATCTGGTGGATATCGTGCCGCCGTTATTGCTGAAATCGATTGTATTCACCACGCCGCTTTATATTCTGATGATGGTAGCTAAAATCAGAATTCAGCTGTTTCGTTATGCTGGCGTTGTTGGCGGTGCTTTGGCGCCATTGCTTTATCCGCTGATTGGGGAATGGGCTATTCTGACCGCTGGCATTGTTGGCGGCACGCTGGTTATGTTGCCGCGTCTGAATACGGCCAGACAGGTGCGCCATAAAATGCACCGGAAGAAAAGGCATAATCAGTCATGATTGATCAATCCCTATATCTATGGGTGCTGATATTACTGGCCTTTATTGCAACGGATATCTGGCGCGTGCTTGGGGTGTTGCTGGCGAACCGGATCACTCCGGAAAGCCTGTTCATGAAATGGATCAACGCTGTTGCCTATGCCATGGTATGCGGGGTTATGATGCTGGTAGTTGTACATCCGGCAGGGCTGGTGGCTAGCTCATCCATGATGGCGCGGCTTCCGGCATTTGCGGTTACTATCGGATTAATGCTATGGCGCGGCAATACATTGCTTGCGGTTTCTTCTGGTGCGATCACCTTTTTCTGTCTTGATTACTTTCTTGCGTCATAATCATTGCCGATACGGTTTTTTCCGTGGGTTAGGGGCTTGTCCTATCCGTATCACTGATCATATAATAATCATGTAAATTATTTGAGAATTAATATGTCGGTAACAGCAGAAGAAATTATTACAAGCCTTGATCTCCAGCCCCACCCCGAAGGCGGCTGGTATAGGGAAACATTCAATAGTCGCGCAGATGGTGAAACGCGCGGGGCTATGACTGCTATTTATTTTCTCCTCAAAAAAGGCGAAACCTCACACTGGCATCGGGTGACAGATGCGGATGAAGTATGGTCATGGGTCGCTGGCGGCTCGCTTAGTTTTTCCCATATTGCACCAGCAAAAGACGCTGAGGATAAACCGGCTGTTCAACAATTGGTGATTGGCATGAATCTGGCCGCTGGTGAAGTGCCGCAATTGACGGTTAAGGCAGGACACTGGCAAACCGCATCAGCCCGCGAAGATTTTGTTCTGGTTAGCTGTGTGACATCCCCCGGTTTTGTGTTTGACAGCTTTGAGTTGGCACCACAAGATTTTCAGCCCGGTTTTATTTTCTAATATTTCTTCTGTATTTCCATTTCCGCGGATACTAAATTCATGTTCTATTTTTTCATTTAGACATTGACTTGATCCCCTAATGAGATTAATAATGATAATCATTCGCAATATCAAAAGTAAGTAAATGTCGCAAAACTTAGTGAGTTTTAGTACTAGCTTAGTAAGAAGTGATTACGTTGATCACAATCTATGGAGACAAAAATGACTGCTGCAATTTCTTATGGCTTTTTCCGCGATAATAGCCGCCTTAGCGTCAGCCGCTTATGCGTTATTTTGATATTATCAGCGGCATTCCTTATTGCTGGTGCCGGGCTAATCCGGACAGCTAAAGCCGAAACTTTGAATATCTATTCATCCAGAAACCCACAACTTATTCAGCCATTGCTTGATGCTTATACGGATGAAACAGGGATATCGTTTAAGGTGCTGCATTTGTCTGACGGCATGGCACAAAGGCTGGAAGCAGAAGCCGATAACACACCGGCTGATATGGTCTTGACGACCGATATATCACGGCTATCGGAACTGGATAAACTGCATATATTTACGGCTGTTGACTCATCCATCCTAACAACAAATATTCCTGCAAAATGGCGTGACGAAGACCACCACTGGTTTGGGTTATCGGTGCGGGCGCGGGTGGCGGTTGTTTCTGCTGATCGGGTTGATCCGGATGAGCTGAAACAGATCGAAGATTTGGCTGATCCACGCTGGCGTGGGCGGATTTGTACCCGTAAGGGAAGCCATCCGTATAATCGGGCTCTGCTTGCGTCAATCATTGCGCATAATGGTGCCGAAGCCGCGCAGGAATGGGCAGAAGGACTGGTTGCCAATCTGGCACGCAAACCGCAAGGTAATGACCGGGCGCAAGCCCGTGCTATTCATGCCGGACTTTGTGATGTGGCATTGATGAATACATATTACTATGGGTTGATGAAGTTTAATTTGAAAAAAACCGAACAGCAGGAATGGGCAAAATCAATCCGTATCGTGTTTCTCAATCAGGGCGATGATGATCATGGCCAGCATGTCAATATTACCGGTGCGGCTATTCTGGAAAGCAGCGAAAAATATGATGAAGCGGTCGCGTTTCTGGAATGGTTATCACAGCCCGAAGCCCAGCGTGTTTATGCCAGTACTAATTACGAATATCCGGTAAACCCTAATGTTGTACCGGATGCGGAAATAGCATCATGGGGAACATTCCGGGCAGATGATTTATCTGTTCAGGAATTGGCAAAACATGCGCCTATGGCACAGAGAATTATTAATATTACTGGCTGGTAAAACTTGCCATACAACAGATGATCCTGTCATAATGCAAAATCGAATTGCATATTGACGGGATCATTTTATGTCACATCTTTCTATTCCTGCCCCAAGCGCGCGTTTGCGCCGGTGTCTGTTATCAAGTCCGGCTTCTTCGGCAAAAATGATGGCTAAGGCCGCCATATCTGATGCTGATGCCGTGTTCCTTGATCTCGAAGACTCGGTAGCACCTAATGCCAAGGTGGAGGCACGCCATCTGGCAATTGAAGCCTTGAAATCACATGATTGGCGCGGGGCTGGCAAATCGGTTTCGGTGCGGGTAAACGGACTGGATACCGCATGGACAACCGAAGATATCACTACTCTGATAAAAGAAGCAGGCGCATATATAGACACCATCATTATCCCGAAAGTGGGATGCCGTGCTGATCTTTATGCCGCTGATGTGATCATTACCCAGACTTGCCGGATGATGGGGCTGGATCGGATGATTACCATGGAAGGCCTGATTGAAAGCGCGGCCGGCGTTATGGCCATCAATGATATTGCCGGCTATAATCGCTATATTGGCACACACCGGCTGGAAGCATTGCATTTCGGGGCTGGTGATTATGCCGCAACGATACGTTCACCCACCATATCTATTGGCGGCGCAATACCGGATTATCCGGGGGATATCTGGCATTATCCGCTATCGGCTATGGTTGCTGCCTGTCATTCCAACGGGGTTGTGCCAATGGATAGCGCTTACGGTGATTTCAATGATCCGGACGGCTATATGGTAGTGGCAAAACGCGCGCGGGCGTTAGGCATGGCGGGAAAATGGGCAATCCATCCGTCACAGATTGCGCTGGCCAATGCGACTTTCACGCCTGATGCAGATGCTATTGCCCGTGCCGAAGCCATGATTAAAGCACTGGAAGAATCCGAGGCCGCCGGTGCTGGCGCGGTGATGTATGACGGCCAGATGATTGACGCGGCATCAACCCGAATGGCAGAAAACATTGTTGCCATGGCGCGGATGCTCAAATCACATCAACGCTAAGCCAATGCTAGCCGACTGGCGTCAGATAGCGGTTGCGCTCTATGATAATGTCGTTGCAACAGGTCAGGCTGATCATGTGGTTAGTCGCGCGTTATCACAGATAAACATTGCTGATATTTCTGCCGTGCTTGCGGTTGGTAAGGCGGCACGCGGCATGGCGCAATCGGCTTATGATAACGGGGTGCGTGTTGCCCGTGATAAGGCGCTTATTATTGCGCCATCTGATGATCATAATGATGCACATAACTGGCCGTTGATACCATCCGCGCATCCGGTTCCGGATCAGAATAGCTTAATAGCCGGACAACAGGCGGCGGCATTATGCCAGTCGTTGAATGATGCTGATCATTTGCTGGTATTGTTAAGTGGCGGTGCATCGGCGCTAATGGTAGCTCCGCATCCGCCATTGACGCTTGACGATAAAATTGAGCTGAATGCACGCTTGCTGGCTAGTGGCGGTGATATTCATCAAATAAATGCGATCAGACGTCTGGTATCGCAAATCAAGGGCGGGCGACTAGCGGCAATGGCGGCGCCGGCACAGATCACCCAGTTCATTATTTCTGATGTCGAAAATGATCAGCTATCATCTATTGGTAGTGGCATTATGGCACCAGACCCGATGCCGGTATCTGAAAGTCTGGCCTTGATAGATACGCTTGGCATGGCTGATCTATGGTGGGTGGCTGATTTACATAAACAATATGCTGACGGCCGCATGACACCGCCGCTATCGCCGGATCATCCGTTATGCGATAAAATTGATAGCCATATTCTGGCCAGCAACAAACAGTTGATCCACGCCGGAGTCATCCCGGATATATTGTCATCACTGTTTGCTGGAAATGATCAACATAGTAAAGCACAAGCCCCGCAAATTATTGCGTATCCCCGGCTATCCGGAGAAGCAAGCGTGATGGCAGAATGTCTGGCAGAAGCAACCATATCAGCGGTCAATCAGGCGGGCAAAACGGTCATCGGAATAACCGGCGGTGAAACAGTGGTAACATTGCCACATGATCACGGGTTAGGCGGACGTTCGCAAGAACTGGCGCTGGCCTTTGCGCTGGCCTTTAAAACTGCTATGCAGGGGTCGGATATGCCGTGGCTTATCCTTGCCGCCGGAACCGATGGCAGAGATGGGCCAACAGATGCCGCCGGTGCAATACTGGACAGCCAGATGCCGCTAGATATTGCCAGCGCTAAACAGGCATTACTGCGGCATGATGTCTGGAATTATTTAGACCAGAGTGGAGGCTTGTTTCGGCCGGGTGCTAGTGGTACTAATCTGGCTGATATGGTTGTAATCATAGCTGGATCATAGCCTTATAACCACCATGCTAACATGTCATATTTTAAGTTAGGTCATAAAATGAAGAAACGTTTTATCGCGATATTGTTCATATTACTGACAAATATGTCTGTTGCAATCTTTGCACAAGCAGAAGACATCATGGCTGGTGATCTGATGTTGCATGACTTGTGGATGAAAGCAACAATCGGCAATAAACCGGTGACCGGCGGTTATCTGACGATACATAATCATGGTGATTTCGATGACCGTTTAATCGGGGTTGAGGCGGCGTTTGCCGGTAAGTCAGAGATACATCAAATGAACATGGTTAATGACGTGATGCAGATGCGGCCGCTGATTGATGGTCTGGCGTTGCCCGCTGGTGAACATGTGATGCTTGAGCCGGGGGGATATCATCTGATGTTCATGCAACTGAAAGAACCAATTGCCGCTGAAACCAGCTATTCTGTCACTCTGATTTTTGATAAAGCAGGACGTGTTCCGGTGACATTATTAGCCAGAGATTTAAAAGATGCACACTCACATTCGCATTAGGTTTTGCTCTGAATTAATGTGTGCCTGAATTAATATGCCCCTGAATTAATACTTAATTGTCATGAATGGAGATAAAACTACATGGAAAACCTGACGCATCTGGGAAAACCATCATCGCTTCCGCAATCACCAGAAGAAGCCGTGCTTGATCGCGTGCCTAATCCGCATCCTGATACCATGTTTGTTGCACGTTTTACCCAGCCGGAATTTACCTCGCTCTGTCCGGTGACGGCACAGCCGGATTTCGCGCATCTCATGATAGATTATATCCCTAATAAGTGGATGGTTGAATCCAAATCACTGAAAGTCTATCTCAACAGTTTCCGTAATCATCAGGCTTTTCATGAGGCATGCACAGTTGATATTGGTAAGCGGCTCACCGATTTGATGGAACCGCACTGGTTTCGCATTGGCGGTTACTGGTATCCGCGCGGCGGCATGCCGATTGATGTGTTCTGGCAATATGGAACAGCACCGGATGGTGTCTGGATACCTGAACAGGGTGTCGCCGGTTACAGAGGCCGTGGCTAAAACCCGTTCATCATATTAAAGCATATTCAGCGCACGGGTAAACATCGCCTGATCAATATTACCGCCAGAAACAATGACAATGCTCGTCTTGTTTCTGGCTTCGACTTTGCCGGATAATATGGCGGCCAAGGCGACCGCACCACCGGGTTCTGCCACACATTTCAGATATTGCCACGCTGTTGCCACCGCCATCAGCGCCTCATCATCGCTGACGACTGCCGCGCTTTTGACATGAGCCTTATTAATAGCAAATGTCATCTCACCCGGTATGGGCGTAATGATGGCATCGCAAATGGATCGGGCATCGGGATCATTGCTAACCCGTTCACCCAATTCCAGCGACCGTTTAAAATCATCAAATCCTTCGGGTTCGGCGGCAATAATGTCCAGATCAGGAAAATGCTGATGAATGCCGATGCTGATGCCTGCTATTAAACCGCCGCCGCCAGTGCAACAGATCAGCTGATCAGGGATGATGTTCTGTTCTGTCAGATGATTGGCAATTTCAATCCCGATAGTGCCCTGGCCAGCAATAACCGGCAGATATTCATATGGCGGGATTAATGTAGCACCTTGGGTTTTGGCCAGTTCAGCGCCAATCGCTTCACGGTTTTCGGTGTAGCGATTATATGTGACGACCTGACCACCGAATGCTTTGGTATTGGCGACTTTCATTGCTGGTGCGTCTTCGGGCATGATAATTGTTGCTACCATACCGCGTGATGTGGCGGCGGCGGCAACCGCGGCGGCATGATTGCCCGAAGAATAGGCAACAACATGGGTCACATGATCAGGCAGGTTCCAGATCGCATTACTTGCCCCGCGAAACTTGAATGATCCGGTTTTCTGTAAGGGTTCAGCCTTGACCAGAACACGGCCGCCGACTAGCTGGTTAAGCAGTGGCGATTCCAGTAACGGCGTTTGCACAATATGCGGTGCTGTTCGTTCAACCGCCGCCTCAAGGTCTGAATAGGTTGGCAAAATCATATGACGTGTCCTGATGTAAGTGCTATTTATAAATAGAGTAATCATTTCTTCGGGGAAACGAAACCTTGAAGTATGGCGCGGTTAGTTTTATTGTCGCCTTTATTCAGATTTTCACACTAATTAGGATTTAAGACAATGATGACAGGCGATGCACTTTTTCAAGGTTCATATGTTGCTTTGGTTACGCCATTTGCGAATGGCGCCGTTGACGAAGCCGCCTTTCGAAAACTGGTGTCCTGGCAAATTGATCAAGGCACAAATGGTCTGATCCCTGTTGGTACAACGGGCGAATCTCCGACACTTGATCATGATGAACATAAACAGGTGGTAGAAATATGTATTGATGAAGCCGCTGGCCGTGTTCCGGTGATTGCCGGTGCCGGATCAAATGCTACGGCCGAAGCGGTTGATTTTGTTCGCCATGCAAGCGGTGCCGGTGCTGATGCGGTTCTAGTGGTAACGCCTTATTATAATAAACCCACACAGAACGGATTGATGCGCCATTACGAAGCGGTTGCCGATGCCTCAGACATACCGGTTATTATTTATGATATTCCGGGTCGGTCAGTGGTCAGCATGGATATTGATACGATGGTGGCTCTGGCTGAACATGAAAATATTATCGGGGTTAAGGATAGCTCAGAGGATTTATCCCGGCCAACAAAACTGGCCAATGCCATTGGTTCCGGTTTTAGTCTGTTATCTGGTGAAGACGGAACAGCTTTGCCATTTCGTGCCGCTGGCGGCCATGGCTGTATTTCTGTCACGGCAAATATAGCTCCGCGTTTGCTATCTGAAATGCACGCGGCATGGAATAAAGGCGATATTGCTGGCGCGATGGCGATCAATGCCCGTCTGATGCCGCTTCATAGTGCCATGTTCTGTGAAACCAGCCCGGGGCCGGTTAAATA
>ENA-OUOG01004125-OUOG01004125.1-marine-metagenome-genome-assembly--contig:-NODE-4125-length-12779-cov-13.621477_pt1 | contig 12779 bp, 11 predicted proteins | sample MGYA00248635_ERZ508505 | MGnify/ENA primary metagenome ERZ508505 (study PRJEB26176, sample SAMN06267871) | marine metagenome | isolation source: Saanich Inlet, British Columbia, Canada | place: Pacific...
CAACGGATCCAACAAATCATCCAAATCGCAAAAGACAACGGTCATAATTCGATCTTTGCAGGCTACGGCTTCATGGCCGAAGACGAGAGTCTGGTGCGTGCAATCGAGGAATCAGGATTAACCTTTATTGGTCCTTGCTCTCGTACCGTTCGCCAAGCCGGACTGAAAGACGAAGCCAAACGCACAGCGCTTGCCGCTGATGTTTCAGTGGTCCCTGGTGTCGACGATCTCACAGTCCGAACGCTACTTGCCAAAGCCAGCCGCGAAGGTGGCCTTGATGTCATCGCCAAAGCTCACCAACTGGAGATTCCTGAAGGCGCATCGGATGCCGATCAAGCCGAAGCCCTTTTGGCAGCAAGCTATCAAGCGCTTGTTGATGTCATCAGCATCGACGAGATCGCCGCACAAGCCGAGATTGAAGTTGCCACATTGTTTGACCAACAACCGAAGAATCGGATCCGCTTGAAAGCCATTGGTGGCGGTGGCGGAAAAGGTCAACGCATCCTGGTGGCGCCAAAGGACTACCCCGGCGAGCACAATACGCAGGTCAAAGACGCAGCGTCCAAAGTGCCTGCGCTCTTGCGTGAAGTGTTGAACGAGGTCAAAGCCACTGGTCGTGGCGACAACAAAAACGTATTGATCGAGCTGAATATCGAAACCACACGTCACCAAGAAATCCAAGTCATCGGTAATGGCGACTGGTGTCTCACGCTCGGTGGACGCGACTGCTCGTTGCAAATGCACGAACAAAAACTACTGGAAGTCTCAACCACGGTGGAGAGCTTACAATGTGCGATTGATGCTTCGGAACAACATCCGGCGCAACAACAAGCCCTGACAATGGATCTCGCCATCCTCGAGCGCATGGAAGACGAAGCCACACGCTTCGGCTCAGCGGTAGGATTGGATTCGGTATCGACCTTTGAATGTATTGTCGATGCCGACCAACACTTTTTCATGGAGATGAATACCCGCATTCAGGTTGAACACCGCGTTAGCGAACTCTGCTACGGGCTGCGCTTTGAAAATCCCAACGATCCGTCGGAAGCCTTCGTCGTGAACTCATTGGTTGAAGCCATGGCCATTATCGCCTGGCACAAACACAAGCTTCCAAAACCCACTCGCGTCCCACGCGTCACTGCCTCGGTTGAGGCGCGACTGAACGCAACGAACGCAGGACTGGCACCGCATGCAGGCGGCGTCATTGAGCACTGGTCTTCACCAATTGCCGGTGAGATTCGTGATGACCAAGGGATCTGTGTCAAAAACCCAGATACCGGCGCCTTCATGAAATACACCCTCGCAGGCGCTTACGATTCAAACGTCGCCTTGCTGTTAACCGTTGGCGATGATCGAGTGGTCAGTTATGAGCGGATGGCTGAGGTGCTGCGCAGAATGACGATCGATGGTCAGGATGTGCAAACCAATCTCGAATTTCACTACGGACTGGTTCACTGGTTCTTGGCCAAAAATCCCTACGCCAAATCAACCACAGCCTTTATCCAGCCGTACCTCACTTTGACCGGATTACTCTTTGAACAGGCTCAAAAAATTGATTTGCATGCTGGCTTCCAGTACCTCGCAGATCAATCCGGATCTGCTGAGATCTTTGCCAGAAAGCAAACGCTGATTATCCGGCCTTTGACCTGTCTGATGACCAATCCTCACCGATTGATTGGATGGATTTCAAAGGTTCGATCCGATTGGACAATGAATGCAGGTCGATTCAACTGGCAATCGAATCCATTTCAAGTGTTAGCGGAACTGTATCACTACCTCAATATGGACTTTGTTGAGGGCGCTTCCGCCCTTGAAGTGATCTGGGATCATGATCAAACCATTCTCGAGCAAGGATTAAGTTTCTATCAGGATCTTAACGACAAACTTGGTCCGAAAGATTGGAATCAATGGCAACAGGTCTTAAACCAGAAATCCCCACCCGATGGGATTGATCAAAGGCTTTGGAATGACATTCAAGCCGCACATCAAGGCTTCCAAGCAGGCCTTGAGCTCTTAGCGGTAGTTGCTCAATCAGCGCTCGCGGTGGGCTTTGATGAGCTCACCGTCGAAGCCGATCTCACGGTCGTCATCCCTGAGCGATTCAAAGATCCAGAACTGACCGAACACGCACGTAAAATCCTCGTACCGCCACCAGTGGCCTCCGCCAACGAGATCGTTGCGATGTCAGGCGGGATGTTCTACACCCAAGAAACACCGGGCGCACCGCACTTCTTGGAAGTTGGAACCCACTTTGACGTCGGCGATCCTCTCTACATTATCGAAGTCATGAAGATGTTCAATAAAGTGTATGCTGAATTTTCTGGGACCGTGACTGAAGCGCTGATCGAACAAAGTGATGGGGTCATTGTGAAAAAAGGGCAGCCGTTATATCGCATCGAGCCTGATGAAGTGGCCGAAGAAATTGACGAAGACATGGTTGCTCAGGCCCGTCTTTCTTATACCGTCGAACAGCTCAGTACGTTGTGAGGACAGCATGACAGACAAAAAGCAATGGGAAGCACTGGTTTCCAAAGAATCCAAAGGACTGTCACCGGATGAGATGACTTGGTTCACACCCGAAGGGATTGGACTGAAAATTCTCTATACTGAGGAGGACGTTCAACATCTGGATCAACGGACCACTCTGCCTGGAATGGCACCTTTCATGCGCGGCCCCAAGGCGACGATGTATGCCGGTCGCCCCTGGACCATCCGTCAATATGCCGGATTCTCCACCGCTGAAGAATCCAATGCGTTCTATCGCAAAGCCCTAGCAGCCGGCGGCCAAGGCGTTTCTGTTGCCTTCGATTTAGCCACCCACCGCGGGTATGACTCCGATCATCCTCGTGTCTCAGGTGATGTTGGAAAGGCTGGTGTGGCGATCGATTCAGTGGAAGATATGAAGATCCTGTTTGATGGCATTCCGCTTGACCAGGTCTCGGTCTCCATGACCATGAACGGTGCAGTCCTGCCAGTCCTCGCGGGTTATATCGTCGCTGCCGAGGAACAAGGTGTCAGCCAAGATCAACTCTCAGGAACGATCCAGAACGACATCCTGAAAGAGTTTATGGTGCGTAACACCTACATTTATCCGCCTGAACCCTCGATGCGGATCATCGGTGACATCATCGGCTACTGTTCTGAACACATGCCGAAATTCAACACCATTTCCATCTCTGGCTACCATATTCAGGAAGCCGGAGCCGATGCCGCCCTCGAATTGGCCTATACGCTGGCCGACGGCAAAGAATACATTCGGACTGCCTTGGCGGCAGGACTCGATATCGACCAGTTTGCCCCCCGTTTGTCCTTTTTCTTTGGCATTGGAATGAACTTCTACATGGAAATCGCGAAGCTCCGAGCGGCGCGACTCTTGTGGAACGAAATCGTCAACGAATTCAATCCAAAATCCGAACGATCAACCGTTTTGCGAACCCATTGTCAGACCTCAGGATGGTCATTGACCGAACAAGATCCGTACAACAATGTCGTTCGCACGACCATCGAGGCAATGGCCGCTGTGTTTGGCGGAACTCAATCCTTGCACACCAACTCGTTTGATGAAGCGATTGCCCTGCCTACTGAGTTCAGTGCCCGCATCGCACGGAATACCCAGCTGATTCTGCAAGAAGAAACGGGCATCCGCCAGGTGGTCGATCCTTGGGGTGGTTCTTACCTGATGGAGTCGCTGACCCATGAATTGGCCGAACGCGCTCGTGAATTGATCGCTGAGGTGGAAAAAGAAGGTGGCATGGCAAAGGCGATCGAAGCCGGCCTACCAAAGCTCCGCATCGAGGAATCAGCCACCAACAAACAGGCGCGAATTGACCGCGGTGAAGATGTCATCGTTGGCGTCAACAAATACACACTGCCGGAAGGATCTGAAGAGGACATCGACGTTCTCTCAATCGACAACGAGAAAGTGCGAGACGCACAGATTGAACGCTTACAGCAGATCAAAGGGACACGTGATCAAGCGCGCGCTGACGCCTGCCTCAAAGCCATTACTGACTGTGCCACTGGAGGTCCTGGTAACCTTCTAGGCTTGGCTGTCGAAGCCACACGCGCGCGGTGTACAGTTGGTGAAATCTCTGATGCAATGGAGGTTGTATTTAAACGATTCCAAGCAACCCACCGGAGTGTCTCAGGCGTGTACGGTAGCCATTTTAAGGATGATGCAGATTGGCAGGCACTCACCACGCGAATTGCTGAGTTTGAGTCCAATCAAGGACGCAGACCACGAATTTTAGTGGCGAAAATGGGGCAAGATGGTCACGACCGTGGCGCTAAAGTTGTCGCAACCGCCTTTGCAGACTTGGGATTTGATGTCGATTTAAGCCCGATGTTCTCAACGCCTGAAGAAGTCGCGCGTCAAGCCATTGAGAATGATGTTCACGCAATCGGTGTGAGCTCACTGGCAGCTGGTCACCTGACACTGATTCCAGAGCTCAAAGCGGCTCTCACCAAAGAAGGTGCTGACGATATCGTCGTCTTCGCCGGTGGTGTGATTCCAAGAAAGGATTATCAAGCGCTCTACGAGCAAGGTGTTGCCGCGATTTTTGGTCCCGGAACCAAGATCCCAGCCTGTGCCAAATCGGTTCTCGATGCCATTGAGAATACCGGTGTCTGAGATCGACTTTCAAGCACTCCGCACAGGCCAGCGCCGCGCGTTGGCCAAAGCCATTACGCTGATCGAATCCAGTCACCCTACACACCGAAAACAGGCTGCTGCACTTCTTGAGCGTTGCCTTCCGCACAGTGGAAAAAGTCTCAGAATCGGTATTTCAGGCGTTCCTGGTGTGGGCAAGTCGACCTTCATTGAAGCCTTTGGTCTGTTTTTGATTGGTCTTGGAAAGCGTGTTGGTGTTCTCGCCGTTGACCCCTCATCACCCTTGCATGGCGGTTCAATCTTGGGTGACAAAACACGCATGGAACGGCTCTCGCGTGAGGATCATGCGTTTATCCGACCCTCTCCGGCTGGCCGCTCGCTCGGTGGTGTCGCCAACCGAACGCGAGAAGCCGTCTTAGTCGCTGAGTCCGCGGGCTTTGATGTCATCTTGGTGGAAACTGTCGGTGTTGGACAAAGCGAATATGAAGTCCACTCAATGACCGATCTTTTTTTAGTCCTGATGCAACCCGGTGCCGGTGATGAGCTACAGGGGATCAAAAAAGGAATTTTGGAGTTGGCCGATTTGATTGTTGTCAATAAAGCCGACGGGGACGCCGAACGACTCGCCAGCCAATCAGTTGTGCATTACAAAAATGCCATGGGTTTTTTGAATCATCAGGGCTTTTGGACGCCCGAGGTGCTCTCGGTCAGTTCAATCGAACCGCGAGGCATCGATACCCTTTGGGAACGGATGGTCGCCTACTGTGAAGCTGGATCCGAAGCCATTCCAGCTCGCCGAACCGCACAGGCCAGTCAATGGTTCGAACGATTATTGAATGACGGTGTCACCGAGCTTCTAAAGACTAACGCTGCCTGGGCTGAGCTCTATCAGGCGCAAAAACAACGAGTGGCAACCGGTGAGATTGCGCCACCTCAAGCCGCACTGGCCTGCATTGAACCTCTGGAAAACGCGCTCAAATCTTAATGCGCCGGTTCTTCTTCCGGAATTTCATAAGCACGGACCGCACGTAAAAGATCCGTGCGTGAGATCTGTCCCACCAAATGATTTTCCTGATCAACGACCGGCAAACGACGACGACCCGAGGACACCATTTGATTTGCTGCCTCTACAATACTGGTCCCGAGCCGAATGGTATCCACTTGAGTCGTCATGACATCGCCGACGATGCCCCCAACGTCGCCTTGATAGGTTCCGACCAAAATGGCTTTAAGACAGTCGTGCTCCGACACCATTCCAATCAAATGGCCGGATTCGTCCACAACAGGGGTTCCAGAAATCCCACGACGCAATAAGAGATCCACCAGCGCAAGCAGATCCATCTCTCGAGTCGCCGTGGCTAAATTTTTGGTCATAAAATCATCAATTAAAATCGACCGAAACATCTAAGCCTCCGTTTTTCTTATATGCTTGACTGAAGAATACGCTCACATCACAGGAGAACAATAGGTATGTTGCATAAAATCGATCATGTAGGGATTGCTGTCACTGACATCGAGGCAGCCATTAAAACCTATGAAGGCCTTGGTTTTACCCTCAAAGGCCGCGATCGCGTGGATTCCCAAAAGGTTGAAACTGCATTTTTCCAGATCGGAGAATCTTGTATCGAATTGATTGCAGCCACCGAAGCCGATAGCCCCATTGCTAAGTTTATTGAGAAGAATGCAGGCAAAGGCGGTCTCCAACAGCTTGCGATTACAGTCACTGATATTGAAGCCGAACTCCAACGACTAAAACACCAAGGCTACACGCTGATCAATGAATCACCGGTCCCTGGGGCCCATGGAACCAAGGTCGCCTTTGTTCACCCTAAAGACACCGAGGGCGTGTTGCTCGAGCTTTGCGAACATCCAGAGTGAATGGCTTGATGAAGCTCCTCGCGATTAGGCGATATCCAATCAAAGGACTTGCTGGCGAGTCACTGACCGAAACACCGATCATGCCAGGACAGACCATCGGCGGTGATCGCCAGTACGCGTTGCAATACCGCGATCGCATTCCCCCATCAGAGACGGGATGGCGTCCCAAAAAATATTTCCTTCAATCTGTGCATACCAATCTCTGTTCAGACATCCAGATTCAGTGGCAAGCCGACACCATCCATCTACGTTACCGCGATCAAACCCTCAGTCTCTCGCGAGATCCAATTGATCAAGAGGCGCTCACCCGCTGGGTCACCATGCTCGACCCATCCTTAGGTGAGTTCACCGTTGAAAGACTCGATAGCGGCTTCACCGACGAGGCTGAGGCCTATGTGTCTTTAATCAACCAAGCCACTGTCACTGCGATCGCAACCGCAACGGCAACCGCGGATCATCCAGAGCGTTATCGCGGCAATGTCTTGATTGATGGAATTCCTGCATTTGAGGAACTCAACTGGGTTGGTCAAACCATCGCTATTGGTAGTGCAGAGTTTGAAGTGGTTGAACCTATCGTGCGCTGTCGTGCCACTGAATGTGACTGGAACGGGACGCGTACCAATGACTTTTTAAGTCGGCTGGACCAGCACCTTCAGACGGATATTTGCGGATTGTTCTTAAGATCTCTGAACCAGGGGTCGATCGCGGTGAATGACCCACTCCGGTTGATCAGTTAAAGGTAGGTCAGGCGCTCATTGGTTGACGATTGTTTGGACTGCGCCAGTAATACCGGCACAATCCGCGTGACAGATTCCACCCACTCGTCTTCATCAAAATTATCCGATCTTAGAGGTGATTCCATTTCAACCAGCGCACCTTGAACCACCGAATTGAGCCACAAAGCACGCTCCATGGGCTTACCACGGGTGCTAGATGATCCAGATAATACTTGAGCGAGGCGCTTGCGCATCTGGTGCTGAACTTCCTGCATTCGAACGACGGCAGCCTGGTCATCAGCTAAGGTTTTCAGCAACTCGTGCATCAAAAGCGATCGTTTGGTGGCATATAACTGGGCTTCGATCCAGTCGGTCAAGGCGCGCACAGGATCACTGGATCGGCTCAATAACTCGACCAACATCGCAAAATACCGCTCAACAATCGCAATCAACAGATCGCGCTTGCTATCAAAGTGCTTATAGATCGTGCCTTTTCCGATACCGGTGCGTGCGGCAATCGTATCGATCGACACCTGGCGGACTCCTTTGTCCGCCATCAGACTTTCGCACACGGATAAAATGTCTTGCTCACGACGGATAAACGCCTGTTGTTTGCGTTTTTCGCGTTCCATGCGAACGGCTTCAGACAGACTCACAACTGAGCAGTCCGGAACAACCGGTAAAAGTTTTCTGTCGTCTGTTCAGCAATGGCCTCAGGCGTTGTGCCTCGCAGTTTCGCGACTGCCTCAGCCACATGACTGACAAAAGCCGGCTCGTTAGGTTTCCCCCGATACGGAACCGGCGCAAGCCAAGGAGCATCCGTCTCAATCAATAATCGATCATCTGGAATTTTTTGGCAGACCTCATGCACATTGGTTGCCTTTGGAAAGCTCACAATGCCAGACATGGAAATGTAGTAACCAAGATCAATCGCACGTTCCGCCATCTCCCAAGATTCTGTAAAACAGTGCAAGACGCCGGCTGCTTCGGTCGAACCATGCGCTTTGATCAAATCGATCGTCTCGTCGCGTGCATCCCGAGTATGAACAACAATGGGAAGACCCGCGCGCTTACCTGCTTCTAAATGCGCGATAAAGCTTTCTCGCTGCACATCCGTGACCGGATCGTGATAACCATCAAGACCTGTTTCCCCAAAAGCAATCACAGAGTCTGCCTTCGCAAGCGCGAGCAACGTCTCGACAGTAACGCCCGGTTCCTCATGCGCATGACAAGGATGAATACCGACAGTCGCCCACACAGGATCGTAGGCTTTCGCGAGGCGTCGCGGTGCATCATTGGCAAGCGTGATCGAAATACACAGCATCCGATCGACGCCATGATTGTGAGCTAAATCAAGAACGGACTGAATCCCGCCTTCGCGCTGAGAGACATCAATACAGTCGAGATGACAATGTGAATCGATCATGAATTTCCTCCGGTGAGCATTGTAACAGCGATGTGCCAGCAATTTGAGGATTGCGCTCACAGTGGAGTCTGATCTGGGCGAAGAACTCAGCATGATCCAACACCAACGATGCACCAATTCCAGGGACAAAAGGCTCGATCACGCCAGCAGGCGCAATGAAGAAAATCCGTACCTGCGTGTGAATCACCAACATACCGTCCACTCGAATCTCTAAGGGATGAACACCACCGACAATGGATGCATCAAACTGACCCGGAATAAACAGTGCAGGTCGCAAGCCAAAGCCAAGCACATATCTGGCAAGATCTTCAGCAGAGGGAATACATAACGAAAGCTCCATGCCGAAAGCTTAGCCGACTGACCTCGAAAGAATTCAGACTTGGACTCTTGTCCAAATAAACCCCCAGGCGGCAAATAGCGAACCAAGAGCCAAACCTGCATTCACAGCAATGCCGGCCTGTGCCTGCTTTTTCACCTCAGCAATCCGTTCTTTAAACTGAAATAACAAGGGCACAGCAGGATAAGGCGCCTTCAAGATATCGGTCACTGCATTGTCAACACGGTCGTAGTGCGCACGAATCAGGTGCTCACACACCCGTTCCATCACCGTCGAGGCGACCAGCGCATCAGCCTTAGAAAATGACTTCACCGCCATCTGAGCATCCGCTCCACCACGAATCCGGACCAACGCCTGAAACACATCATTGGCTAATGCGAATCGATCAGGATCTGTTTGAGGCGCTAAAGGCTCAGCCAATAACGCACTCGCCAGCTGTACCTGTTGCGCCGTGATGCCTAACGATTGCACCGTCTTCGCAAATAACTCTGCAGAAGGCATCGGGACTTTGACCATTCGAAGACGACTAACGAGCGTCGGCAGGAGCTTACCGGGCAATGCCGTTTGAAACACAAAGACAGTCCCTGATGGCGGCTCTTCAACAATCTTAAGAAGTGCATTGCTCGATGCCTGATTCAAGCAATCGGCAGGCCTGACTAACACAACACGACGACCACCCATAGATGCCGTGGTATACGCGACTTCAATAGCATCACGGACGGCGTCCACCTTGATCATCCCCGCTGCGCCTTCAGGTTCTAATCTGAGCACATCAGGATGGGTGTCCCGCATCCGACAAGACACACAGTCTCCGCAAGGCTCCTCATTCACCGGATCCTGACACAACAACACACGAACTAAGTGATCGCTTAATTCAGACGCAGGCACACCGGGCGGATGCACAATGCACCACGCATGAGGAGATGCTTTCGAGTCCAATCCTTCGATAATCAATTGCCAAGATGAGGCTAGCCAGGGAGACATGACAATCCCCAACGCGCGCTTAACATTTGGTACATCGCCTGGGTTACATGATCTGCGTCGGCTGTTGCTTCAAGCATCAAAACACGCTCAGTATCACGGGCCGCAATCTGTTGATAGGTTGTGCGAACACGCTCAAAGAACGCAATATCTTCCGACTCAATCCGGTCCAAAGCGCCACGTCGTCCGGCACGAGCGAGTCCAATGTCAACAGGCACATCAAACACCAAAGTCAAATCCGGCCGATAGTCACCCTGTACCAACGTCTCCAATGTTTTAATCCAGTCCATCGGAAGCTCACGTCCACCCCCTTGATACGCATAAGTGGCATCGGTAAAGCGGTCACAGACCACCCAAAGACCCTTCAAGAGCGCAGGAAGAATCGTGTGCTCCAAATGCTGCGATCGAGCGGCAAACATCAGTAACAATTCTGTTTTCGCACAGGGAGCTTCATCTGAATGATTCAACAACAGCTCACGAATCGACTCAGCATAAGGTGTTCCACCGGGCTCTCGAGTTTCAATGTAGGCGATGTTGTTCGCCTCAAGTAGACGGCATAACGCCTCTTTCTGAGTACTTTTTCCAGCACCTTCAACGCCTTCAAGAGTAATAAACTGTGCTTTCAGGTGGGTCATTGCTTCAACTGATATTTCCGAACATTGGCATTATGTGCCTCTAGAGTACGCGAAAACACGTGCCCACCGCGTCCATCGGCAACGAAATATAACTCTCCGGTCATTTCAGGATGGGCAACCGCATCCAATGCATCCGGACCGACCAGTGCGATGGGCGTCGGTGGTAAACCATCAATCCGGTAGGTGTTATAGGCTGTTTTTTCCCTCAGGTGCTTACGGGTCAAATTACCGTCAAATCGTTCGCCAAGACCATAAATCACCGTTGGATCTGTCTGTAATCGCATCTTTCGCTTCAACCGCTCCAGAAAGACTCCAGCGATTCGCGGACGTTCAACTGCCAAGGCTGTTTCTTTTTCCACAATCGAAGCCAGGATCAACAATTCATAGGGTGATTGCAAAATCGAATGAACAATCGGATCGGCTGCAGTCCAGGCTGCCTCCAAGGCGTCGAGCAAACTCAAGTGCGCCTTTTCAAGCAGCGCATCTTTCGATAATTCTTGTTGCCATAAATAGGTCTCAGCCAGAAACGCCCCTTCGTGCGAGATCCAATTACGACCAAGAGGCAGCCACCGATCATTCTCCACTGTGAGCACACCAACTAATGCAGGATGATCCGACACCCGGGCAAACAATTCGTCCGCTGTAATCCCCTCAGGAATGGTCAACCGTTCCACAATCGCCTCACCACGATGGATCTTCGACAATGCCGACAAGACAGTCGTGCCGGCAGTAAACGCATAGTTTCCCTGCTGAAGATGAGTGAATTGGGGATACAGTGAGAACACAAGCGCACGTTCGCGGGCAGACAGTGTCGGATCAATTGCTTTCAAAACGTCACTGGCCGCAGAGCCCGCGGGGACCGTCAGCTTGGTCAGAGCCACCGGGTGAGTTTGAAGTGATTCCAGCCAAAGCCGGCTGATAACCACCAGACAACTGATCGCAAACAGACCAGCGAGTCCAAGTCGGACCAAAGCAGGCATCACACCCGCTTAAAGATCAAAGTTCCGTTGGTGCCACCAAAGCCAAAGCTGTTGGACAGCGCCACATCGATCACGGCTTCACGCGCAGTATTCGGCACATAGTCCAACCGACACCCGTCATCAACCTCGTCGAGATTAATGGTTGGAGGCAACACTTGATCACGAATTGCCAGTACGCTGAAACACGCCTCAAGCGCACCGGCTGCACCTAGCGCATGGCCGGTCATGGACTTGGTGGAACTCACAGCCACTTTGGCCGCATGCGCTCCCATCAAGGTTTCAACTGCCTGAGATTCAGCGACATCGCCCAACGGTGTTGACGTGCCATGCGCATTCACATAATTGACCTCGTCGGCTCCGAGCCCTGCATCTTTCAGGGCATTGACCATCGCAGCACGAGCACCGCGTCCGTCTTCAGACGGAGCCGTCATGTGATGCGCATCGTCACTCATCCCAAATCCGACAAGTTCGGCAAGAATGTTAGCGCCACGCGCTTTTGCAGACTCGTAGTCTTCAAGCACCATGGTCGCGGCACCGTCGGCTAAGACAAACCCATCTCTGTCTTTATCCCAAGGACGACTGGCTGCTTGTGGGTCATCATTCCGAGTCGATAGTGCGCGTGCTGCAGAGAAACCAGCAATTCCCAAGGGGGTCGATGCCTTCTCAGCCCCACCGGCGATGACAATATCCGCATCGCCATAGGCAATCATCCGCGCGCCAAAACCGATGCAGTGCGTGGACGTGGTGCAGGCAGTGGTGATCGCGATGTTAGGCCCTTGGAAGCCGTACTTAATGGCGAGGTTGCCTGCGATCATATTGATGATCGAGCCGGGGACAAAAAATGGTGAGACCTTCCGTGGACCGCGTTCGTTCAACAGCAGCGTGGTGTTTTCAATGAGTGTTAACCCACCGATCCCTGAGCCGATTGAAACACCCACGCGCGTCGGATCAAAGGTTGAGTCCATTAAGCCTGATTGCTCAACGGCCTGAATCGCGCTGACCATTCCGTATTGAATAAACGGATCCATCTTGCGCGCATCTTTCACCGACATGTAGGTTTCTAAATCAAATTCAGGAACCAACCCTGCAAATTTGGTTGGATAATCCGAGGTGTCGAATTCAGTAATCGCAGAAATCCCGCTCTGCCCACTTAGAATCGCCTTCCATGACTCTTCGACGGTGACGCCACACGGACTCAACATTCCTAAGCCTGTGAC
>ENA-OUOG01004130-OUOG01004130.1-marine-metagenome-genome-assembly--contig:-NODE-4130-length-12771-cov-14.773200_pt1 | contig 12771 bp, 12 predicted proteins | sample MGYA00248635_ERZ508505 | MGnify/ENA primary metagenome ERZ508505 (study PRJEB26176, sample SAMN06267871) | marine metagenome | isolation source: Saanich Inlet, British Columbia, Canada | place: Pacific...
TAAAACGAGAATCTTACCCAAAGAATCTCCCCCTCTTGAGAGGGGAATACAAGTTGTATGTTATTTGACGAGAATAAATATGGCAAACCCCAATGCAACAGGGAATATGAGAGATGTGGCAAGTATTGAGCAATTAGTGGTATTAAGTAATATGGAAAGCATAAATGCGCTTCTAATTGAACAAGGTTTGGCCCAAAATGACAGATTAATACAACTCAATAATGTGGCTATTATGCAAATGAAATCACTGGCAGAAAATAAATCGTTTAAAAAAATGAAACTATCTTCCAAAGACGATAAAAGTAATAACGCGAAGTAATACTGGAGAGTACAGAATATTTATGAAAAAAAGTTTTTACATAGTTTTTATTGTTTCAATTTTGGTTGGATGTAAAAATTCACCCCAAATGATAAATCATTGTTCTTTAGATTTAATAAACGAAAATTCCATCGAAAAAAAGGGGGTTTTTATAAAAGACAGTTCAGATTACACAAAAAACTTTCTAAATGAATTAAATCAAGATGGAATACAACTTACAAGTCTTGTTGATAGTTTTTATATTATTGGAGTCGAAGATACAGTTCTATTTCCAGAATTTCCTAAGTTTGGAAAAGGCCAAACATTCGAGGGAGAACAAGATGATTTAAAAATCTCAGCCTATATTAGCCGAAGAAATTATAATTCAATAGCATTTAATATCACAATGGATAAGAAAGATATTCCCCAATTCAACCGAAAAGGAATAGCTGAATTTGGTCCTTTCTTTTATTTTGGAGCTGAAACGGACACAGATTTTGAAGGCAAAGGATACCTTTCAACTGAATATTCTGATAATTATAATTCTGATTGTTATGTAGGAATTCGTATCGGAAAAGCAGAAAATGGAGAAGTTTTGGTTAAACTCAAAAAGAATTGCAACAATAAAATACAAGACATAACTTTGGATAATTTTCCTAATTTAAGATTGAAAAAAACTAATAACTAATGACTAACGACTCAGAACTAAATAATAAAAAAGCAATCATAGTAGGAGCAGGGCTCGCAGGATCTTTGTGGGCAGTGTATTTGGCAAAAGAAGGATACAAAGTAACGATTTACGAAAGAAGGCCAGACATTCGTCAGGCAGAAATTTCGGCTGGTAAATCGATAAACTTGGCGCTCTCAGTAAGAGGATGGACAGCATTGAAAGCTGCCGGTATTGATGGAGATGTAGATGAATTGGCGATTCCTATGCCGGGCAGAATCATGCACAGTTTGGATGGCGAATTAACTTATCAGCCTTATGGAAAAGATGGGGAGGCGATCTATTCAGTTTCCAGAGGGCATTTGAATGCCATGATGATGGATATTGCCGAGAAAAAAGGAGGAGCAACTATTCATTATAATACAAAATGCATAGATGCCGATACAAAAGCAGGCGCAGTTACGCTACAATCCTATGAAACTGGCGAGACTTTCACCGATTCGGCCGATGTTGTATTTGCTGCAGATGGTGCTTTTTCGGCCATCCGTTACAATGCATTTCAGAAACAAAACCGTTTCGACTATATGCAAGATTACATTGACGATGGCTACAAAGAATTGTTATTACCAGCCAACGAAGACGGAAGTTATAGAATAGACAAAAATGCTTTGCACATTTGGCCAAGAGGAAGATTTATGTTAATCGCACTACCCAATGAAGATGGGAGTTTTACCTGTACGTTGTTTATGCCATTTGAAGGAGAAAACTCTTTTGAATCCATAAAAACTGATGAAGATGTAGAGAATTTTTTCAAAACAACCTTCCCAGACTTTTATGACATGATGCCCAATTTAGTGGAGAATTGGCACGAACATCCATTGTCTTCGTTATCGATAATTAGATGTAAACCTTGGACAAGCGGAAAAATGGCATTGATTGGAGATGCTGCTCACGCTACCGTCCCATTTTATGGCCAGGGAATGAACGCTTCGTTTGAGGATTGTTACGTGATGTATAAGTTGATGAAGAAGCACAACGAAAATTGGGAAGCGGTATTCAAAGAATATGAAGAAAGAAAACCCGATGGTGATGCGCTTCAAGATTTGTCCGTTCACAATTACCACGTAATGCGCGACTACGTAGCCGACCCTAAATTTTTGCTGCAGAAAAAGATAGAGGCAAAATTTGCCGAAGCTCACCCCGATAAATGGATGCCGCTTTATAGCCAAGTTTCTTTCAGTAACATCCGTTATTCTGAAGCTTGGAAAAAAGGAATGGAACAGGATTCCTTGATGAAAAAAGTAATGGACAAGCCCAATATAGAAGAAATTTGGGACTCGAAGGAAATTGAAGACGAGATTTTGAGTCTGATATAGTTTTGACTTATTTGAGTTATTTTCCTCACAAATGCGGGAATCTTTTCTAGGAATCTCATTGATAATAATATTTCCAGTTTCGTGGGAATGACAAATCAAAAAAAGAGAATCGCATAGCTTTTGAGGTTGATATGGTTACAAAGATTATTAAAAATTCAGTTTGTATTGGAGTACAGCCTCATTTTATGAAGCGATTTTAGCGTTATATTTTTCGTGAATGAAAGAGGAAGTTCCGGAGTTTACTCAGGAAATCACCGACTGAATCGAAAAATATGAGTGAAAATTGTGGAATAAAATGAAGCCTAGATTTTTTTGGTTCGTTTTTTCATCAATGGAAAAAATGAACAACGCATCAAATTAATACAGACTTCAATTGTTAACTCACTAGTATTAAACCCCTAAAACTTCTTTAGGTCTCATTATAAGAATGGACAAATGAATTAAGGAAAACTAATTATAAAAAACACCAATGTGCTACAACACCAAACTAACTCGAAAAGCAGCGGAAATCGAAAAGCGATTTAAGGCAGACTTGGTGGTGCAGAACGAATTGCAGTTGAGCGAACAAATTAGCGGATTCAATTTTCCTAAAACTCCTGTGATTACCAAAGATTTCCCTAATTCTATCCATTTTTATAATTGGGGTTTGATACCCAGTTTTTCACAAAATAATGAAATTCGTCAATACACCCTAAATGCCAAGATAGAAACTCTGAGCAAGAAACGCTCTTTCGAGGAGTACATTGAAAATCGATGTTTAGTTATTGTCAATGGGTTTTACGAATGGAAATGGCATGATACGAAAGGAAGAAACAAGGAAAAATTTTTGATTGGGTTGAAAAATGAAACTCTTTTTGCTTTAGCCGGGATTTATGCTTCGTGGAAAAATCCGGTAACAGACGAATTGGTAAATTCTTATTCGATAGTTACAACCGAGGCAAATGAATTGATGTCTGAGATTCATAATATCAAAAAACGCATGCCTGTAATTTTAACTCCAGAGAACGAAACGCAATGGCTCGATGGGTCGGAGTTAAGTAATTTCACAAAAGTAGAAGCTAATTTAATCGCTGAATCGAAAGATTCACAAATGAAATTGTTTTAAGATTTTACCATGTCGATGTGTTCTATTCCACAATCGAGGTAGGTTTCGCTAGTTTGATTAAAACCGTGAGATTCATAAAATTCTTTTAAATACAGCATGGCAGATATTTTGGTGGGAACATCCGAAAATGAGTGGAAAATGAATTGATTCATTTGTGATACCATTTCGTGACCCAGTCCTTTTCCTCGATATTCCTTTTCTAATACGACTCTTCCGAATGAGGCTTCAGGATATTTTGCTCCGGGAACCAAAATACGAGCAGTCGATATAATTTTTCCCTGTTCGTTTTTTCCAATTAAATGGTATGCTTTTTTATCGTAGCCATCCAAATCGTTGTATGGCGCATGTTGTTCCACAGCAAAAACCTCCATTCTCAAAGAAACACAGTCGTGAAATTCATCAAGCGTTAATGCATGAAAAGGTTTTATTTCAAAATGTACAGGCATTAGAATAGTTTTTTTTATTTGTATCAGGTTAATTTGAGAGAACAGGAATCAATTCCCGCTCTTTCGTGAAAAGTAAATATTTTTCAATTTTGGGGTAATTCATGTCGGCAAGTAATTCGCCATAGTTGTTTAATTGGTTGGCATAGGATTTTCTTTTTTCTCCAGTTTTAAAATCCAATACAATCGTTTTATCATTCAGCATGATTACTTTATCAGGTCTATATAAATTGCCGTCTTTTGCAATTATTTCTTTTTCATTGGCCACTTTTACACCTTCCTTGAACCATTCGGACACGCCATTTATCGAAATTATTTCTGAGATCTCATTTACATAAAACTCAACTTCCTGGATCGCAATCATTCCTTGTTCCACAAATTCGTTTACCGCATCAGAAATATCGTTTGTGCTGGTTACTTGTGCTAATATATTATGAATTAAATTTCCATAAGCGATTTTTGCACCAGTACTTTTTTCGCCCCATAATTCTTGATATTGCCTGCTTATGTGAATTTTCTGCCGCCATTCTGTCGAGATTAACTGGGTCAATTCCTCTATCGTTTCGGTATTTTCCTTTTTTAGCTTTCGGTTATGTCTTTCCCCAATAATGAGTGTATCCTCCTCAAATGAGGGGTGCGAGACACAAACCTGATAGATGAAAGAGTTGATTTTGTCGGCCAAAAATTCGCCAGAGGCCTTGGTTACTTTCTTTTCACAAATGACATACAGTCGTTGTTCTGCCCTAGTAAGTGTTACATAAAGCATGTTGAACTTATCTAGTTTAATATTCTCATAATCTTCCTCAAACAAATAGCTGTACTGGGTTGCTTTGATGTCGTTTTTTAATTTCACGATTCCAAACGGCAAATTGGGGTATTTACCTTCAAAATCTACCCAAACGTTTGCACGATTACTACCCACATAAAAATCCCAATTTGTAAAAGCAGAGATAACAACCGGGAACTGAAGTCCTTTTGATTTGTGCACGGTCATTATTGTGATGGCATCTGCATCGGGTGTATCCAACGATAGTTTCTCAGATTTTGAAAGAAAATAATCATTAAAGCTTTTTAAATCGTTTATTCGAGAAGAGTAGGAGTGAATGATGTTGAAAAACTCGATTAGAAAAGAATTAGGTTTGCCGCCAACTGGAATAAATTCTCTTGCCAGAGTTTCTGCCATATCATATAATGACATTTCGTACAATTTTTCCAAATTGAATTCTGGACGCAGCGTATTTAGTAATTCAAGCAGTTTGATTTCTGTCCTTTTTCCCACTTTTGAACTGTACATAAGTAGGGTAGGGCTGTAAGCTTCGCTGTCATAAAAATATTTAATAATCTCTATTTTAGCTTTGTTGTCTTTGTTGTTCTGGATAAAACGCAGAAAGTTTGCAATCAGTTTTACATCAGGGTCTTCGGCAATCAAAAGACTCTCACTCGTTAACACATCATAGCCTTGCTCAATCAAATAGTTGGATACTTTTGTGCCCGACTTGTTTTTACCAACAAGAATAGAAATGTCTTTCAATCGAAAACCGTCTGCTTTGCATTCTTCAATTTTCTGAGTGATTTTTTCAAGATTGATCTCTTCTAGTTCGTCTTTTTCACCCTCCAGAAACGATACTTCTACTAATCCTTCACTCTTCTTGTTTGTAAATTGCGAATGCCCAGTATATATTTTTTGATTTTCCTCCGGTAGAAATTGTTTTAATCCTTCAAAGAACCAATTGTTGAACTCGATTACTTCTTTGTGTGAACGGTAATTGGTGTCTAGTTGTTTGGGTTTGTGATTATTCATCAGGGCAATCTCCCTTTCCTGAAGCACAAAATCGTTTGCGGTGTCAATTAGTTTAGGGAGAGAAACAAATTGTTCTACTTTTCCACCTCTAAATCGATAAATGGCTTGTTTTGCATCTCCTACCAAGAGAGTTTTCTCGCCTACCGAAAGAGAATTGTCAATAAGCGGAATGAGATTATGCCATTGCATCACACTTGTATCCTGAAACTCATCAATCATGATGTTTTTATAGCGTTCGCCAATCTTTTCGTAGATAAATGGGGCGATTTGGTTTTTAATTTCTTCGCTAATGAGTTTATTGAAATCAGAAATCATCAAAATATTCCCTTCTTCTTTTATTGTACTAATGGATTCAGCAATTTCTTTAATCAAAAAAACATTGTAACTATTCTCAGCCAATAATTTGAATAGGAAAAACTCAGAAGCCACTTCTACCATCTTTTTATGGTTTGATTTTAATTCTTCTTGGATTGATGCAATCGCAGATTTTGCGTGGCTGCTCGCTTTGCCTACCAACCATTTATCCTCATCCAAGGCTCCTTGTAGTGCTTTAGTGTAAGGCTTTAGAAGTCCAGAAAATTCTCCTTCCCCAAGTTTTTTGTAAAAGTTGTAAATTGTTTTTCTCGAGAAATCTGAATCGACAATTCCGTTCGATTCAATCAGCGCTATCTGTCCGTTGGCATAGTCTGTTACTTCTTTTTCTTTTTCTTTTTTCTGAATCAAAACAAACTTTTTTGCCTTAGATAAATCTTCAGAATCCATTTTTTTCAATGATTCCAAAAAATAATCGTTGTCTTCTTTTAGAAGTTCTTTTGCAAAGTGAAAGAGGTCTTCTTCAATTTTCCAGTTTTTTTCATCGTCAATTTTACTGTTTAGGTAGTCGAGAAGTACATTGGAAAGCTGTTTGTCTGTGCCGGCTTTTGATATCAGCAAGTCAATAGACTCCTGCAAAATACTATCAGAATCCATTTCTATTTCAAAATCTGAACTCAAATTCAAATCCTTGGCAAAAGCTCTAATGATTCGGTGAGTAAATTTATCGATTGTCAGGATTTTTAAATCACTGTAATTATGCAACACCGATTGAAGAATCAGACGTGATTTTCTTTTAATTACTTGAGAATCCATGCTAAACTCTTTTGCGTAATCTTTCAATAAGTCGGAATCTAGCTCTGCTGATAATTCTTTGAGGTTATCAAGTACTCTTTCCTTCATTTCGGCCGCAGCTTTATTCGTGAAAGTGATGGCCAGGATGTTGCGATATCTTGTCGTTTCTTCCGATTCAATCACAATTCTCAGAAACTCCCGAACCAATGTGTAAGTTTTTCCGGAACCGGCAGAGGATTTATAGACGATAAAATTCTTGAGGTTTTCCACTTTTTTCTTCTTCTAATATGAAAAGTTAAGTTACAAAAATGTCGAAATAATTAATACCTAGGCGTTGTTTTATTTGTTTATTTTCTTTCTTTTCATCAAAATAGTTTGCATTTTTAAATCTCACCAACACAATTCTCTTATGTTACTTATTATTCTGGTTTTAGTTTATGTTGGAATTTTATTCAAACGACTTGCAGAAAAACACAAAAAGAATCCCACGGCATTTGCCGTTTTAGGAATTGTAATCTTTCTTGTTGGGTTATTTATTCTTTCATTTCTCTTAGGAATTGTGTTGGCTCTCGTTGGGTACGAGGTGCAGAATCTAAATAAGTTTGTGTTAGAAATTTTGGGCTATGCCATGGGTGGGGTAGTAGTTTGGGCCACACATTGGTACCTAGACAGAAAATGGTCTCAAAGTAAATCAAAAACAGATTTTGATATTATAGATGATTCTTGGGACGAAAACTAAACAGTCCAATTAAATACACTTAAAATATTCAAACGGTTCTAAGCAATCATTGCATTTATAAAGAGCTTTACAAGCTGTTGAGCCAAATTGACTACTTAATTCAGTATTTTCAGAATTGCATTTTACACAGGGTACAACTTTGGGCCCACTCTGAAAAAGGAAGCCTTTATCTTCAGTACCGTCAATGGGAGGTGCAATTCCATAGACTCTTAATTTTTCTTTTGCTTCGTCCGAGAGCCAATTTGTCGTCCAAGCTGGCGAATATTGCATAACAATATTCACTTCCAAAATCCCATTTATTTTTAAAAAATCCCGTATGTCTTGCATGAATCTTTCGGTGGCTGGACATCCGCTATAGGTCGGTGTGATATTTACCGTTACTACATTACTTGCTATACTTACTTTTCTAACTACACCAAGCTCTACAATAGAAATTGCTGGAACTTCTGGATCCGGAATCGTATCCAAAATTGCCCAAATTTCATCAACAGTAAGTTTTATTTCACTTGTGTTCTCCATAAATAGTGTAAAGTTTTTCCCTCAGGGAAATAGTTAGGACGGAATTTACCACTCAGCGTTTGGGTAGGCCCTTTGTAAATACTGCATATCTCCTAGTAAATGACCCAAAAACTCAGAATGCAATCCATTTAAGCTGCCATTTTGCATAAAGCCATCTTCCGGTTTTTTTAATGTGGCTCTGTATAATACTTCTTCCACGGTTTTATACCAGTTGTATTTTATCACAGAATAGTCAGGGGCAATTCCTGCTTTAGTCAAAGCGTTAATTTGGTCATCTGTTGCAAACATGTCGCCAGTGTACTCCCATAAACTATTAATTGATTCTTGAATTTTTTCTTTGCTCTCCTCAGTTCCATCTCCAAGTCTCACTATCCATTCGCCCGAATGACGCACGTGATACTGAACTTCTTTAAGGGATTTTCCTGCCAAACCAGCCAAAAAATCATTTGTGCTTTTGGTCAACTCTTTGTAAAAATGAAATTGAAAAGCATCAAACAGAAAACTTCTTGCTATTGTATCTCCAAAATGACCGTTTGGTCTCTCCACAATAAGTGCATTATAAAATTCTCTTTCATTTCTTTTAAATGCATAGTCATCTTCGCTTTTACCATTGGCTTCAAGTTCCGCTAAGTGGCTAAATATCATTCTGGCTTGTCCAAAGTTATCAAGCGAAATGTTGGTAAGAGCAACATCCTCCTCCAATGTTGGGCCTTTAGAGCACCATTCGGCTAATCGCTGTCCTAATATGAGCGAATTATCTCCCAATCTGTATAAGAAATGAATTATGTGTTCGTTTTCTGTCATTATAATGTGTGTATTAAAACCTGAACCCAGAGAGTTTTATTTCCTATCTCTCCAAATAATAAGTTTCGTATCGGTATTTCGTTGGGCGTTTATATATGTTTTGCTCCTTCTGGCATCTTATAGTAGGTAGCTTGTCTGTATGCCTTATCATCCATTGGATCAAAGAAAGAACCAAGTTCTTCGGGAGACGAAGCGACAATGTCATCAAATTTTACAACCCAAATACTTATCCCCTCTTTTCTTCTTACATACATGTCTCGAGCATTTTGAAGGGCCATTTCTCTTCCCATTGCTTGAATATTACCCACATGTTTGTGGGCAAGTCCTGGTTTAGCTTGTACAAACACTTCCCACACTTGTCCCTGATTATCTTCGCTCATCTTTTTTAATTTTTTTAATTTTTTTTTCAATTAGTTGCATTCCCAGAGTACATTTTTTTACTACTATGAAGGGAGATATTATTTAGGGAATACTGGTGTTTTTAGTATGTCATGTATTGTAGGATACTTGAAAACCTAATATCACCCATTTTTCAAGGCATACGCATTGGCAGCTTTTCTTACCCAACTTCCGTTTTCATGAGCATCTATATGATGCTGAAGTCTTTGCTTGTTACAAGGTCCGTTCCCATTCACAACACTCCAAAACTCATCCCAATTCATCTCCCCAAAATCATAATGCCCTCTTTCTTCGTTCCATTTCAAATCAGGATCAGGAATGGTAAGTCCAATAACCTCTGCCTGTCCAACAGTTTTGTCTATAAATTGTTGGCGTAAATCATCATTAGTCTCTCTTTTTATTTTCCATTTCATGGCATTTCCAGTTCTTGGCGAATCTCCATCATGCGGTCCAAACATCATAATGGAAGGCCACCAAAATCGGTTCAATGCATCCTGAGCCATTTCTTTTTGTTCAGGAGTTCCATTAGCCATTTGTGCCATTATTTCATAACCTTGTCTCTGATGAAAACTTTCTTCTTTACATATTTTTACCATCGCTCTAGAATAAGGTCCATAGGAAGTTCTCTGTAGGGATACTTGATTTACTATTGCAGCTCCATCTACTAACCAACCTACAGCTCCCATATCAGCCCAAGTCAATGTGGGGTAATTAAATATGCTCGAGTATTTTGCTTTGCCACTTTGCAATTCATAAATAAATTCGTCTCTCGTTTTTCCTAATGTTTCTGCAGACGAATATAAGTATTGTCCATGTCCCGCTTCGTCTTGAACTTTAGCCAGTAAAATTACTTTTGCTCGTAAAGAGGGTGCTCGCAAAATCCAATTCCCTTCAGGCTGCATACCAATCACTTCAGAATGAGCATGTTGTGACATTTGTCTTTGTAAATGCTTTCTGTAATCATCCGGCATCCAATCTTTAGGTTCAATTTTTAAGTCGTTTTCGATTTTGTAATCGAATAATTCTTGCCCCGTCATTGTAGCTTCTCCTATTGTACTCATAAAAATAGTTATTTAGTGAATAATTAATATGTAAAACATTGTTTTTCAATACAATGTAAGTATAGTTGAAATAAATAAAATCAATGATTAGATTTGCACTCTATAATTACAGTCGTATTGCGAAATCAAAGATACAAATTGAAATACGAAAAGTAAAGTCAAATTTGCATTATTAAAACAAGATAAAAAACTATAAATCCCAAATCAATATGAATAAATTTTCCCCGCTCAAGGTTGTGGAATTGAATAAAGTTACTTCGGATTCAGTTTCAATAAAATTTGAAATACCTGACCAACTAACACATGAATTCAAATTTATCGAAGGTCAATACATTACTCTCAAAGCCACAATAAATGGAGAATCAGTTCAAAGAGCTTATTCAATCTGGAAAGCGCCTTATGAAAATGAATTAGCGGTTTTGGTAAAAAAAGTGGAGAACGGTGTGTTTTCAACTTACGCCAACCAAGAATTGAAAATAGGTGAGGTGATTGATGTAATGGCACCTCAAGGTAATTTTGTGCCAGAATTAAATTCGTCAAACAAAAACCATTATACGCTGTTTGCTGCGGGTAGTGGAATTACACCTATTTTTTCAATCTTAAAGGGAATACTCAAGAACGAAGAAAACTCAACAATTGATCTTTTCTACTTAAATAAAACAAAGGAAAGTGTCATTTTTCTTGAGGAATTGAACGACATTTCGTCAAACAATTTGAACATTCACTATATGTACACCAGAGAAGATGTGGGAAATCCTGTCTTAAATGGTAGGATAAACAAAGTCAAATTATCGGAACTTACTGAATCTAGTTTATTGAATCTAAACTCATATCAATACTTTTCTTGTGGTCCTGAATCAATGATTCTTGATATTAATGAATTTTTAAAGTCTAAGAACATCGAAGATTCAATGATAAAGTTCGAATTATTTACCACTTCTGTATCAGACAATATTGAGGAAATTGAAACTGAAATTTCAGAATCATCAATCACAATAACAATTGATGATGATGATTTCGAATATTTATATAAGGTAGATAGTGCAGAATCAATTTTGGATGAAGGGATTGAGCAAGGGCTTGATTTGCCTTATTCTTGTAAAGGTGGTGTGTGTTGTACGTGTAGAGCGAAAATTATCGAAGGTTCCGCAAAAATGAAAATTAATTATGCACTTACAGAACAAGAAGTAGCAGATGGTTACGTACTAACTTGCCAGACAGTTCCTACGTCAGCCGTGTTAAAAGTTAGTTTCGATGACTAACCATTTAAATATAATAGTAACCGGAGCAAGTTCCGGTGTTGGGTACCACACTGCCTTAGCTTTAGCTAACCAGGGACACACGGTTTACGCCCTTGCTAGAAGAAAAAATAAATTAGTTGAATTAGCTACCAAGGTAAAGGGTCATGGGAAAATATATCCGGTCGTAATTGATTTGGAGAATTTCACCGAAGAAGAATTAAATGAGACCTTCAGTAAAATACCTTCGGTTGATAGACTAATAAACAACTCGGGAAAACTACTAAATAAAAATTTTCTCGAAATAACCGAAGAGGAAATTGACTCGGTTTTTAATTTGAATTATAAAGCAGTTGTCAAATTGATTCAATATTTTCACCCTAAAATGGTGGTGTCTCAAAACGCACACATAGTCAATATAGGAAGTGTTGGAGGGGTGACTGGTAGCGTAAAGTTTCCGGGTTTGTCTATTTATAGCTCAAGTAAAGGAGCTCTCTCAATTCTTACCGAGTGTTTGGCAGAAGACTTTCGAGAAGACAATATTCAAGTAAACTGCCTGGCATTGGGCTCAGTGAATACAGATATGCTTCGATCAGCATTCCCAGATTTTCAATCACCAACGAATCCTGATGCCATTGGGAATTATATTGCGGACTTTGTTATTTCCGGAAACAAGGTGATTAATGGCATTACTCAAGTAGTTTCTGTGAGCAATCCATAGTGTAGTATTTTGATTGTAAGCAATTTAAAATTTATTTCGATATAAAATGTAAATAATTTAGGAAATTAATGGGTGGATTACCTACATTTGCATCCGCATAAAGAGAGAGGGGGTTAGTTCTAACAAATACACAGAAGGTGCCTAGGAAAAAAAGATTAAAAAAGTTTACATAAACTTTGTTAGTTAAACAAAAGGTATTAGATTTGCATCCGCTTAAAAAGAAAGGGCGGAAAGTTCTAAAAAATCGAGAAATAGTTTTTAAAAAAAATATTTAAAAAAAAGTCGAATAAACTTTGTTAGATAAATAAAAGAGACTAGATTTGCATCCGCTTTCGACAAGAGAGCCAGTTACTGAATAAAAAAGTAACAATATAAAAAAAGAAGTAAGAAGCCAAACGTGGCAGATTAGAAGATAATAAGTTCTTTGAAAAAATTGAGAAACAACAAGAAAATTATAAAATAAATACCATTACAATGGAGAGTTTGATCCTGG
>ENA-OUOG01004132-OUOG01004132.1-marine-metagenome-genome-assembly--contig:-NODE-4132-length-12764-cov-8.351383_pt1 | contig 12764 bp, 12 predicted proteins | sample MGYA00248635_ERZ508505 | MGnify/ENA primary metagenome ERZ508505 (study PRJEB26176, sample SAMN06267871) | marine metagenome | isolation source: Saanich Inlet, British Columbia, Canada | place: Pacific...
ACCATATCCCATTTTACGGTTCCCATTGCAATTAAATAAGGATTGTAGATAAATCTACCGTTAGGAATGAGGTCTATGAACTCTCTACGAATTGTACCCGGTAGGACTGTTGAGATTAAAACTACTAGCTGATCTTTATTAACATGTTTGTTAACTTCTGTTAATACATCTTTTACTATCTGGTAGTTAAAGTCTTTGTTTGGTAGATGAGCTGTTGGGTACCTCCCATCATAAGCAGGATCATGAGGTGTTGGTACTGCTATAAAGATAAGTTCACGATCTTGACATGCGTCTTTAATCGTTGGTACCATTTTAAAATTTTCAGGAGATACCTCTGTGATATCATACCCTATAACTTCATGTTTTTCTGCCATTACTTCGGCAGCATCTTTTCCGAGTTTTCCAACTCCAATAAAACCAATTTTCATATTATCTATTATTTAATTATAAATAGGCTATTTGTATTTAGTTTTTATATTGATTAGATGTTAAAAAAGGTAGAATTACTTTTTTGGTAAAGAAATTATATCCACTTTCTATAGGATGATCACCTCCGTCTTTTGGCATTCCTTCCGGATAGTTATCTACTATATATTCATAGCATCCTTTTATAGGTAAAAATTTTGAAAAATCTATATTATCATATAAGTAAGCAGTCTCTAAATTGTTTTTTAAATCTATATTTGTTTTATTCCCAAATATATCCATATAGGTTGTCATAAAATACTTAATATTTTTAGATTTTAAGTAAAGTTGAGTAAACATTACGTCCTCTAAGGTTTCAATCATACTGCCTATATGACTATGAAAATTTTTATAGTATAGAGTTGACTGAATATTATCCCAATGTGAATTCATAAAAAACCAATGAGTATTTGTTCCGCTTACAATAGAGCGGGGATTATTTATTTTATTAGCAATAGTAGTATATCCCCAGTTTGTATCTGCTTGAGTGTTATCAGATCTATAACTCCACCTATCTACCCCTGACCACATTATACCCACAAGTAAGTCTTTTGGTTGATTAGTTTTTAACTCTTCCTCTACTTGTGCAATAATTGTTTTTTTAATAAGATCATTCCCTTGAGATCCCATTGCAAGGTTAACTAATTCCACTTCTAACGAGTTGGCAAGATGAGTTGGCCAGCACCAATCTTCAAATGTAAAACTACACCCTCCTACTATTAATTTCTTCATACTATATTAAATTATTAACAGGCAGTAGTTTAGTTTGTGTAACATTGTTTTGCTCAAAGTGTAAGTTATCCATTCTACTATATATTCTATCTAATGAAAGAAGTACATTAAAATTGTGTATTAATATAGGTTCTATTTTATTAGACAAAGCTTTTAGTTCGTCTAAAGGCATTTTAGCTAACTTATTTAAAGTCTTATAAAGTTTATGGAATCTTTCTTTTATAGGTCCAGGTTCATCGTAACTTTCATCCCAAAACTCAGAAAAAGTTTTATATCCCATCTCTTTTAAACTTTTTAAAGTATTAGGATTCCCAAATATAATAAATGGTTGTGCACAGTAGATTGGTCGGTAAGATTTTTCACTCATAAATATTTCGCCATCACCTTCAGATCGTTGATGTGTTTCGACAACTACATTTATAAAAGAATCTCTGTGTACCTCTGGGTTTAATAATTCAGCCCAATTAGTATGTTGATCTTCTCTATCCCAGCTAAATCCTTTTTCTAAATTAAATTCTTTTTGATAATAATTATTTATTTCATCAAATTCAAAATCAGGCAGTGCAAGTGTTTTAAGTAGGTTTTCAACAGCTTGTTTAGATTCTTGATACGGATTATGTAGACTGTATATTGAATTACTACTTAATATTGGAGAAGTATGTATGTTATAAAAAATATGTGCTCTTTCTGGGCTAAACCTTCTGTTTAATGCCATAAAGTGTTTTGTAGCAGTAAAATTTCTACGGTAATTTAAGAAGGTATTAAAATTATTATAATGTTCCTTTCTATCCCAAGTTTCTACTTTTAGTCCCGGTGATATGAACCAAAATCTATCTTCAAATTCATAACTGCGGGTTACTTTAAATTTTACCTCTCTTCCACTTTCTTTTACCCATTGTCTCACCACATTATTAAAATTATAATTTGCTGATTCTACTATAAGATCGTAAGGATTTAAATCAAAACGAGCTATAAATTTTTCAAGCCACTGTACATCTTCTTTACTATTTAAAAACCCTTCTGCATCTTGGTAGATAAGTAATTTAGCATTTCCTTTCTTAATATACTCTAATAAGTCTTGAGGTAATTTAAGTTTATGTACATCTACGGTTGTTAAGAGGTTATTTGTATATGCTATTGGAACTATAAATGTTTCTCCCGCTTCTATGAATTCAGTATAAGTACGCCTAATAAATTTATGATACGGTGTATCAAATCCATAGGATGTCCATTGTATTTCTCTTTGAGCTTTTTGGTCTAAAGCTAGAAATTCTTCAGATGTAAGTGGAAATTTAATATTATACGTATTCTCTACGTCTGATATATGCTGATCCCATGCGCTAAAATCTGAGTATGTGGTTTTTTGCCATTCATGTGAACTTTCTAAAAGTATCGAAATATAATCCTGATATTTATTCAAAGGATTAATAGATTTATTAGTATCCTTATTTAGAGGGTGTTCAATTATAGGTGAACCAAATCCTAATCTTATATATTTATACATCTTCAAATAATCCTAATTTTACTAACTCTTCAAATGTTTCTTTATAATCTGTTTTTCTAAGTTTATCTAGGTTTTCTAAGTATTCCTTTAGTTCAGGTAACCTAAATGATAAATCTTCAGAGTTCATCATATCTACAAATGCTTTAAGATTATCAAATATAATTGTATCTTTATATTCATCAATATGTCTTAATACCTTAAAAGTAATTGCTTTTTTAACTTTAAGAGGGAGCACTTTTGGGTTTAGAAATTCTGGGTAATGTACTACTCCGGAAAACACCCAACCTGGTCCATAATCTGTACTATCTTTGTAAGTAATACGAGTAAAGTTTTGATCTGATATCCATTTCATAAATTCAGGAATGTAGAACAAACTCATATTACTAACTGTTGTTAGTATGTCCATATCTACATTGATAGGGCAGTTCATATCGAACTTCTGTAAGTTAGTTTGTATTAGATCGAACATAGATGGATACCTTAAGTACCTATTTATTTCTTTATAACTATCAAGTGAAAAGTATAGATTAACATGTTTAAACTCTGCCCATAGTTCTATTAATTCACTATCGTATATAGTTCCATTAGTATGGTATGAGATACTTATATTTTTTGCATCTCCAGATTTAACTAAGTTAATTATTAGGTCTTTTTGTTCTTTTATAAAAAGAGGTTCTCCTCCTGCAATTATAATATGGTTAAGAAACTTACTTTGCTTTAAAACTGCATCTATGAACTCAGTTTTTTTATACCATTCGTAATTATCTCTATTATAGAACTTTACCTTATCTCTAAAAACTGTTTTTGCGCCTGCTACATCAGTACCTAAAACAGTATTTTCTGCTAAAAATTCATTGTCCTTAATCCATTTACTACTATCCTGTGGTTGACACATAATACATTTTAGATTACATGTATTACCTAACCGTAAATCCAAACTATATAGATTGAAAGGTATAGTACCATCTTCTTCTGTTTTAGAAACAATATCTTTAATTAATTCTTCACCAAGTTTATCAGTCCACTCTTTATTTTGATTTGTTCTATAACTGCTAGCTCCATTCTCCTCTTCTTTAAAGCAGTGTTGACAAGCAGAAGGTTTCTTACCATTCAACATATCAACTCTAGTTTGTTTAAAGTAGTCTGAATTCACTACTTCTGGGATAGTTAATTTGTTTAAGTTTATTTCTTCCCTATCTGGTGTTCTTGCAACACAGCATAGTGGAGTAGAGCCATCAGGAAACGTAGCTACATGTATCCAGGGAAGTACACAAAAGGTTTTACTAGAGTTATCTTTAATCATTGTTAAATAGTTTAGGATTGTATTCGTATAGGTGTCTGTACAGTTCAGGGCATGAATCCTTAAACGTTTGATTTCTATTTTTATCTAAAGAATTGGTATAATGTATAAACGACTGTAATTTAGCATCATTGTGTTCTTTACTTTCTAACATATAGTTTAATACTCTCTCAGTACTCGCTATAGTTATACCGTCTAGTTTACTTTTATCTAGACTTTGATAATAGTCGTTTAATTTTTTATGTGCTTTCTCTCTTATACTATACGGTAAAATTTCTACCTTAAGCATAATTGGGTGAGTATTTAGTAACCAGTCTATATGAATCGGCCTATCATGTACTACTTTCTGTTCTTCGATATACTCCATTAACTCTACTGTATTAAAAATATTATATACTTGAAATACAGGAGATATTCCTAAATGTATATTTTTCAAAGAAGCATACTTTTCAAAATTCTTCTTAACTGCTGACCATTTAGCGGGATATCTAATATAGTCATTCATAATCCCAAATCCGTCTAAACTTCCGTTTATGTCTACTTTATCAAACTGAGAGATTAAATTAGTAAACTTCTTATTCCGATTAGTACAGTTAGTGTTAAAGAAAGGAACTAGATCTTTTCTTCCCTGATCGATACATTCTTGTAAGAACCTCATATTACCTTGTATTAAGGTTGGCTCTCCTCCTGTAAAGTATACTTTATGGAGATTAGGTATGAACTTAATTACATCATCCCAGAGTATATCTGCTTCAAACCAAGGCTGAATTTCATCTAAGTTTTCAGGTAATCCTCCGTATTCTTCCATCCATACGTCTCTGTAGTTTTTATCTTTCAACCAAAGTTCACTGTTTTCTTTATCTATTTGAGATGAATTCCAAGGGTTACACATTCTGCATTTTATATTGCATAAATTTCCTAATCTCAAATCTAAATATACCGGATCGTTAGAGAGTTTAAAATCATTAGCTTTTGCTTCCTGTAGGAGTTGTATCATACCTCGTCTACCCATTCTGTTAAACCACTCGTTAGTCATTGAGTTCCTAGGACCTTGTTGAGAATACTCTTCTTGTTTAGTACATCTAGCACAGGCGGCGATAGGTTTTCCATCAACCATATCTTTACGGATCTGTTTAATAGAGGTGGAGTTCCAAGCTCTTGTAAGAGTGGAATTATCAATAGTGAGAGGTAAGCCTTCGTCTACTAACTGCTCTTCAGAAAAACAACAATAAGAAATATTACCTCCAGAAAGAACATTTAAGCCAACAAATGGCATTGCACAAAATGAATCTGAGTTAAAGTATTTGGTTTTTCCGCTCATATTTTTACTATTTTATCTCTTATTATATTCCAATCAGCATAATCTTTATAATCAATATATGATTTATTTTGTAATTCTACAACATTATACTTTGGGTTACTTATGTTAATCTTAAAATTATTATCTTTTATAGCTTCGTATAATCGTTTATACTCCCACCAGTAGGTATACTCTTCCTCTGTTTCTGATACATCTTTTATCCTATCTACACATGTTGAATCCCATTTAAAATGATGAACCTGTGTAAAAGCTAGTTCTACTGGGACTTTATTAGTATGGTATCTTCCCCAACTGTTAGTTCCATCTTCAAATTCTGCGTAATGCTGTCCTGAACTAATTTTCTGACTGCCTTTTGCCAAGGTAACTTTATTAGGACATGCTCCAGACATTGGATACCTAAAGTATCCTGCTAGTGGAAATGCTTCAAATATGTTAGTATCTCTAGTTACTGTAGGAAATGTACCGTCTGGTCCTATTCGATCTAAAAAACCTCCTGTAACAAAAGAACAATCCTGTGTTTCACAGTCCTTAATTATTTCCTCCAAGTCATAAGAGTAAGCATGAAATTCATCATCATCTGCAATAATCCACCAGTCGTTAGGTTTAGTACTTTTAACCTGATTGTATAGTTCGGTTACTCTATCCCAGTTGTATTTAGGTTCTGTAACTACTAAATATGGTTCTATCCCGCACTCTAAAACTTCTTTTAGTATGTTGTCATTTTCACTTTGTCTATATACCACAATGTAGATTTTATCTACCATTGGTTTATAGTACTCTAACATATGTGGAAGCATATGAGTATTACTTCCAACTACTGTAACTAAATTTAACATTTATAGTTTTATATTAATCATTTTTGCCCAAGGAGTTAACTGTTCCTCACTAACTAGTTCATATTTCACTTGTTTGATACCGTCTGATTTGTAATCCCAAGTCCCTTTTTGCATTTCTAGTACATATCTCTTTTCATTACGAGCTGTAGTTTCTCCTTTTTTCCATGTACCGTTTACTAAGCCTTCATCTTCATGAGGTAAACAAGTAAATCGAGCAGTTCTTCTAGCTGGAATGATAGAGTTTGGTATGTTTAATTCTTCTTCTTTAATTTCTACATTTTCTTTTTCTAGTTTATCTATATTCCATTTGTAGAGTAAGCCTTCAGTTGGGTATTCATTATGTAGATTTTTTACTTCAGTAGAGGTTAAAGGTCTGTCCCATATTTTAAAATCAGCTATATCACCTTTAAACCACTTGGCACTGTCGGTATCTTTTAAAGAAGGTGTTGTTCCGAGGTATATATCTTTGGCTCCATATCTCTTTAACTGTCCACTATACTTCCATGGAGAAGGACTACCGTGACCTGCTTTGCTATCTACTTCTGTTCCATTCAAGTAAAAGTGAGTTAAATGTTCCTTATCATCAAATACTGCTGTTATCCAACTCCATTGATTATCGTATCTTTTCAACCACATGTAATTGTGTTGATTAAAAGTATTCCAAAAAATTAACGACAAAGCTCTAGAGTTATTAAAAGAAATACCGTAATCGTATCCTTCTACTCTAACTATGGGGTACTCTACGTACTTTTTATCTTTTTCACCTATTAGGTATACAGGGTTTTTATCAGGTTGTTGGAATGCTCTGGTAAGAAGAGAGATAGTGTGACCTTTAGCGTTAAAGTTTTTTAACTCTCTGCTTTTAGTTATTTTAGCCCATGCATTATCACCATTAAAATGTAAAAACTGTTTAGTTTTAAACGGAACATCAAGATATTGATCTTCAGTTAAGCCTTCTAAATGACAACGCCAGAATAAGTCGTCATCTTCCATACCCCAATCCCAGTAGTCGTTAGAATATCCATTAGTAGCTTCTACTTGTTCTTTGGTAAATAAAACTGCTCCACCAAAATACTCATGGTACTTAAGTTCATAATCCATTTGAGATATTCTAGTAGCAAGATGTATGGGCTTATCATCTGGATAGGAGTAGTCTGCTCCTTTTTCCGGTATCATATCAATATCATGCCATACTATATAATCACATCCATCTTCAAATGCATGCTTTGCTGCTATATTCTTAGTGGCTCCTCTGTTAAATAGTTTATCATCTACTTGATGAGCAAAATACATACAGAAGTCAATACCCTGTTCTTTTAAATGTTTACCTACACGAGGAACAAACATATTCAAATGTTCTTCTCGATTTCTATACGGTACACAAACTCCTAACTTCATAACCCTGTTAATTTATACCTACCGTAAGGTGGGTAATCTTTTTATCTGTCTTTTTACTATGTACTTTATAAATACAAGTGCTTAGACCATCTTCAATATTTTTATAGGCTCCTTTAATAACTTCATTATTATATCTAAGTTGATTCCACCTAGTTAAATCATCTAACCATCTACCATTTTCAAATCCATTATTAGAATGCTTTAATGTTCTGTATTTACTTCTTCTCCTAAAAGGTATGAACCCATCGTAATTAAGAGGAGACTTGTAGGTACTGTGGGCAATACTGTAAAGTTCAGCATCGAACCCTTGTTTAGTTAAATCTTTCCATTTATATTCTTCTACTTCTGTACTATTGTAGTAAAGTTTAGATATATTATCTGAGTTTTTTACCTTAAGTCTTTCTATACTTCCTTTAAAGTATTCCTTCATCTGGTTGTTTACTCCTATATTTATAAATTCGGCTTTTTTATAGTTGTATAATCTGTATTCTAATTGAACTGTCTCACTAAATTCATCGTTACATATTAGTGTTATAGTTTTCTCTTTAGCATTATAATTTACTTTAACATTGTTTATATTTTTACTTATTAAAGGAGTGTATATTTGATAGTAAGTACCTTTAGTGTCGAAAAACTGTAATACAAACCTTTTAAAAGAAGTAAAAGATAAATTAAGTATAAATTTATTTTCTATTTCAAAAATAGTGAATTTATCTATTGCTTTATCTTTATCATATTCGAGATTATCTAATGTTAAATCAAGTTCTATACTAAAATCTCTAATATAGGTTATAATGTTGGGGACCTTAGTATATGCATTGATTCCATTAAATACTAAAGTTTTTTCTGTAGGGGTTATATTAGAGTTTAAGTTACTCTCAAACTGTATACCGTTCTCTATACATCTATACCTTAAATCATCATCTTCAAATCCCCATCCCCAGTAAAAATTAGAAAATCCGTTAATTTTTTCAAAAACTTCCATAGAAAATAATGTTACACCACCGAAGTAACTTTTAAAGGGTACTTTTTTTGAAGCTAAATGCATGGGTACTTCACTATAGGAATAATCAATATAATGAGGAACTATATCTATATCATGAAATACTACATAATCACATTTAAGTTTTTTAGCTTGTAAAAACCCAATGTTACAGAGCATCCCCCTATTAAAAGGTTTAGCGTTATCCTGTTCGACTACTATTATCCTGTATTCATAATCATGATCTTCGAGAAAATGACTTATAGCACCTAAGAATTCATAATAATGTTCCCATCTATCTCTAAACGGTACTACTATCCCCAGTCTCTTCATCTATGTATTTCTGTTTCCAAAGATCTAAATACCATGCTATTCTTTCTCCCCACTCTTCTTTGTCTACCTCTTCAAACCAAAGGGTTAGAACTTCGAGTTGTGTGCCAATGTTTTCTAAGGCTTTTACTTTTCGTTCTTCTAGCATCAAGTCACTAATTTTTTTACTGCTCATAATCTATAAAAATATGTTAATATAATAATATAGAAAAATTAACTGATTTAACCAACTATATTACTTTAAAATCCGTTTAAGTAAAGTAATTCCAGTAGAGGAAGGTTTATCTTTTATAATACCTTCATTAAAAAGATTAAATTTAACCCAATCTTTACTGATTTCCTTTATGAATTTAGCTGGACCGTCAAATGGTTCGTAGAATTCATCTTTAATATCATCTGAGACTATATAATTATCATGAAAAGCTTGATCTGTATCGTGTATAGATATTATACCGTTGTCTGAAAGTCTCTTTGAATATAGTTCAAAATCTTTTTTTACCCCTTCATAAGAATGGTCAGCATCTATATGTAAGTAATCAATTTTTATATCTTCTTTAACGAAAAAATTATAATAAGCGTTTTCTGTTGTGTCTAGTATGATTCTAGTATTAAAATTAGTCCTAAAAAAAGAATCTTTGTCTTTCCAATCATTATTCCCACCTATACCGTTAGCTGCATCAACTAAATAAACTTGTATCTTATTCCATTCACTTTCTTTTTCAAATATACCCTGTATAGCTAAATCTCTATGTGCTTGAAACATAACCCTAGGTATAAATCCTCCTCCTGAACCTAGACACACTACTATTTTAGCTCTCATATGCTGAATAAGAGCGTAGATGAGTAGAGCATCTCCTAGATGTTCTTTTGTAGCTCCATGAGTCCATCTGTAGGCTACAGGTTCATTATCATTTTGAGTAATGAAAGACGAAATGTAATTATAATCAAGCATCTATTAACTTCCAGTCTATTAATATACGATTTTTTACTATATTATCCAACTGATCTACCTCTTCCTTATAAGAAAATCCATCAGAGCTCTTTTTGATCTTAGCTTTCTCTTTCCAGTAATGTCTATAGTATAAGCTACTCTCTTCTAACTTAATAAAACCTTCACATTTTTTATCAAATTTATCTTTTGAACAGTTAAAAATACTATCTACTAAAGAATCGTACTGTATATTATGTTTATCAAGTAAATGTTTTAAGAGTAATTGTTCAGCATATATTAAGTATTTAGAATTTGGAACTTTTATCTTTGTAAACTCTTCCATAAGTTCTAAACTTAATTGAGCATAATGCTGAGTAAATTTATAATCAGGTAAAAATAGAAATGAACAATTAATAGCTTTTAATGCTGGTCTGTTTATTAAATGTCTTACTTGCTGTATAAATCCATCTAAAGGATTAAGGTAGTATCCTTCTCCATCTTCATTATGAGCTACAACTGTTTTATCTTGTAAATACTCGTGAAAGCTCCTATAAACTATAAAATCATTGTCCATTATAACAACAGGTTCTTCAACATACCTTAGAGCTTGTAATTTACTAGAAGCCCAAAATACGCTTTTATCTATTGCTTTGTTTTGTCCTATAAGTTTTACTGAATCCCATAATTCTAAAGTGTTCAATCTTTTGAATAAAGAAATAGTTAGTTCATCTGCATGAAGTTCACATATATGAGTAGGGTGATGCTTTTTCCACTGTACTGTAGAAGCAAATAACATTAAAAGATCCAACTTATTATAAAAAGAATGGTGGTCTTTTATATTCTCTAAAACCCAAATTACTTTCAAAAAAACCTTTATTTATTTGTTATACGAAATATGCGTAAAAATTTTCTATTGATGTAAAACTATTTACTAATAAATCTAAATTAGCAGACGTACTTATTTGTGATCCTCCTCCAAAAGCATCGGTTCTCCATTCTGAGAATGAAAACGGGTAGGTTCCAACTGCGGTTAGCCTAACATAAGAATGAACGCTATAATCTACATTTCTAATTTGTAAAGAATCAGGAGAAGTAGCTGAAGAATAAGGCTGTGTCACTTGTACTGTACCGTTACCTGTAGAAATAGCATTTCCGTAGAAAAAACTTCTATTATATAAATCGCTTACTTTTATGTCAGTCAAACTAACGTCTGGAAATATGCTAGTTACTGCAGCTCCTAGGTTAATATCTGTATCTTCTACAAATGCTGTATTTGACCAAACATCAAATGTGCTAAAATCTATATTATCGCTTGTGTAAGTGTATACTGCCATTATGCTTGAACTATCTTATCTTCGGGGAAATGTTTTGAAAGCTCATCTTTTAAATGTTTATAAGCTAATTCAAATGGTTTTTCCATTAAAGAATAATCTATTAGTTTTCTTTTTTTACTGATCGTATCAACCTGTACATCTTCTTCTCTTTCGACAATTTTGATTTTTTCTACTTCATCTCCATTTTCGTCAAAAGAAACATAAGGTACTTCTTTAACTACAACCTGTTTTTCATATATCGGCTCTTCTACAGTTACTTCATTTACGGTTGAGACTTTGAAATAATTATCAAGTGTTATCTCTTTACCGTCTAAATCTTCAGAGTCACTGTAGTAGACTACTTCTCTTTTAATCATCCCGCCAGCATTTGTTAACGGGTCATCTAAATACTTTCTATAAAACTTACTTGCTCGTTTTTTATTTACCCAACAAGTCGTAGTATACTCTAGCTGTGCTTGAACTTTATTTATTCTACAGGTTTCTATTCTTATATAGGCCTGATTGGTTGAACCTGCACTAGTGTCTAAATCTACTTTTAATGTTAATCCCATCGTATATAACTTTTACTATATAATATAAATAGATTAATAATACTATCCAAATTTATTTTGTTTTTATGCGGTATAAGTTCCTGATTGTGTAAAAGTTAGTATTGTATAATCTCCATCAGTAGTAACTGCTGGTGAACCTGTAGTAGTACTGCTGTACCAGTATGTAGGTATTTTGAGTATTACTGCTCCAGAGCCTCCGTCTCCACCAGGGTATCCTGTAGGGTTTGTACCTCCACCACCTCCACCTCCAGTGTTAGCACCTCCAGCTCCTCCACCGTCTGCTGAAGCTCCTGTTGTTACGCCTGGGTTAATACCCCCGGTACCGCCTAAACCTCCTCTAGAGCTTCCGCCGCCTCCGCCCTGGCCTCCAGCACCACCTCCACTAGCACCTCCACCTGCCCAGAAGTAATTGTTACCATCTATGTTAATTTGTATACCATCTCCACCGAATCCTCCTCCATCAATATTTCCTTGCTCTCCGGCTCCTCCTCCACCTGCACTATCACTTAATGTAACACCGTCTGCACCATCATTTCCATAAACAGTAGCTCCAACAGGAGCGATATTAGTATTAACTGCGTTTCCTCCAGGTTGAGAACTGTTACTATCTCCATCTCGAGTTCCTCCTCCTCCAGAACCTCCATCTAAACCTGGTCCAGCTTGAGAGCCTCCACCGCCGCCGCCTTTAGCCAGTATTATATTAGCACTATTCAATGTTATATATGAATCTCCTCCGTTTGTCCCACGAGTATTATTACCTCCACCGGTTCCAGCTCCTCCGATAGTAACAGTATATACACTAGAAGCTGCTAGTTGTAGAGAGCTTGCTTGATATATAACAGCCCCGGAACCTCCTGCTCCAGGTGAATCGCTGCTTATACCACCACCACCACCACCGCCTCCGGCAACTACTAAATAGTCAGCGATTATAGGGGGGACGTAAGCTACTTGTTCACCAACTATTGCCCATTGTGTTCCTGTATATACCTTTAATATACCATCTGTATCATCATGAAATAAACTTCCTGTTAGAGGATTTGGTATAGAACCGGTACCGGGGTGATTTGGAACATTAAAAGA
>ENA-OUOG01004135-OUOG01004135.1-marine-metagenome-genome-assembly--contig:-NODE-4135-length-12762-cov-2.746236_pt1 | contig 12762 bp, 14 predicted proteins | sample MGYA00248635_ERZ508505 | MGnify/ENA primary metagenome ERZ508505 (study PRJEB26176, sample SAMN06267871) | marine metagenome | isolation source: Saanich Inlet, British Columbia, Canada | place: Pacific...
ACAAACCAGAAATTATCATTCAGGTACAGGTTGGGAATATTTATTTGTTAGATCACTTTCCCCCGCCACTTCTAATACAACCTGTTATTATTTCTTATACCCAAACACATCCTCCCCAGTTTATTGGGATAATATACAAGTCGAAAATAACCAATATCCTTCGCCTCATGCAAAAAGTACCCGTTCCTCAACCCAATCACTCATAGACCTAACAAGAACAAGAAATATAAACGTATCTAATGTGTCCTTTGACTCGGTCGGACAACCAATACTTGATGGTACTGATGATTTTATAGATTTAGGTACTGACGTAACTTTTAAATCCTCTGGTGGGTGGACGGTGGAATCAATGGTAAAATATAATTCCGTCGCGGGTGGATATAATAACGTTACCTCACCAGCTAATTTTATTGGGTCAGACTCAATATTACATAACAGTTGGTATTGGAGTGTATTGAGTGGTAAATTGGCATTGTGGAATAGGTCACCTGGCACTTGGAGATATGGGTCAACAACATTACAAACGGATACATGGTATCACGTTGTTTTAGTCTGCCAAGATAACGGGACAACCTACCAAATGTATTTAAACGGCGTACCAGAGGGTGGTGACCACACTACCTATTCATGGAACAATCAATACTCGGGATTAATAGTAAGGTATGTGGGTAGAGGTAATAGTGGTAACCAAAGAAGGGTAAACGGTTCTATACCTATTACTAAAATATATAATAGGGTACTTACTGAGCAAGAAATAAAACAAAATTATAGTGCATATAAAAAGAGATTTAACTAATATTTATAAGGAATGGGAATAATACCGGCAACAGGAACGGAAGTAAGTATGGGAAGAATTTCAAGGGCACTTGGAACAACAACGTCGTACCCACCACCGAACGGGTCAAATATCAAACTTAATGGTACCTTAGGTATTAATAGAAGTCTTGCAAATACAAATATATCAAACATAACCTCAGGGTCATCAACAGAAGAATCAGGTGATTTTGGAGGGTTAGACACCCCAAATCCATATTAAACTTTATTTAATCAATTAATTTTTGTATCTTAACCATATGAAAATTAAATACAATAACACCCCATCTAAGTATGAACTCACATATATTAGGTGGGTGGGTATACATTATGATAGGGTTATACTTAAGAAATTCTTTAAAAGATTTAAATTAGTTAAATTCTTATCTATTTTCACCAAGAAACACAAAACAGAGTTTTCATATATGTGTGATATTATAGAACATTATGGTAAGGTAAGATTAATCAACCTTATGAATAATGACGAACACACATCAAGGATTTCACACATAGAGAGACTATCAAGAACGGGGTCCATAGAAATACTTACAAAGGGACTTTACAATGAAGACACGTATCGACAAATAACCAACCTACCAAAAACAGATTTTGATTTAGTAACCAAACGAGTTGAGGAATTAATTAATATTGGTAGAGGGGTAACAACACAGAAAGACATAACGACAGATAATATACCCGGAACATGAAATCAATAAACGATCAATCCATATGGGACACTAAGAAGATAAAACTCTCTATTTTGGTTCCGACAAGAGATATGGTACATTCAAACTTTGCGTTTTCATTAAGTCAACTCATTAAGACGGCAGAACAACAGGGTATCGAAACTTATTTATTTTTTGATTCGAGCACAATACTATTGAATCAAAGAGAGAGATTAATAAAATCCGCAATGGAAGTTGATTCGGATTATGTTTTATGGTTAGATAGTGATATGTCATTCCCTTCCACAACAATTATTAGGTTACTGTCCCACAATAAAGATATCGTGGCTTGTAACTACCTTAAAAGATCAAAACCCGTTAAACCGGTTGCTTATTTAGATACAAACGATTGGGAAAGTTATTTACCTATGGACCACAAAGACGAGTTGGTTGAGGTAATGGCAGTTGGAATGGGTTGTGTTCTAATGAAAACAAATATATTCACTGATTTAACTAAACCTTACTTTGAGTTTAGATATAAAGAAGATACCGACGATTGGTACGGTGAAGATTTCATTCTTTTCGATAAATTAAAATCTAATGGACATAAGATATTTATTGACACACTACTAAGTAGGGAGATAAAACATATTGGTCTTTTCTCGTTTGGAGTATAAGAAACGTAACTTTTACTTTCTTTTCTAATATTTTTTTTGTATATTAATATCTATGGAAAACATAGGTTTCGGAATTATGTGCTTCGGTAAGGATTTTTATTTCAAGGGCACACAGGAAAAATTAAAGAATATCTTAGAGATGGGTTATAGATGTTATGTATTAACGGATAACCCTGAGTATTTCTTCACAAAATTTTGGGGTAAGAAAATAGAAATTATTCCATACGAGAGAAATTTTAAGTCTTACTACGATAAGGTGTCATTGGTTAAGAGAATACACAAATCACATGAGATTGCTATTCTCATGGATGCCGATCTTCATATTATAAACTACGATGTTTTAGATAAACTAAGAAAATACGACTTTAATAGTGGTGTAAGTTATATTGAAACATTACAGAACCACCCATCTAAATTTAGTGTTATCGGTGACATCCCAATGATCGGGGGAGAATGGTTGGAATATAATAAATATCTCACATATCACCACCCAAACTTTAAGTCATACTCAACAATATGGGAATATTTCATGGTTTTCAATAAAAACGGGTTTAAAAGTGACGATTTCTTCAACTATTACGAAAAATTACAAATTATTAAAGAATTTTGTGATATAAACTACAATAAAGAGATATCAGGGGCAGGTGAAGGTGTCTCAATTACAATGTCATGTGTTGAAAATTCAATAAATGTTGGTTTAGACAAAAGATTGTCATTATTATTAAAAAATTATGTAAAACCAATAACAAGACACACACCGACAGCGGAAATACCTAACTACCTAAGATGATAACCAACCAAAACTTTATTGAGAATAACATCACAACTGATAATGGTGAAATTTTACCATTCTTATGGACTCACGGTGGAACAAAAACACATATGGGTGATGGTATCATTGTTTATTCTTTAATACAACACATGAGAGTTAAAAACTGTGTTTGTATTGGTAGTGGTGCCGGATATATACCAAGAATTATGACACAATCAAGAATAGACCTTCACAAACAAGGTATTTTTGAAGGTGATAATGATTATAATTGGGGTGATATAGGAACAACATACGTGGTTGACCCATGTAATGGTGTTGGTGGACAAAGTACCATGGGAGATGAGAATGGTTTCTATAGAACGCACTTCTACCCAAGATTCGTAAAAGAAAAATCGGAAGATGCGTATTATAATTTCTTCGTAAGAGAAAATATTAAAATAGATTTACTTTTTATAGATGGTGACCATTCATATGAGGGAGTTAAAAAAGATTTTGATTTGTATTCTAAAATTGTGTCCCCACATGGGTTAATTTTAATACACGATACGGATTCTTCATATTCCGAAACCTTGATAGTATCTGAGGATGCAAAGAAAGACTTTTACTCCTTCGATGGTCCCTCTAAATTAGTAAAAGAATTAGAAAATAATGATGAATGGGTTGTACTTAATTTATTTAATTACGGTATAATAAAAGATAAACCATCATCAACAGGATTAACAATTATAAAAAGAAAATGATAAGATCTTTATGTGTTTTAGGTCATGGACATGAGTTACTACCTCACTATATAGAACATTATTCTAAATATGTGGACGAATTACAGTTTGTCATATATGAATCGGCGGCGTCGGCGAGAATATTAAATAAAAGTAAAGTAATAATAAACCAATACCCTAACTGTAAGATAGTAAAGGTTGTTAGAGATAGGGTTTTTGATTGGGAAAAAGTTACAATACTTTATAACATGATAAAAAATAAACATAAAGATGATTGGTGGGTTATTGCCGATATAGACGAGTTACATCTCTATCCGAATGATGATCTAAGAAGTATGATCAATATCTGTGATTTAAATATGTGGTCCATAATTAGAGGTGGGTTTGTTGATAGGGTCGGACCAAACGGAGAATTCCCCAAATTAAACAATAAGGAAAATATATTTAAAACTTTCTCAATGGGTGGTTTTTTTAGATATCCTTTAAGTGATGCCTGTCCAAATAAAATTGCGGTTGTTAAAGGACACATAGAAATAACCAATGGTCAACACTATGCGAAGTTAAATGGACATACAACATGGAGATGGCAAGGATGGAATCATCCTGAAATTGCACCGTATGAAAATTACTCAGTACAGGTACATCATTTTAAATGGGATAAAACTTGTGTCGAGAGAATAAAAAAAGTTGCGGAAGTAAACCAAGACTACTCGTACTCTAAAGAGTACCATAAGTTATATGACCAATTAAAGAAAACCAACTTTAATGTTGATATTAATAAAAAAGAATTCCTCTTTATGGAATGTGAAAAGGGGGAATACGACGAATATAAACATTGGGGTAAGTTAATAAGAAAAATAGTAAGTATATAAAAATGAAAAAAGAAGAAACAAACAAAAAAGAATTAACCTCAATGGAAGAGGAGATGTTATTATTGGAACATAAAAAAGTTAAAGCATTAGAAAGAATTGCAAACTCGGTAGATGCACTTACAATATGGTTTGAAGAGGTGGACAAAGATACTTGGGGTCAGAGACTCGAGTATTACCTACATGAATGGCACAAACACACAATTAAGGTAGATGACGAATCATAAACTAGGTATTGTCGTACCATATAGAGACAGATATGAACATTTAATACAGTTCAAGAAGTCAATATCAAACTACTTAAAATCTAAGGATATTGAGTATGTTTTGATAATTGTGGAACAAGACGATGCAAAACTTTTTAATCGAGGTAAATTACTTAATATTGGGTTCTTACGTGCGGTTAAAGAGAAGTGTGATTATGTTGTCTTTCATGATGTGGATATGTTACCAATTAATGTTGATTATGGGTATAGTGATGTACCAATACATTTGGCTACAGACCTGATGGATTCAAACTCCACATATAAAAGAGAAATATTCGACACTTATTTCGGAGGTGTGACTATGTTTCCCGTAAAAGATTTTACAATTATAAATGGTTACTCTAACGATTATTGGGGTTGGGGGTATGAGGACGATGATCTATTTAAAAGATGTATATTCAAAGGAGTTTTACACGATATAAAGGACGTTAATACTGAAGGTGGGTCAAACGTATCATTAAGATTTAATGGGGTAAATTCATATATTAAAACAAGGTTTAAAGGTAATATCTCAGATAAAGTAACGATTGTTGTAAATGCCCACCCTAATGGTGTGATATGTGACGAAACAAAGGGGTCTGACAGATATACAATATTATCAATACCTGAAATAAAAATGACATTAAGTTATGATTCATTTAGAAGATATAAATTACTAATTGATGAGGGTGATGACCAATGGTTATATATTGATACGGACATTGTCGACAACTACAAAACCACATTAATAATAACCATAGATAATGTACTAAAAAAGGTTAAATTATATTGTGGGGGTAAGTTACTTGGAACTAAAAAATTAAATAATAGTCTAACCGAATTAAAGGAGGGTGATTTATTTATAGGGACAAAGGAGGGTGAAACCGAATACTTTAACGGTGATATATCGATGATTGGTATCTATAATAAAATATTATCACCCAAAGATATTGAGGAAGTTAGTTTTAATGAAGGTTATTCATTAACAATGCCATTTGGGGAGTATAAATCTCACAGTAATATTGTACAGTATTATGATATGAAGAACATAAAAGACTACCGAGTGGTGGATTTATGTGATTTTAAGAATAATGCTGAAATAGTAAACTGTGAGGTGGTTAAAAGTGACATGGTAAAAATTACACCTATAAATGTTCCTTTTAGACGAGTGGGATATTTTAATCTTCTAAGTCACAAATCTTCAGGATATGACGGTGGTGAATGGAGCGATATAAATATTCGATATAACCAACTAAGGTACCATAATGAAATGGAAAAGGGATATAGAGATTATATGAACGATGGACTCTCAAACTGTGAATACAAAACATGGGATGAGACAAAACTAAATAAACAAATACATTTATTAGTATCGATATGACACATAAATTAGGTATATGTATACCATATAGAAACCGTAAGGAACACTTAGATAAGTTGATTGATGTATTAGGTAAATACCTAAACAAAAAGGGTATCGACCATGGTTTTTATGTCGCAAACCAAACTGACGATAAACTATTCAATAGGGGATCAATGAAAAACATTGCGGCAATAAAAGCATTCGAAGATGGGTGTGACTATATTGCGTGGCATGATGTCGATATGTTACCAAATGATGACACATGTGACTATTCCTATCCGGATAAAACACCTGTACATATTGCAACCAAATTATCCAAATACAGTTGGTCTATGGGATATGAGGAATATTTCGGTGGTGTAGTCTTATTCACTAAAGAACAGGTCGAAAAGACTAACGGTTACTCTAACGATTATTGGGATTGGGGACAAGAAGACGATGATTTATTTTGGAGATGTAACTTTGAGGGATATGCAAATAAAGAGGTTATTGAAACAATAAAGGATAAACCAATTGGAACTTTTAACGGTAAATCCTCATACATCCGTTTTCCTGTTGATAGAACACTATCAAGTTGTTTCCACAGAGACCATACCATTTCGGTATTAGTAAAAACGTTCATAGATAGAGATGATGTGTGGTTAGTTGGAGATAAGGATCGTAAATTTAAAGAATTCCCTATACTAAGAAAAGAGAAGGGAGCGTTATGGGGTATATCATTCAATAATTCCAGAACTTACGCATCATTCTATTACGATAGGTCGTCAACACCAATCTATAATTGGGTAAAAAGATCTGAAAATCTTTGGACTAGGTTTACCATTTCATATAACCAAGAGGAGGGTGAATTATATATGTTTATGAACGATAAAATGATTTCAAATAACAGAGACATTGTAAGAGAAGAACCAATTAAGATTACAAATAAATTAAAATTGGTTAGTTCTGTTGGCGATTTAATTGTGGGGTTCTGTCCCCACACAAACACGTGTTTTGGGGGTCAAATAGGGGAAATAAAAATATACGACACCTATTTTAAATCTATGAGTGACATAAATGACGATAATTTAATCCTTAACTACGATTTTGATGGTGGTCAAGAATATATTAATAGTGACGTTATTTACACTAAGGAAGATGTTGAGGTTATAAGAAGTATTTTACCGTTCAGAAGACAAGGTAGTTTCCTTTGTTTACCACATATTGATGAGGGGTTCGTTAATGGTACGTGGTTTAAGGGTGAGACAACAGCAAGAAATGAGAAGAGATTTGTAACTGAGATGCAACAAAATAAAATTGATTATAAAAGTGATGGAATTAATAATGTTAACTATAATATTGTTAAAACTATTAATTATAGTGATAATTGTAAAATGTATAATATAGAATTATGAAAATATTAATTACGGGTGTAGGGGGATTATTGGGGTCTAGATTGGCCGATTACGTCATAGAGAAACACCCTCAACACAAAGTTATAGGTATAGACGATTTAAGTGGTGGATATAAAGAAAATATAAACCCTAAAGTCGATTTTTGGCAAATGGATTTAGTTAATGATCCTATTGAAAATTGCTTTGAATTACACAAACCGGATATAGTTTACCATTTGGCCGCATATGCTGCGGAAGGTTTATCCCCATTCATTAGAACCTATAATTATGATAACAATTTAAAGGCTACAGCTAAAATCGTAAACGAATGTATTAAGTGGAATGTGGATAGATTAGTGTTTACTTCTACTATGGCGGTATATGGACACGGATGGGAAGGTAAAAGACCTTTTGAAGAGATTGACCCACCAGCACCGATAGATCCTTATGGTATAGCTAAGTTTGCGTGTGAAATGGATATACAAGCGGCAGGTAACCAACATGGGCTCGACTGGACCATTATTAGACCCCATAACGTTTATGGTATTAAACAAAACATATGGGATAAGTATAGAAACGTATTAGGTATATGGATGTACCAATACATGAATAACGAACCGTTAACTATTTTTGGTGATGGAGAACAAAAAAGAGCTTGGAGTTATATTGACGATTGTTTGGATCCGTTATGGAAAGCCTCACAATTGAAAGAAGCATCTAAAGAGATTATAAATTTAGGGGGATCTAAATTTACTACCATTAATGAGGTGTGTCAATTAATTAGAGAGATTATGGGTGGTGGTGACGTAGAAAGAGTTCCTGTAGTGTATAAAGAACCTAGACATGAAGTTAAAGACGCATACCCCACTCATAAGAAATCAGAAATAATTCTTGACTATAAAGATACGACCGATTTAAGAGACGGTCTAACCAAGATGTGGGAATGGGCTAAGGCTCAACCTATGAGAGAGAGATTTGTGTGGGATAAATATGAATTAGATAAGGGTATTTACTCATTTTGGAAAAATTAATTATGTCCTTAAATCAAAAAGTTAAAGATAAGTTAGATGGTGTTGGATGTGGGTTTTGTTTAGCAAAGTGGACACAGGTTACCATGCATTTACATAATGGAATGACACATTCATGTCATCATCCCGCACCACATAAAATACCTCTTTCCGAATTAAAAAATAACCCAAAGGCGTTACATAATACTAAACATAAAAAACTTAGGAGACGAGAGATGTTAAATGGTGAAAAACCCGAAGAATGTAACTATTGTTGGAAGGTAGAAGAGTCGTCGAACTCGTTTTCGGATAGGGTTTTTAAGTCGTCTGAAACTTGGTCACTACCCCATTTAGAAGAAATTAAGGACATGAATTGGAGAGAAGATTATAATCCAAAATATGTTGAAGTTAGTTTCTCTAATACTTGTAACTTTAAGTGTTCTTACTGTAGTCCTATGTTTTCATCTAAATGGACTGAAGAGATAGACAAACACGGGGGTTACCCAACATCCACCAACTTCAACGACCAAACATGGGTTAAAGAAACCAATCAAGTACCTTATAAACAGTCAGAAGATAATCCATATGTAGAGGCCTTTTGGGAGTGGTGGCCAGAGCTGTACGGTGATTTACATACGTTCAGAGTAACAGGTGGGGAACCTCTACTTTCAAAGGACACGTGGAAATTATTGGAGTTTATTGCAAATACAGATACACCGAACAAAAACCTTAATCTATCGATAAACACAAATTTAGGTGTACCTAAAAAATTGATTGATAGGTTTGTTAAATTAATTAAGAAAATAATTGATGAGGGTAGAGTTAAAGAATTTATTGTTTTTACGTCATGTGAATCTTATGGTAAACAGGCGGAATATATTCGTAACGGATTAGATTATGATTATTTTATAGAAAATGTGGAATATATTCTAACTGAGATACCAAAAGTTACTATTAATGTAATGGCAACTTTTAATGCCATGTCCGTTTTCGGTTACGGGGATTTTATAGATAAAATTTACGAACTAAAGGTTAAGTACCACAATAAAGAAAGGTATTGGATATCGGCTATTCAATTAGATACCTCTTACCTTAGATGGCCAACCCACCAATCCGTTAAAATACTTGATAATGAACAAAAAGAACTAATTTTAGAATGTGCAAAAAAGGCGTTCTATTATGCAACACAGGAATTTACACACGAATATGTGGGGTTTTCAGATACTGAAGTACAAAAAATAAAGAGATTATATGATTATGCAATATCTGAAGATGACTTCGATATTGAGACCAATAGAAACGACTTTATTACATTTGTTGATGAACATGATAATAGGAGAGGTACTAACTTCATTGAAACCTTTCCAGAATTTAAAAAACTATACGACGATGTTAAAAATACAAGAGGGTGAACCGTGGGTAATGTGGCCAGATAAATTAGTTGGTAATTTTATTGATTATCCGGCAAATAAGATATTTGATTACGATGGGGATTATGAATTTACAATAGATTTTGAATTTGAGAGACCTATCTTAAAAAAACAAACATTATTTTCTAAATTACCGAGTTACTTTGGATTTGATTTAGAACCTAATGGGTTTACATTTATTTATACTGAGGAAGATAATAACACCGAATATGTCTCAGTAAATTACCAATGGCAACATAAGGAAAGATATAAATTAAAAATATTAAAAAGGTCGTTCGAAATATTCATTTACATCGATGATATTTTAATAATGACGGAATTTCTAAAGACAAAATTAAAGGTTGATGATATTTCACATATTATCTTTGGTGCGGGTAATTTTCCTAAAAATGGGTTTAATTTAAACTATTTTTCAGTTATATTACATAGTGTGAAGATTATAAAAGATAGTGAATTAATATCGGATCACGAATTTAACAAATTCATTCACAATAAAAGTTTCGATTTAACTAATAACTGTAATTTCATATATAAAATTTAAAAAATGTCAAAAGAATTAATTAATTGGAGAGATAAAAATCTTAATTCGGTGAGTAAAAGTTTCTGTGCTGCAAAATGGTACAACGCAAGTTTACATTTAGGACATGGGTTTACTAACTCGTGTCATCTACCTTTACCACACCCAATAGATTTAGAAGAGATAAAGGATAATCCATCAGCATTACACAATACCAAACATAAAAAAGAAATGAGAAAGATGATGTTGGAGGGTAAAAAACCAGCAGAGTGTTCTTATTGTTGGAAGATAGAGGATATTGGACGTAATCACATTTCAGATCGTGTATATAAAAGTAGAATCTATAAAGAGGAGGACATAAAGGAACTAAAAGAACTTCCTTACGACCATGATGTGTTGTTAAAGACAGTAGAAGTTAGTTTTGATAGGATATGTAATTTTGCTTGTAGTTATTGTAATTCAGGTTACAGTACTACGTGGGCTAAAGATATAACAACTAACGGAGCATACCAAAAATTCAAGACAAGTAGTGCAGGGGCATATCATGCTGATGGGTCATGGGCTGAGAAGTTTGGTAAGCACGGACAAAATAACCCATATGTGACTGCGTTTTTAGAGTGGTGGCCAGAACTATCAAAAACTTTGGAGGAGATTAGGGTAACCGGTGGAGAACCATCACAGAGTCACAATTTTTGGAACTTTATTGAGGTTTTAAAACAACATCCCGCTGAAAATCTAAGATTAGCTATAAATTCTAACTTAGGTGTTAATGAGAAGACCTTGGACAAGTTGATTTCAATGTCTCACGACCTACCAATTAAAGAGTTTGATCTTTACACGAGTAATGAATCGTTTGGGGAACACGCTGAATATATCAGAGATGGTTTAAACTATAAAACTTGGAGGGAAAGTATGGTTAAATTCATTGAAAACGCTAAGTTTAGGTCTTTAACTATTATGATGACAGTTAATAGTTTATGTTTATTCAGTATAACCGAATTTTTAGATGACATGGTTGTCTTAAAAAAGAAATACGGACCTAATAGACCTAATGTAGATTTAAACATCCTAAGATGGCCGTCATTTATGTCACCACTTACACTTCCTGATGATATTAAAAAAGAACTACATAATAAATTAAAAACATGGTTTGATAATTACCGAGAGAGTGATTTATTTAGTATTTCTGAGAAAGCTCAGTTTGAGAGATTGATAGATTATATTGAGGTAGTTGAAAGAGGACACACGACGACTGAATTAGATAAAGAATTACAATTCCATGATTTTAAAAGTTTTTACGAACAATATGATAAGAGAAGAGGTAAAAGTTTTGTTAAAACTTTCCCTAAACTGAAAGAATGGTATGAGTCTTTAGTGGTCGATCAAACAATTGCTGATGTTAAAGTTACCGATGGTAAAATAACACATTTCGAGGCGGGTGAATACGTATCAGACATAAAACCTAAACTAATATGATAGACTTTCTTTTTGAAGACATAGAAAATCTCACAAATTTTAATACATGTAATGACACCAACACATCGGGTATAAAAAGGTTTGGTATATCACCTTTAGTTTCTGCCACTAATATGTATTATGTAAGGAAAAAGGTAAAAAGTAAACTCAATTTTTTACCTCATACAGAAAAGTCAGACAAGTATATTATATCGAGTAGTGTTAACCACAGTCCCGATGATTGGACAGGATATAACCCCAAAGTCAAAAGTCTATTTGAGTACTTGAGTGAAAAGTATTTGAATGATTTACGTAACAGAAAGGCACTCCTTCTATTAGATCAAAGTTTTGAAGGATACCAAACACCGTGGTTATGGAAATGGTTTCACGATGAGTGTGAAAAATATAACGTGTCACCAGAATGTATTGTCTATGTTACTGGTAACATGATAGTGGAGGATGTATACGATGAATGGGTTAAAAATAATGACATAAAAGAAAAAATCTGTGTTATAGGTTACCCACATTTTGAGTTGGATGTTGCAATGAATTGTGAACAGAAATCATTAAGTGACAACAAATTACCAACATTCGAGGATCACATAATACATAAAACAAAAAACGACATTAAGACATTTTCGTGTCTTAATAAAAGAATTAGACCTCATAGGGTTTGGTTTTATAATTATTTATATCAATGTCACTTAAAAAAGATTTACAATCATACAAACTTTTGTCTAATTTTTTTGGATAACCGTGCTTTACAACATATGTAGTTTTTACACCCAAACTATTAAAAATATTTTTAATAGTTTGTTGAAAAACTATATTTATGTTTTTATTTATTATCGTTTCAT
>ENA-OUOG01004138-OUOG01004138.1-marine-metagenome-genome-assembly--contig:-NODE-4138-length-12754-cov-3.621440_pt1 | contig 12754 bp, 7 predicted proteins | sample MGYA00248635_ERZ508505 | MGnify/ENA primary metagenome ERZ508505 (study PRJEB26176, sample SAMN06267871) | marine metagenome | isolation source: Saanich Inlet, British Columbia, Canada | place: Pacific...
AACTTTCTTTGAAGAAATGATTTCCATAGGCTAGATATTCTGTCTTTCAATGTAGTACACTTTTCGATGAGATGAAAACGATTCTCTTTAGAAACTTTAAATACATACTTCAAATTAGTTCTGTTACAAATCATTTAGAAAAGTCACTTTTAATTTGTTCAAGCTTTTCTATGAAAGTACTCATAATTGATCTAGTTCTTTTTCAAAGAAATAAATGATTAAAAGATTGAATTAATGCCAATTACAATATTTTGTTTAAGTTTTATATATTTAATACTAAATAACCAATAGTTAAACAAAATGCTAAGCAGTTGTCCTAAATGTGATTCTAATCACATCACTAAGGCAGGTGTTGTTGATGATCGTCAACGTTACAAGTGTAAAGAGTGCAATTATCACTTTACCGTTGCAAAGTCAGGAAAGTCGACAGACATTCAAATCGTTAAACGTGCCTTACAACTTTATTTAGAGGGTTTAAGCTATCGTGAGATAGAATCGCTCCTAGAGGTTTCTCATGTTAGTGTGATGAATTGGGTAAAGAAGTATAAAATACAGCGCCCTTCAGATCAAAGCCACCAGATCGACCGTCATGTTTTGGCTCATGATGACGTAGTCAAATTAGTGGAAGACAGAGGATTTCTACACGACACTAACGTGCTTATTTCTAGAATTAACGGTCACTACATGGTGCTAACTTTTGGTCCTCAATCTAAACAGTTTGTTTAACTAGTTTTTGCTTCAAATAATTATTACAGCCCATTAAAAGGTCAAACAAAACACTTGGTGAAACTTTGTAGATTGAGTTAACTCTATCCCGATAGAGTACTTTCAGCTTACAGATAGAATATTAAATAAGAGATAATCTGAATTCATAACACGTGAAATAATCGTGTTTGATCATTTCTATACCTTATTGATAATCTTTTTGTGCCGATGAAAAATCTACTCAGAATCATTTTTATTGTTAGCGTTGCTTTTCTACTATTCAAATTAATCTCTAGAATTAGCATAACCAAGCTTCATAATCAGGATCTAACACAATATGTAGATACACGAATAGGCTCTAAGGATAATGGATTAGAAAGTGGTTATACTTTTACTGGCGCGACCTTTCCTTTTGGAATGGTTCAGTTCACCCCTAGTTTCTTTTCACCTGGCAGAGGATTTGTTGTTACCCAATTAAGTGGAGCAGGGTGCTCTAATATGGGAAATTTCCCAGTATCTGCATCTAATGGTAATCTGGATATATCACCGAACGACATGACAAACTTCAATCACATTGATGAGGTTAGGGTTCATGAAGCAGGGCAATTATCTACGTCAGTTAATGGAGGTATTAGTATTGATCTTACTGCATCGAAGCGTGCAGGATTCGCAAAATTTAAATTCAATAATGCTCAAAAGGGAACGGTTGTCATTGGCTCTGGGGTTAACTCTACTGAAGTTTCAGACGCCTATCTAAAGATTACGTCGTCAAGTTCATGCGAAGGGTACGCTGTTGGAGGAAATTTTTGTGGAGCACCTACTCCTTATAAAATATATTTCGCCGTAGAGTTTGACAGACCCTCAGTATCTCAGAAAGTTTGGAAAAATTCTAATATCTCTGAGGTTAAAGAGATTGAAGGAAAAAATTCTGGGGCTTTGTTTGTATTTGATACAGAGCGGGATAAAGAAATCAATTATCGTATAGCCATATCTTATGTGTCTGTAGAAAACGCTAAGGCTAATTTATACTCAGAAGATCTAGATTTTTCATTTCAGACCTACCTCGATTATAATAAGGCTCAATGGAATGATAGATTATCTCGAATCCTGATTGAATCAGACAACCTAGACAAGAAAATTCAATTTTATACAAGTTTTTATCGATCGTTAATTCATCCAAACCTTGTCAGTGACTCTAATGGGGACTACATGGGTTCTGATTTTAAAGTTCATCGAACAGAAAACGGACGAAATCAGTATAGCTCTTTTAGTTCATGGGATACGTATAGAACCCAGGCACAACTTCTTGCGTGGCTTTTTCCTGATGAGAGTAGTGATATGATGCAGTCTCTCGTTGATTTTGCCCTACAGTCAGGAGGATATGGCCGGTGGATTCTTGCGAATATTGAGACAGGGATTATGCAAGGAGACCCTTCGGTTCTAACGATAACAAACTCCTATGCTTTTGGAGCTAGAGACTTTGATTTAGAAACGGCTTATGAATACATGGTTAAAGGATCGACCATCCCCAAACTAAAATCTCAAAATATAGAAATCAGACCCTATCTAGAAGAATATAATAGCCATGGCTATATAGAAGCGTCAATGCTACTAGAGTATACATCTACTGATTATGCTATAAGTCAATATGCCATTAACGCCTTAAATAAAGATGATGAGGCAGAATACTTTAAAGAAAAATCAAATAAATGGAAAGCATTGTATAACCCAGATACCAATTGGTTAAACTCTAGAAATGCAGATGGGTCATGGAAAGATAGAAAGGCAGACTGGCGTGAAGGAACTTACAAAAATTACTTCTGGATGGTCCCCTACGATTTGAAAACTTTAATAGACACTATTGGAGGCAAAGAATTTGCAGAGAAGCGATTAGATACCCTAATGTCTCGACTTGATGCAAAATATGATGACGATTGGTTTGCGAGTGGTAATGAACCCGATTTTCATGTGCCTTGGATTTATAATTGGACAAATTCGCCCGAAAAAACATCTCTTGTAATAAAGAGAATTCAAGATGAAATTTATAGTTCAACAGAGTCAGGACTTCCTGGTAATGATGACTTAGGTACAATGGGAGCTTGGTATGTATTTTCATCTATAGGATTATATCCTGTGATACCAGCAACTCCTGGATTTTCTTTGAATCTTCCTCAATTTGAGAGAATCACGATTCAATTACCATCCAATAAATTAACGATTGAGAGAGGATCAAATAAGTCAGATGTAATCCACTCACTTTTAATTGATGGTCAAAATCATCCGAGTACATGGCTTAATCTTGAAAAGATTAAAGGAGCATCGCTAATTGAATATAATACTGATGAGTCTTTAGACGAATGGAAGATAACAGAAGGTCCTCCTAGTTTTTAATCTTAAGAAAATTTTAAAACCTTGAGTACTAGATCAATTCTTTAGGAATATATAATTAACAAACCGAATCAATGATTTAATGAATCCTTGCCAGAACATAGAGGAAAAGCTTTATTGGAAAGAGATGGTTTCAGGAGATGAAGCTGCCTTTTCTGCTTTATTCAGAAAGTATCATGTGCTTCTGGTAAACTTTGGAAAAATATATACGGTAAGCGATTCTCTTATCAATGATGCCGTCCAAGATCTGTTTAGTGATTTTTGGGAAAAACGAAAAAAATTAAATCCTGACGTAAACGTTAAGTCTTACATCTTCGGTGGATTTAGAAATAAACTATTAAAAAGGATTAATAAAAGAAAGGGGTTCGTATTTCGAGAGGAACCTATTGAAGTAGAGTTTGAATTATCCTATGAATCTCTAAAAATCGAAACTGAAGAAAATAAGGATAAGATCATAAGACTAAATAGCTTATTAAATCAACTTCCGCCCAAGCAAAAGGAAGTGATCTATTTGAAGTATTACAAAGGGCTTTCTAACGAGCAAATTGCACAAATATTAAATATTAATTATCAGTCAGTAAAAAACCATGTCTACCGTTCTATCATCATGTTGCGGTCATACTATGGGAATGAAGCGAAGATCAATTGAAAAATGAAAAAGAAAGAACAAAAAAATATAGATGATTTAATTCAAGACCTTTCCTTCAGGAAATGGGCTATTGAAAACGAAAGCGATACGTACTGGGAAGAGTTCGCGATACAGTCTTCTTACAATGCTAAAATTGTTGAAGGGGCTAGATCCTTTCTTAAGAGCTTCTATTATTTAGAATCTAAAGTATCAGAATCAGAGACAGAAGATCAACTTTTAAATCTGCAAACTAAACTGAACATGTCTCCTAAACATAGATTTAATAAGCCGCTCTTATTTGCGCTTGCTAGTTTCTGTTTAGTAATTTTTTCAGGAATTCTAATTATCGGCAATACGGAAGAGACCATTAGTGATGATCTAGTTTCTGCTGATGCAATAGGAGAAGGTTTAATAGAGCAAATTAATAATACTAACTCAGTTAAACTCATCACCTTATCAGACGGCAGTTCGGTACTTCTTCAGCCTAAAAGCAAACTTTCTTATTCAAAGGAATTTGATTTATACGATCGAGAAGTATTTCTAAGCGGAGAAGCATTCTTTGAGGTAAGTAAGGATTTGGTGAAGCCCTTCTCGGTTTACTCTAATGAAGTAATTACCAACGTACATGGAACGAGTTTTAGGGTTATAGCCTATGACGAACAAGATGAGGTAAAAGTTCTTGTTAAAAGCGGAAAAGTTAAAGTGCGAAAGTCTGAGATCAAAAGAGACGAAGACCTTAATGAAATTACCTTACTTCCTAACCAGGCAGCATCCTATAATAAAAATGATGACACCTTTAAAAATATCAGTGAAATTGATATAGAAGCAATAGAAGAACTTGAATCTATTGACAATCAAAGCTTTGACTTTATAAATGTCCCGGTCAAAGAAGTTTTTTCAACCTTACAAGACATATATAATCTTCGATTGATTTATCCAGAGGAGGCTTTAAAAGGTTGTTATATCACGACTTCATTGTCTGATGTTCCTCTTCCAGAAAAATTAAAAATTATATGCTTCAGTATAGGTAACGATACTGCCTATGAACTAGTTGGTGATAAAATAATTATCACCTCTAACGGATGTGAATAAATAAACGAACCAATTAAAACCACTAAATATGAAAACTATTTTTATGCGGCTACCACGTGAGGTTATGAAGTTAACCTTATTGTCTATGGCCTTTTGGTTACTCAGTTCAACTTCAGGCTATGCCTCGACAGAAGAACGAGCTATGTTAAATGACAGTAATGAAAGACTTGTTCCCAAGAACGATTCTCTGGATAGAATTGTTTCAGTTGCTTTTCATGGGGAGACCTTGGATGAGGTGATTGATAGTCTTTCGAAAAACTTTAAAATAAAATTTACTTACATCAATAAAGACCTAGATTTTAACCATCAGATCTATTTTAAAGCTGAGGACAAGTCACTTAGGTTTATTCTCACCAATATTTTTGATCCATTAGGAATAGCATACCTTCAAATTGAAGATCAGATTGCACTTCGAAAAGTCACTAAGGGTAAAAAGGAGGTTGAAGTAAAAACAATTGAGAAAAAGGTTGAGAAGGTTAATTCAGCCCAATCTCAAATAAAGGGTAAGGTAGTTGATGAGAATGGCGAGCCACTCATGGGCGCCACCGTTATTATTGTCGGGTCTAACACAGGGACTACCACCGATTTTGATGGAGGATTCTCTATCTCAGCAAACAATTCAGATCAATTAAGCATATCTTATTTAGGTTACCAGACCCAAACGGTTACCATTACCGAAGGGGACGATATATTAGTACGATTGATCGCTGGAGCATCTAATCTAGATGAAATTATTGTTACGGGATACTCAACCTCAAGTAAAAGAGACCTAACAGGAGCGATTGCAAAAGTGGATTCCGAAGTTTTATCATTGTCAACCACTCCAAACTTAACAAAGGGTCTTCAGGGGGCTGTTTCAGGTTTGGTTGTACGACAAGGATCGCCTCAACCTGGATATGATGACAACCCCATCTATATAAGAGGTACAGGATCTTTTAACAACAGTGAAGCTCTCGTGGTAATTGATGGAGTTCCTGACAGACAAGGAGGCTTATCTAGGTTGAATCCTGAAGAAATCGAATCTATCAGTGTTATAAAAGACGCAACTGCCGCGGTTTATGGTTCTCGTTCTGCAAATGGTGTAATTGTTGTGACTACTAAGAAAGGAAACCAAGGCGAGGTAGACATTAACTACTCCAGTGTATTCAGTTTTGATCAACCTGCTTTTATGCCTCAAGGATTAAACCAATTGGAATGGGTTACCTACAATAAGGAAGCTTACGACTACATCGGTGGCTCACCTGATCCCCTATACACAGATGCTGGCTTACTTGCATATCAAAACGGTACGGCAGATGGATATATTTACCCCAATGGCAAGTCTATATTTGAAATGGCATTTGATGAAAACTATTGGGCCCCAAGAAGTAAGCACAATATTTCATTTAGCGGAGGAAATGAAAAGACCAAATACTTTTTATCAGCCTCAATTCAAGATCAGGGTTCAGTAATAAAAGATGATATCTCTAAGTTTAAACAAGCCAATATTAGAATGAATCTCGAGCAGAAGCTAACAAACTTCTTAACCTTATCTTCTAATATTTTGGTTAGAAAAGAAGACAATCTTTTGTGGCCTGGTGGAGATCCACGATTTTGGGCTACCCCTCAAAATACACCCAATGCTTTAGGAAGGTTTCTAATTCAGGTGTATCAAAAAGGTCCTATGGCTCAGGTTTATTGGCCAAATGGCTCTAAAACATCGAATGCAGCCTATATCGATCAGGTTAGAGGCGAAGGAGGTAGAACTACTACTAGTAACCTTTATGTACAATCAAACTTCGATGCAATCTTAAAAATCCCTTCAATTAAGGGCTTACAATTCAAAGCAACTGTTGCCTTAGACAATGCCTATACTTACAGAAAGAAATTGACCAAACCAATTGAAGTTTTTAATCTGGCTTCGGGAGGGACAGACGCGTCATCTTTAGTACCAGCAACATTGGGTTCTGATATCAACCTAGCACAATATTCTACGGTAGGAGTTAATAAATTATTTCAAGGACTCTTGTCTTATGACACTAAAGTCAAAGATCATGAGATAAAAACTCTTTTTGGTGCTTCTAGAGAAGAAACTAATCTCCAAGACTTTTGGACTTTTAGATCCAACCTTATTTCTGCTAATACAGATGTGCTATCTCAAGGAGAGTTTGGTACAGAACAAAATAACGGTGGAGAATTTGCAACTGCTAGGATGAATTATTTTGGAAATATCAATTACAGTTATAAGAATAGGTATTTCCTTCAACTTCTAACTAGATATGACGGATCTTACTTGTTTCCAAAAAATACCAGATATGGTTTCTTCCCGGGCGCTTCTGTAGGATGGGTGATGTCTGACGAAAAATTCATGAAAAACTCGCCATTCGATTTCTTGAAACTTAGAGCGAGCTATGGAGAGTTGGGGAACGATGGTGTACCTGCCAATCAATTCTCTTCTACATTTTCTTCAGGGGTTTATGTTCTAGGTGAAGGAGCAAATGTTTACACCACTCAAACACTTAATGAGGCCAGAATTGGTAACCCAAATATCACTTGGGAGGTTGCTAAGAATACAGACATTGGTATTGAAGGAACTCTTTTTAATAATCGTTTGAGCTTTGAAATTGATTATTATAAAAGTGACCGAAATAATATTCTTACAAGGCCTTACGGATCAATTGCTGATATTACGGGCATAGTACCACCTTTTGAAAATATTGGAATAACTACTAATAAAGGGTGGGAATACACATTAGGGTATAAAACAAGTGTAGGTGAACTTGATATCAATACCACAGCGTTTATTTCAACTAATGATAACACCTTAGTTTTTGCCGATGAGCCAGAAGGGTTAGATCCTGCTATATCTAAGGAGGGTAGAAGAATTGGTGCATGGAAATATTGGGATGTTATTGGGGTATTCCAAAATCAAGCCCAAATTGATGCACATCCTGTTGATCACACTGGAGTTGGTGTGGGGATCACTAGACCTGGAGATCTAATAATCAACGATGTAAACGGGGATGGAGTAATCAATACTTATGATTATAAGTTCACAGACGGAAGTGTTATTCCTAAAATGACCACCTCTTTCAACCTTCAAATGAATTATAAGAATTTCGATTTTACAGCAAGACTATACGGAACTTTTGGAGGTTACATTGATCAATTACATGGAACCCAGGCTTTCTTGTCTAAACATGTATATGATAATAGATGGACAAAAGAAGGTGATCAATCAGAATTTGGTAGAGCACTTCATTTTGGAGGCAACCCTTATACGGGACTAATGATTGCTAAAACAGACTATTTAAAATTACAATATCTCGAATTAGGGTATAACGTTGATTCAGATGCTCTTCAAAGAACCTTTGGAATCAACAGCATTGATAATTTGAGACTCTTTGTGAATGGAAATGATCTATTCTACAAAATATTTGACGATAAGCTTTGGTCGCATCCAGAATCTTTTACTAGTGATTACGATAATGGTTATGGGGTACTTGAACAATTACCACCTTCAGAAACCTTATATCAACTAGGAACATTATCGTTCGCAAATCAATCTATTTCATTCGGTTTAAATCTTAAATTTTAATAAAATGAAAAATTACATTTATATATTATTAGTCTTTTTTCTGTTTTCTTGTAAGGATGACTTTATTGAGATTGATCCAAAAACAGAACTTACTTCTGAAGTCGTATTTGATGACCCAGCATTAGCAGAAAAGGCAGTTTTGGGTGTATATCGTGGGCTGTGGGAGGTCGATGGATTTGAAAATTTCAATACTTTTCACAACGCCGTACTGGCAGATGAAGCAGTGTTTAATGGGCTTGTTTTTTCATGGCTTACTGTATGGTGGGAAGGCACGATCTCTGCTGATAGTCCTTATGGGTTAGGAAATTTTGGAGGGTATGGTACGGATAGAAAAAATGTTCAAAGATGGGACCACCTTTATAAATGGATTCGACAGGCAAATTTGATGATTGAAGGGCTTACAGATTCTACATTGGAAGACCCCCTTAAAAACAAATTACTTGGTGAAGCCCATTTTTTAAGAGCCATGTACCATTATTATGCTTGGATTCATTACGGTGGAGTTTCTTTGGTTGATAAAACTCTTACAGCTGATGAAGACCTGTCAGATTACAACAGAAGCTCATTTGCTCAAACGGTAGAATTTATCGTTTCAGATCTAGACACAGCTTTTAATTACCTCGATGGTAAATATTTGGAAAGAGGTAGAACCAATGCTTCTGCCGCTTTGGCATTGAAATCAAGGGTTTTAACCTACGCAGCAAGTGATTTGTATGAGCCGTCTAAAAATGACAAACCCCTTCATTCGAGTTACGAACACAAGGAACTAATTATGTACTCTGGAGATAATCTTCCAGATGTTGCAAATTCCCAACAAAAAAGATGGCAAAGAGCTAAGGCTGCTAGTTTAGAGGCCATGAATTATAATTCAGGTTATCAATACTATTTGTCATACTCGGCTCCAGTGGATAAAGAAACAGCTTATAATATTTATAATGATCTGTACTCAGCTGGTTCTATGCAAGAAGCTACTTTTGAGCGTGTTATTGACAAGAGCTATGATACAGATCCACTGGGTTGGGGGTCTCTGGCATCCAATTGGTGGTATGGACCGGGTGGTTACCATTACGGGGATGGAGCTGGTGGAGGACTATCTGCAACGGCCCCTCACAATGAGTTTGCAGATGATTTTCAGTATGCTGAGGACACCAATGGGGACGGCATCATCGATGTGGTTGAAGATTTTAGTTGGACCAATACTACTCACACTACTAGACCTTTTAAAAATAGAGATCCGAGAATGGAAGCTACTATTGGAATAGAAGATGGTAGATGGTTAGGCCCTCGTTATTATGATTGGCAAGTTGGTTCGAATCCATATTTCAGAGCGGTTGATAATTCTTCAACGGGCAGAATGCAATTGGGTAAGTATGAAATGCCTGCTAGTGGCTCTTTTGATGCTGGAACAGTTCGCGGGTTAGACAACATGATTGTTGGTAATATTGATGTACAAGCAGGCTATAGCCACAAAAAACACTTAAGTCATACTCCTGACCCAAATCTTGGTTCATTTGCTACTTGGTGGACATCAACTCCTCAGGTTATTCTGAGACACACAGAAACGATATTAAATTATGCTGAGGCATGTATTGCTCTTGGTGAGGAAGGTGAGGCGAAGAATCATTTGAACAAAATTAGATTCAGAGCTGGTATGCCTGCTATAACTGAAACAGGAACGGCTCTTCTAGATCGATACATAACTGAAAGAAAATTAGAATTGAGTTATGAAGGTCATAGATTTTATGATGTTAGAAGATGGGGAATTGGCCCTGATCTGACTATGCATGGTGTTAAAATCTCTGGGGCTTTAAAGACTGGAGTGGAGCCATTTGATTTTTACACGGGGTATGATGAGTCGAAATATGATTACTCATATGAGACATTCCCAATCAACTATTACAATACGATGGTGTTTCCAGATAAATACTATTTCAGGCCTATTGAAACAACCGTTTTACAAAAACATCCTGATCTCATTCAAAACCCTGGCTATTAAGTTGTTAAGAGTTAAGTTTAAGTTAGTTAGAGGTAAAAGCCTGTTGTTTCAGCAGGCTTTTTTTAATAGATGATACCTATGAAAAGAGTACTATTTATTCTAGTAATTTCAATCGTTCTTCAATCTTGTTTTTCGACAAAACAACATGAACTCGAACTTCCCCAGATATTCTCAAATGACATGATTATTCAGCGAGATGCGGATGTTGTATTTTGGGGGATAGCTCAGGAAAAATCAGAGGTGGAGGTTAGAACCCCTTGGGGTAAGTTCCATACTCAATCTAATCATTATGGTCATTGGGAATTACCCGTAACCACACCTTTTGACGGACATAGCTCTTTCAATATTGAAATCTGTGACTCGTCAAATTGTGTAATCATTGAAAACGTATTGCTCGGAGAGGTCTGGTTAGCTTCTGGTCAAAGTAATATGGAAATGCCGTTACAGGGCTGGTTACCGAACGACCCCATTTTGAACTCGGAGAATGAAATTATGGATGCGGTAAATTATCCGGTACGATTTTTCACTGTAGACAAAAATATTAGTGCGATTTCATCAGATGTTGTAAGTGGGTCTTGGAAAACTGGCGAAAATGCGGAAAGCTTTAGTGCGACGGCCTATTTTTTTGCAAGAGCTTTGACAAAAAAACTTGATGTTCCCGTTGGGATTATTCATAGCAGCTGGGGAGGTACTCCGGTTCGCTCATGGATTAGTAAGGAGGGTTTAGGTAAAACAGGATACTACGAAGACGTTATACGCGATTTACCCTTATTAGAGGAATTAGAAACAGAATTTGAAAAGTGGTTAGATACATTAGACTCTTTCTCTTCTCCCTCATTTGAATTTCCCAACCAGTCTATGGACAATCTCAAAGAGTATTGGAAAGAATTAGACTATGGAGATAAGGAATACTTGGATCTTTCGACTAATTACGATAGGTGGAAGAAAATTATGCTACCTGGAGATTATATTCCCGCATTAAAAGAGGGTGAAGATTTTGTTGATTTTGATGGGGTAGTTTGGGCTAAAAAGACTTTCGAATTACCTAAGATAGATACTGATCTTCGCTTGAATTTAGGGGCTATAGACGATCTTGATTATACTTTCGTTAACGGCGTGATGATCGGCAGTACTGTGGGAGGAGACAGTTTTCGAAGTAAGCAGTACTTAATCCCACAAGACCTTCTTAAAGAAGGCGAAAACGTTATCGCCCTAAGACTTGTCGATACGGGAGGGTATTCATCTATTGGAGCCCCCCTTTCTATTGAATCAGATGAAATTAAAATTTCCTTAGAGGGTGAATGGAACGCTTATGTGACCGCAGAGTTTTATAAGCATAAATTCTATCGATTTAATCGTTCAGAGAACAATTATTCAAATCGACCTTTATACAACAAGTTAAATGCTGCTACCCCTACTAGTCTATTTAATGCGATGATTCATCCGTTGAGAAAATACACTATTAAAGGTGCGATATGGTATCAAGGAGAATCAAACGTTGGCTTTCATGAAGAGTACCAGGAGGTTTTTAGAGAAATGATTAGAGATTGGAGATCTCATTGGGGCTTTGACTTCCCTTTTTATTTTGTTCAAATAGCCCCCTTTGATTATCAGAACAATCTATCGCCAGACTTGAGAAATTCTCAATTAAACGTTTCTTCTTTGGAGAATACAGGTATGATTACCACTTTAGATATAGGTAACCCAATAAATATTCATCCGGCAAATAAACAAGAGGTAGGTGAGCGATTAGCCTCCATTGCCCTTTATCAAACCTATGATGCTGAGGTAAATTATGAGGGGATTACACCAATTCAAACCGTTAGACAAGGGAAAGAAATTGTTATATCGTTTGAATGTCTACAGGGTGGTATAATTTATGAACCTGAAAATGCCAAAGACCTTGAAATTTCAGAAGATGAAAAAACGTATTATAAAGCCGATGTTCGAGTCGAAGACTGCAAGATTTATCTTTCAGCACCTGAACTTAAAAGCCCAAAATATGTTAGACATGCTTGGAGAGACGTTTCAACGGGAGCCATTTATAATAGCCTAGGTCAGCCTATTTCAACTTTTAAGGTGTCAGTGGAATAAGTTATTGATTGTGAACTAAGGATTCTGTTTTGATTCTATCGAGGATCCACCTATATTCTATCAAATTACAGCCTATGAGTAAATCAGATCATGCTAAAAAGTATTGGAAGGAGAATCTTCGTTATGTCACAATTCTTCTATCTATTTGGTTTTCAGTTTCTTTTCTTGCGGGGGTGGTTCTGAAAGACCTGCTTGACCAGTATAGTATCGGAGGATTTCCGCTAGGGTTTTGGTTTGCTCAACAAGGATCTATCTATGTATTCGTCGTACTCAT
>ENA-OUOG01004142-OUOG01004142.1-marine-metagenome-genome-assembly--contig:-NODE-4142-length-12749-cov-6.741162_pt1 | contig 12749 bp, 9 predicted proteins | sample MGYA00248635_ERZ508505 | MGnify/ENA primary metagenome ERZ508505 (study PRJEB26176, sample SAMN06267871) | marine metagenome | isolation source: Saanich Inlet, British Columbia, Canada | place: Pacific...
GAGCGGCCGATGGAGCTAGTCTTGAAAACTAGTGGGCAGAAATGTCTCGTGGGTTCGAATCCCACGCCCTCCGCCATGTGATGTGTTGAGACATCGTTGACAAGTGAACCCAGGGCTGATGTTTCTCCCGGACTCATTGGTCTGGTTTTTTGAGTCGGTTTGGCCAGTAAGCTCGCGTGGGTTCGATGGTGTGTTCGCTGAGGATTTCGCCGCTGTAATTGTCAGTCACGATGACGTTGGCCGCATCGATGATGAGGAACACTTTCCGGGTTTTGTGTGCCCTTCCAGCCCCCAGGTGGTGCATGAGTCCCTCTCGTCGTAAAGAGATTTTCCCGGTCTGGTCAACAATGTCGGTGCGGGTGCGGGAGCGACCAAACAGGCCCTCCGCCAGCGGTGCAGCTTTGGTTCTGCTGGTGTAAGCAACGAGGGGTGTCGCCCCGCGTAACGCTTTGTGCGGTCGGGTGGTGTTGTAAATGTGTTGGAGCCGATTCAACAGTGCTTGCAACTCACGTTGGCTGCGTAGGGCAGGTTTGGAGGCTAACCATTTCTTCAACGTTTGATGGAACCGTTCAATTTTGCCCTGCGTTTGTGGGTGATGTGGGGACCCGTTCTTCTGCTCAACCCCTAACCGGTCGAGGAGGTATTCACAAGCGTTCCTGCCGCCGCGTAACCGGGTAGTGAAAACCAGCCCGTTATCGGTGAGAGTGGATTGGGGGTGCCGTGAACCGTGATGGCCCCGTGAACTCGTGAACCACAATCGCTGTGGTGACGCTGGAGTGAACACTGATGCTGAGAAGGAAACGTGAATGGTCATCCAAAAAGTTCAACACATCAACAACGCGGCCATTCCTCAGACGAACATGGGTGACATCGGATTGCCACGTCTCGTTAGGTTGGTCTGCTTCACACCGGATCAGGTAACTCTTGGGTTTCTTCTGCGGTTGATAGTCGACCAAACCCTGCCGGCGTAGTGACCGCCAAATGGTTGATAACGCTGGTGCGTGGGAGTGTCGTTGTTGCAGGTGAAACTGGATTGTTTGCGCTCCTGCATCTAACCCGGCAGCGACGAGGTCGGCCCGTAACTGGGCGATTTCTTGATGATCCTGGGGAGTCAACGCCCTCGAGTTGTGGTGGGGTTTGGTGGATTGGGGTGTGAGGCCGGGTAAACCCATGAGGGAATACCGGCGCAAGAGTTCATAAACCCAGGTTCGTGAAACGTTGAACTCTTTAGCGACTTTGGTAACGGGTTTCTTTCCCTCTGTGACGGCTAGGACGATGCGTGCATTCTGTGTCATGCCGCCAAGTGTCAACTATGTCGTGAAACTACACACCACGCCCTCCGCCAGGCGCAAGAAAACACAGCAAAAAATCGGGGGAGCCCGTGGCCAACACAGCCAAGCCGGCTGCACCCGAGCATTTCTCGTCCAACGAAGATTTTCCACAGCCTCTTCACGGGTCCAAGAAGCGCTTAGGTGGGTGGGGACTCGTCACGTCACTCGCTCTGGCTGTGGTCGGGGTCATGGCTGTTTTTCTAGTGGCTTTCTGGCAATTGTGATAGCTGGCGCATCGATTTTCGTTGCTTTTTCCCTAGTTCATTAATCATCCTCTAGACCCGAGGCAAATTGAACCTGAGTTGTAGAGGCGATTCGATCACTCTTGCTCCCCTCGAATGCATGGAATCTTCTATCCACCTAGGAAGGTCCGACCACAGTGTCATTCAAATGGGTGTGACTATAAGCCTTCGACCTTTGGTTGCTGAATCCAGGTCTTGGACAGAAAGCGAGAACTCTGGAAATTTCCATTAGGAAAACAGCACACAATCACCACTAAACCCTGAGCGATTGCAGTTGCCGGCGGGGATCCCCGGGACTGGCATCGAGTTGAAAGCCCATCGGCTCCCCAGGCGCTGATTTGTCTTAGCCGCTGGAACCGGCTTTTTGCCCGCCCTTCGAAAGTCTGCGAAAAGTAGCAGTCCAACGCCAGGATTTAGTGTTCATGATCCGATTGACCCTAGTGAGTGCGGTGTCTCGTTCGGTGAGTGCGGTGTCTCGTTCGGTGAGTGCGGTGTCTCGTTCGGTGAGTGCGGTGTCTCGTTCGAGTGAGAGCGCCATCGTCTTCTTACGAAGCATTTCTACTAGTGCTTCGAGCTCCTCGATACCGAGGTTTGAACTAGGAATCTCGCGTTCATTACCCACACGAAGCCGGCCAATGTCGACCGCGGACTCCCATTGAGATTTTGCGTCCGTTTTAGAAATGCGAGTCTCGGCAATGTGACCAACGCATTCCCATAGATACTCAAAATCCTTCGCAAAGCGAGGGAATTCAACGAAAATGGGTCGAACCGATTGGCTACTTAAGTGATGGAGCAAGTCCCACAGCCCCTCAGATAAACATTCTGAAATTGCCGCTTTTGTAACGTCATAAACAGCGCCGCCAGCAACCCACCCGCCGGTCCTCCATTTCCAGCGGTCATCAGTAAAGTTCAAGATCTGGCTGTAGCGCTCCTGCACCGAGCGAGAGGACGTAACAGCATCTCTTTGACGAATAGGGATGATGAAGTGGTCGTAGATCGTCAAATCAACTTTGGCAATGTACTCGAAAGCCCAGGGGTCCTTGTCGATTTCAATCCCAGCTTTGCTCCCCAGCCTCGATTCCAGACCGGCCTGGGCATCACCAAACCATTCCCCCGCGCTATGGGAAAACCCCCAAAGACCAAACAACTTGACAAGTAAACTTGAGCCAGACCTGCCCGGCCCACTAATCGCAATACGCATCCTCTTATCCTTGTGCATTCGTCGGACACTTGCGAAGTTTTCTATTTGCCGTGTCAGACCATTTGATCAGGACCTGATGCAGGCATGTTCGGCTGAAAGCAATTTGGTTGTCAAGAACGTTCGAAACTTTTGGAATTTTCTCCGCCTTCCACCGGGTAGCGGTGTAACTTGTATCCGCCCAACGGGCTGTGCCGCAGGCTAATGACAACATGATGCATTGTGATCGAGAAATTAGGAACGGTCTCCAGCTGGACAGGGTTTTCAACAGTTCTTTCTCATTGGGCCGCGCTGCGGATCAGTTGCGAGAACACGATGTCCATCAGGCTCCCAAAACCGCCGGCCCGAGGTGATTACCAATGCCTAAGCTGTCATAGGTTGTGGAATACAACAGGGTTTATGTTGATGGGCTCAAATAACGGCTGCCGTCTCGTCGAGGCAACCTAGACAGCTACGAGGAGGCGCAAGCCAGAAAATGGACTTATTTACAAATCTAGAAATTCCGGACATCGTCTTCGCTCGTATACAACCGCCATGGCAAGCCCAGAGCGCCGAGAGCTATATGAGTGGAAAATCGAGGTTGTTGAGACGAAACCAGAGGCCTGGGGATTAATCGCTTAGGGCTGAATGCCCTCTCTTCAACTCTTCTGAGACAGATCTCACTAGCACTGCGAGTTGCATCCTCGTAAACGCATAAACGGGTTCATTGCCATTTTCCGAACCGCGATTATTTCGAACCAGCTCACCATAGGGCTCGATCTGGATTCTCTCGGATTCGGGGAGACTCTGATTTAGCGTCACCACCTGAGGTGCGAGCCTTTCGATGGTGCGAGAATAAATCTGCCGAGAAAAGTAAGGAACCTCAGCACGAATCTCTGGCACAAGATTCACCAGTTGATCACTAACGAAGCGAGAGCTTGAGCCACCGTAGTAATGGTTGAAAAGCGACTGAACTTCAAGTTCACTGGTGGTCAATGAACGGTTTACCTTCGCACTGCCAAAGAACTTGAAGCCACGAGTGTCGGTTATGCCAAGGCCAGCAGATAAGAAATGCTGCTCGAGATTTGCCGAATGGCGAGAGTAGTTAAAAACACTTAAGCGATCTCCCAATGCGTCGTGCCATAGAAGTAGCTGAGACAGATGCAAATTAACGATGTCGCTTTCGAGATATTTTTCGAAAGAGCTGGTGACTCCGTGTCTCTTTACTCGCTGACCCCAAGCTGAGATCAAAAAGTGGAACAAGTCTCGCGTATATGCAATGACTGAAAATGACTGTGCAGATTGGTCGAGGTACTGAAGTAAACCTTTGTTGTAAAAGAGCCCCTCCGAGCTGAAGACTTTCCCTGGGATTCCGATCAAATCATAGGAGTCCGCGACTAGATGACCGTTTCCACTTGTCACTTGTCCGGCCCTGGCGGCACTGTCGCTCGCGGAGAGAGGATAATCAAATCCGAATTTTGCGAGGCTATCTCGGTTCGAGACCAGAAAACTCTGCAGAACGCTGCTGCCAGTCTTGCCATGACCGATGTGAATTATTGCGATGTCAACCTCCAATTCGTCCCCAATTAGTCACCGTCCGAAGAACATAAGTCTAAGACGTTGCATCACGCACTTTGTTGCAACACAGAAAGCAACAGCCGTTTTGCTCGGGTTCGAAATTTCCTGCGATCGCATTGGACCTCCTCAGGAGGCTTCGGCATCCCTAAGCGCGGAGCCTCCTTGTCGACAGCTGAATGTGAGGACTTAGCTTAGAGATGCCCTAAAATGATGACCTCAGTCACGCTCATAAGTTTCGAGGTAAGGAATCCCAAAAGTTTGAGGCGGGGGCAATGCAAAATCAGAACAATCCGGTTAGTGAAGTTGAGCGGTTGGGTGTTGTCCTTGAAGCGATGGCACAAGACGCAAATGACGTATTGCGTGACAAGTGGTGGCGTCGTACTCGTTCCCTGAGGAAGTTGACCAATTGGGCACGGCGCCTCAAAGGGTGGCCAGAGCGGCACCACCCTCAGGAATTTGTTGTTGCTGACTACGTGAAGATGGCAATCGCGGAACGCGGCGCCAAGGGTGCAACAGAGTCGGACGCGGAGCCCGAATTCGTTGCATTGTCCTGGAATGACGAGATACAAACAATCCCGCGAGTGATTGCTTTGTACCTTCCTCAATTCCACCCATTTGAAGAAAACGATAAATTCTGGGGTAAGGGATTTACTGAGTGGACGAATGTAGGGAAGGCTCGTGCTTACTTTGGTCGCCATAACCAACCGAGAACACCTATTCACCTCGGTTACTATGATCTTCGATTGCCACATGTCATGGAGGAGCAGGCGAAGCTAGCCCGGTCTTACGGCATTAGTGGATTTGCTCACTATTTTTATTGGTTTTCAGGGAAAACCCCGATGGAAACGCCTTTGAAGGCGATGCTGGGGAATGCCAATGTCGACATGCCGTTTTTTCTCATTTGGGCAAACGAGAATTGGACGCGAAAGTGGGACGGCCTCGACGATGAAGTTTTGATCCAGCAGGATCATTCCGCCAGAGACTCTGACAGGTTCCTCGACCATATAATCCATTACCTCCGGGATGGTCGCTATATTAAAATTAATGGCCGGCCGGTGCTTGGACTGTACAGACCTGACCTAATTCCAGACTTACGAAAAACAATCGCTCGATGGAATTCCGCGGTGAGAGAGCATGGATTTGAGGGTCTTCACATCCTTGCGTGCAATTCGTTTGGAAATGACTATTCCAATCACGCCGAAATTAGCCAAGCGCTCGAATTTCCACCTCACGGATTACTTGGGGCTCGAGACGTTACCGAAGAAGTAGGCGACCTGGCTACGAATTTTCTCGGGAGGATTTATTCATATGAGGATACGGTAGCGGGCCAGATAAGCATAAAAGAGCCGGGCGCAACCCTGCCAACCGTGATGCTGGATTGGGATAACACTCCTAGGAAGCAGAACAGGGGGGACATTTTTTGGGGTTTTTCGAACAACATGTTCGGTCGGTGGTTGGGTTCCAGCCTGGAGCGGGTTGTTAAGAGTGCCACCTTTGAGCCTGATACAGCATTTGTTTTTGTCAATGCTTGGAATGAGTGGGCAGAAGGAACGTATTTGGAGCCGGACCATCGACGAGGGTATGCGGCTTTAACGACAGTGCGGGGTACATTGGAGGACTTCCGCGCCGAGGCGTTGCCCTTTTGGCGGCCAGCCTTCCCAGAACGTAAGTCTTCAACAACTGCTGTGATAGCGCATGTGCATTACCCGGATAGCATTGCACTGATCAAAAAGGGGATAGCAAACCTTTCCACGACATCTTTAGATCTGTTTCTCACTTGTACCTCGCTTCGCGTGGCAGAGGAACTGTCCCACCATTTCCCTGCGGCGGTGGTTGAACTCGTGGACAACCGTGGTCGAGACATTCGGCCACTTCTAGAAGTCCTCCGAAAAATCGCTCCCTTAGGTTACGAAAATGTCCTAAAAATCCACGGGAAACTCTCTCTGCACCGCGCAGACGGGGCCGCTTGGGGCAGGTCATTAGTCGAAGGGTTGGCGAGGCCCGAAGTTCTCGATTGGTTTGCCCTTCAGCCTCACGTCGGCATCGCAACTTTGGAATCCGATTGGTTGGAGTTGAATGATGAGCGCACTAGTTCCAACCGCCAGATAATGTCTGCCTTGATGCCGCGGCTAGGGATTCAAGAGTGGCCCGCCAATTTTGTTGCCGGATCTATGTTCTGGTTTCGGCCCCAAGCGATGACTGATTTACTGCTCATCGACAGCGCAGAGTTTGAGCCTGAATCTGGTCAACTCGATGGGACTCTTGCCCACTCGATTGAGCGATTGTTTGCGAGCGTGGCCAAAAAAGCGGGATTCGAAGCTGCCAGGTTCCCGGGAGGGGCAGCGCCGGAGCAATCCCTCTCTCCGACATCACTTCCGAGCGGCCGCTCGGAGTACAGAAATCAGGAGTGAGACGATGGGGACTGTCCTCTGGCATTTCGGCACCCATAAGACTGGAACTACGACTTTCCAGTCTTGGTTACGCGCCAATGAGGACCACGCGGACGTAAATTTTTGCCTTTCGGGCCACCATAAGAACCCTCATGAAGAGCTTTCTCTCCTCAAAGAAAACCCCGATTGGTTCCTCTATTCGATACAGTCCGCTGAGTCAGAGGGGAAAATCCTGGTAATAAGTCTTGAAGAAACCGTGCATCTGATGAACGACTCTCCGTCGTCTTTTCTTAATGTGGTTGGGCGATTCAATGCCGCTGGCCACATGGTTCGTGTCATGGGATTGCTCAGGAGACAGGGCAAAATGAAAGAGAGCGTGTATGCGCAGGTAGCCAAGCAGTGGTTGGTGGGTTCAATTTGGGAGGACACGCACTACCCGCTGAATTACGCATCGTGGCTCCTGCCGCTCGCTAAGCCGCTTGAAGAGGGCGGCAATAAGTTCGATGTGCGCGCCTTCCGGGAGGGCGAAGATTCCCTCAGCACGCTCGTGGAAATGGCTCAGCTCAGAGGTGGAGACACGAAGGGATTCCCGCGCGCTAACGAGCGTCTCAGCCGCCAGAAGACCCTTCTTCTGGCCGAAGTTGCACACCGTGAACAGAAACAACGGCTGTTTCACCACTTCGAGCCAAGATCCTCGAACGTTGACTACCTTCCTATAATGAACCCAGAGGAGCGGAGACTCCTTCGAGAAAGGTTCCAGGACTCAAACGCAAAGCTGTCTGAAATATTGGCGGAAGAAGATTTGAAGTACTTACTTGATGAGAGCAGTGAGACAGAGGATTGGCGTCCTCCCGATCCCCTCGATTCAAGAGATTTGCTGGAAGCGGTCCGGATCCTGGGAAATTGACTTGATGTTCCTCAACCTTCGGCCCTACTTTGCCCCGCTGGCTTCGTGTTTGCCGCAATTGTATTCAGCAGGAGTCTTATTCTTTTGGCCGCAAACTCTGAAGATTTTTCGAGACAATATTCCTCAGTAACCGACGCTCGTAGAAGTCTCCCTTTCTTTTCCCAGCTTCCCTTGTCAAACGCATACTTACGCGTCAACATGACTAGTTCTTCGGGGTTTTTCCACTGTGGTATTTTTCCCAAGATTCTTCCAGAGTCTTCAACGAAATCGGAAATAGGAACTGCACCAGCTCGAATCGCTTCCCAAACTCTCGGAGGGAGAATTCCCCAGTCCTTCATTGCTTCTCTTGTGTCTGACACCACCACCCTGCGGTTTTGATATTCACGCCCCGCCTCGATTCGCGAAATGGAGGTCCCAAGGATCTTTGGGCCAGGAACGGATCGTTCCCAGCCCTGGCCAATGACCTCAACCTTGATTCCCGCTGTGGTTAGGGCCAGGACTGAGGGCCGAACTCTACCTAATGAGTTTCCAATGAAGAGCGGGTTTGGGTTTCGCTCCTCAAAACTGAGCTTTTCACCTCCCATTTCAAAAGGCTTAGAAGCTCCGACAATCATTACCTTCGCCATGATTCCAAAGTCTCTTGCAAGGATTTGTTTACCCCTCTCAGACGCTATCCAAACCTCATCAAATGCCCGAGCATAGGTTGCGTCAAGCCGTTCTGGATTACTGATTATCCAGAGAATATTCAATTGCCCCCGTCTAATTTCCGCTCTCTCACGACCGTGAAGAACAATCACTGCTTCTGCCTCGAGCCGACCAACAGAATTCCAGCGCTCCTTTGGGAGTACTCGGGTCACGAAGTCGTGGTCTTGAAGGAGGTTTGCAAACTCCCAGGCCAGAAAGGTATCCCCCCAATGACTTTCATCTTTTTCCGGGGCGGGGTTTAGGACGCAGATGCGAGTCATCTCATTTAACGTGCGAGTCATCTGCAATATGGCTTTGGCCGCATTTTCGAGGGCTTTTCCTGGGGGCGTGTGCTTGCGCATTCGTGAAACTAGTTCTTCCCTCAATCCATCGCGCTCGCACCAGTATCCGATAGCTTGGGAGAGTTCATCAGGGTTATCCCAGGTGGGAACATCGAATGGAAATATTGCTTCAATTCCTTTTCGATTGTTTGATAACGGTAGTGCCCCGCCTGCCAGAGCCTCCCAAAAGCGAAGATTTACAGACCCTTCAGGCAGGGTGTTCTCCCCCGAGTCATCCACTACAACTTTTGCTCGTGCGTAGAAGGTACTTAACTCATGTGGGTGGATGGCACCGATTAGCTCGAACGCAGGTAAGTCTTTTTTGGCCCAGCCGTTCCCGAATGCGATACCTTTTTTCCCAGGAATAGGTGAAAGGTCCTGAGGGGCACGCCTAACCTTGAAGTAGTTCGCTGGCCACAGATAATCTATGTCCCTGATGCCGCCCAGAGATTTTAGAGGGTGGAGCCCCGGGTCTGTGCCGAGCGGCAGGTGTTTTCGTCTTGAGCTGAAGCCAAGTTGATCCAGATTTGATTCGAAGCTTGGTCCTGAGAAACCTACCCAGTTATTAGCCAAGAAGCGATAATCATCAGCCCAAACACGGCTCCACTGGCGAACCCAGGCGAGCGCGGTAGTGCCGAACGAAGCGTACAAGTTGGTTGTCTGCAAGGACTTGGGAACGAGATGGAGACAATAAGATCGGCTTGGTGCCGGCGGCCGAGGATATCTCGTCCAAGAGCGAACGGAAACTTCGATGTCGTGATGCTTCAATCTTTCTTTTAGGAACTGGGCAACGACGGAATCCCCGTAACGGCCATCTAGTGCATCAGTGGTGGCGGAGATAACGAGGGAAGTTTTTTGAGGCTCTAATAAGGGGGCTGAAGCTCCTCTGGTGGCTTTTCTCAGGAACATTCCGTGTTTTTCTTGAAAAACATCGAAGTTGCTGATTCGAGACTCCCGCTTGACGCGGTCAGGCATCAGATTCCGGCTGGTTTGGTCCGGATGGCGTCCTTCAAGTTCACCAAGAAGCAGGACTCGCTTTTTCAGAGTCTTGATTACGCGCAAGCAGTAGTCGACGTCTTCGAACCCGAAAAAGAAGTCTTCATCCAATCCACCAAGTTTTTTGAAGTCACTGGCTCTCGTCACTAAAAATGCTCCTGTGACCGAGGACACGCTTTCCGTTACGCCACTGGGGCGTTCACTGGCAACATTGGTCGGCCGAATCCCACCTGAGCTGGCATCGAAAGAGAAATTTATACCGTTTTGGTTCCAGTGTCCCCTTGCATCGATTAGAGGTATTCCGCAGACTCCCACGGTTTCGTCGGTCAGGTGTTCAACACTCTCGCACATAACAGCTCGAGAAAATTCGAAATCGTTGTTAAGGAGGAGGAAGAACTCTCCCGATGCTAACCCGGCTAATCGATTCACACCTTCCGAAAAGCTTAAATTTTGGCCGGGTTGAAGCACCTTTAGGTCGAGTAGGGCGTTGAATTGGGCGAGTGTTTTTTCAGAGCCATCTTGGGAGTCTTGGAGTGAAATGACTAGTTCAAAATTACGGCAACTTTCGTATCTTAGAAGGGAGTTCAGCAGGTTCTCCATCAACTGTGCTCCGTTATTACTAAGCACTAACGCACTGATTTTCAGGTGGTTGCAGCTCCCAATCGGATCCACAGATTGAGGAAATTCAGCCGCTCTAAATAGGAAGTAAGTTTGAACATCTTGGGGTCCTTTGCGAACGGTCCGCTGAGTGACGGCGGTTCGAAGTGAGCCGTAACTATCCCGAAGTAGACCTCGGAGACGCCTCAGTTGTCTCATCATCAATAATTTCGGCCTTTCGATGGTCAGCCTTGCATTAGACACGTTCGGCTGATGCTTGGTGGGGGTGTAACTGCCTGGAATATGGTCACACCGTATCGGGGGGTGTGCCGTCGATACGCCCCTCTGACCTGTCAACACCAGGTCTAAGTTTCGAATAGAGGTCGATTGCTTCCTTTGTGGGGCCATCGAATATTAACTCCCCTTTGTTCAGGACAACGGCGCGAGTGCAATTACGGGCAATTGTCTCCATCGAGTGGGACGCAATAACAACACCGTGTGCTCGTTGCAGCTTCACTTGCAGGGTCTTCCCCGCCGCTGCTGTAAAGCGTTCGTCTGCGACTGAGAGCATCTCGTCCATCAACAGGACCTCTGGCTCATTGATAGTGGCCAGATAGAAGCCCAATCTCGCTCGCATCCCTGTGGAGAGAGTGTTGTAAGGGAGGTAGGTCTTTTCCTCTAACTCAGCGAGCTCGATAAGTTCCAGCGCTTCTTGGTTTGCTTCTCTTGCATCTCTCCCGTGAGCTCTCAGCATGAGCTCCGTGTTCTCCAAAACGCTGAGGTTGGGTAGCTGAAGACCACTCAGTGAAATGAGTCTGGGTCTGAAGGGGGCCATGACTTTTCCGCTGGAGGGCGTCAAGGCTCCCGACATGATTTTGAGCAGGGTTGTCTTGCCCGAGCCATTCTCACCAATGAGCCCAACAACTTCTCCGCGCCCAACGCGGAGATTCACATTTTTGAGTCCGACCACTTCCGTGGGGGTGGAGAATAACTTCCCCGCGTATCTCTTTCGAGCCTTGAAGACTTTGCTGACATCTTTGAGGAGAAGAGCTGCTGATGCGTCAGTCACGACCCCCCCTATTGGCTCGAGAGAACACAAACATCCCGATCATGAGCAGTGCGATTGTGGACAGGGCGTTCAGCGAGACTACCCAAGGCCATTCAACGTCGTGGCCAACGAGTAGACCTCTCCCCATCACGATGAGTTGATAGACCGGATTGAGCTGGGCGATCGCGAGAAGTGTTGGGGCGTCAGCGAGGACCTTCTCAATCGACCAGAAGATTCCGCTCGAGTAAAAGACCAGACGGTTGAATGCGCCAAGGAGCTTGGGAAAGCTCGGGAAGTAGCGTGTGATGCTCGCAGTAATAAGTGACACCGCGTAGAGAAAGAAGCTTGACCACAGAAACACGAGAGGGAACGCCAGCCACCACCAGGTGGGTGTGACACCGAGGACGATGGCAGCGATATAGACAATCACAATGAACGCCAGGGTTTTTACGTGTGTTTCGATAACTGTGGAAACCACAAAAGCCCAAGGGGAAATAGAAGTGTTCTCTTCAAGACCCCGTGATTCCCTAAAGAGGTTTGTCCCTCTCGTCGAGGCGGAGGCATATGGTTGGAAAATTGCGATTCCAATGATGAGCGAAATCACGAAGTTGTCCGGTCGAAGGGTGGCCGGAAGAATTAGGCCAAAGATGGTTCCGTACACAGCGACCTGGAGCGCTGGTTCCAACAACCACCACAATCCAGCCGCATTCGTGTCGGCCAGTGATGCCTTCACTCTGCTGTACCCCAGCAGCGAAAGGAACGCTCTTCTGGACCAAATGTCTCTGATGATCTCGCCCGGAGAGTTTCGGGAAAGGTTCTTGAGGCGTGCCACTACGGGTTCGCCCCCTGGATGGCAGGCTCGAGGGCCAGCTGTTTTTCGCCGATTACTTGCAGGTCTTTCCGGAAGGCAGGGACTACTCGCAGTAAACACAAGGCTTTGTAGGCGATAATTACCATTCGGACAAATCTCGCAAAGGATCTTTGAGGTTTAGCCAGCGCACTGACCCTGCTGGGGCTTGGGGTGGCGATTAGTTGGAACCTGAATCGTTCTTGAAGGTGATTGCCCGGGGAGGAACCTGCATCGGCGATTCCGACGTAGGGGAAGGTGGTTCTCCTTGCCTTGGCGAACAGCTTAGACCATGTCTCTCGTGCTGGGTGGTTGACTGCTGCATGGGGAGAGTAGGTGAGAGTCATGCCATCTTCTACCGCTGACCTGGTCCATTCAAAGTCTTCGCCCGTGAGTGCTGTCTGGTCGAAGAGGCCCTGTTGTGCGAAGACGTCCCTTCTGGCAAAAAGATTGGCTGTTGTGCAAAACCCCCCTGCCACGTTCTTCTGCTGATCAAAAGCAAACAACAGTTCATAAAGCGCTGGTAGGGAAGGCTTCATTGTCGTGGTTGTCACCGTGATGTGTCCGGCCACGATGTCGGCGCCCGCGGAGAGAGCTGCCACGCCTTCTGT
>ENA-OUOG01004146-OUOG01004146.1-marine-metagenome-genome-assembly--contig:-NODE-4146-length-12741-cov-3.104548_pt1 | contig 12741 bp, 12 predicted proteins | sample MGYA00248635_ERZ508505 | MGnify/ENA primary metagenome ERZ508505 (study PRJEB26176, sample SAMN06267871) | marine metagenome | isolation source: Saanich Inlet, British Columbia, Canada | place: Pacific...
AGCGTTTAAAGAAGGAAGTATTGAGCTGTTTTTTTTCTTCTCTGCTAAACATTGTTGAACTTTACGAATATGAGCTTGCAATATCGGAAACTTGATGGTACGCCTGTAGAAGATCTGTCGGATTATGTCAAGGCCTATTTGCGTGAACATCCGCAAGCTGAGCTGAGCATAGGGAGCGATTCGCAAAACATCGGCGGATCGAGCGTCTATGCAACCGTTGTGGCCTTTCGCCGGCCGGGCAAGGGCGTTCATTATGTCCTACGTAAAAAACGCGAGCCACTGATCACCGATATGATCACACGACTGTTTAAAGAAGCCGAAGACAGTATCGCATGTGCTGAAGATTTGCGCGCCAAAGGCATCTATCAACCCATCACCATCGATGTTGACTACAATGAAGACGAGCAGTTCCGTTCGCACAAGCTTATTCCCATGGTCAAAGGCTGGATCTTAGGCTTGGGATATGCCATGAGTACGAAACAAAATACGCAGGTCGCCTCCATCGCTGCCGATCATTTGTTATGAATTTCTTGACCAATTCCCACCTGGTTCTCACCACCACTGATGTCTCCCGCATCACCGAGTTCTGGCGCCGATTATTACAACTAGACCCCCACTTTGAGAATAAAGGGTTCGCAGAATTTGTGCTGCCCTCTGGATTCCGCTTCGCCTTTTTCCTCCCGACCGGGACTGCCGCGAAGCATTTCTCTTCAGACTCTGCCCGTAACCACAGCAGCGTAGGACTGACCGTACGAGACATCGCTGCCGCATACGAGCGCACCTTGGAACTCCAAAATGACTTTGGGAATTCAGATGCCGGGCCGCCGAAAGAACACCCCTGGGGCGAGCAAAGCTTTTTACTGATCGACCCGGACGGAAACCGATGGGAAATCACCGAAAGCCCAACCGAGGACGGCACCCTCGTCCATCGTGAGTAGTGTCACAGCAACGTATGCTTGCCTCTCCTAGCTTTGAAGTGAATTTAAAAACACATTCTCATGGGACTATTTTCTGCACTTTTCGGAGGTTCAAATAAAAAATCGGAAGCCCTACAAGCGGCATTAAATAACGGAGCGATGATCGTCGATGTACGTTCACCGGCTGAATTTGCAAGCGGACATGCGCCGGGTAGTATCAATATTCCTACAGGTCAATTTCAAAGCAAGCTCGCTAAGATGAAAAAGGCACCTTCTGTCATCTTGTGCTGCCGCAGTGGCGCTCGTGCTGGGTCTGTTCAAGGCCTTTTGAGCGGTGCTGGCATCGAGTCGATCAACGCTGGACCTTGGCAAAATGTGGTCAAGGCACAAAAAGGATAATTCCTTTACGGACTGATAATTATCAACGAATTCGTTCGGCTGTGATGCTACTTTAGAGGATATAAACCTGAATTGCATCACAGCCAAATGAAAACAATCGTACTCCCTGTAGACTTCAGTGCATTATCGAAACATGCTTTGAACTACGCCTTAGGTCTTGCAGAACAGATCGGTGCAGGAATCATGCCCGTTCACAGCTACGCCATTCCTAACACTTCTGCCACATTCTCCGGATCCCTAACCGAGATGCTAGCGAAAAATGCACAGGAGAGCATGGATGATTTCTTGAAAAACATCCCCGCTCACATTCCTTGTCAAAGCAAAGTGACCGCCTTTCCTTTGAAAGAAGAACTGCAGCACCTTAGCCGCGACAAAAGCAATATTTGGGTGGTTATGGCCACGCATGGTGTTCAAGACTGGCTGGACCATCAGCTAGGCACAAATGCAAGTCATATTATCAATGCGCTTCATGTCCCCGTATTCCTGATTCCCGAAAAATCGGAGTTTTCATTTCCTATTCACAATGTACTCTTTGCCACGGATGGCCTCGCCTTATCGGAAAGGGTGAAGAAGGAATGGAGCACGATCAAAAATGAGCTTGATGCGGATGCACAGGCAGTGCAAGTCGTCAGCGAGCCGCAAGAAGCCGGTTTCGGACGCTTTGAAGAGATGGATCTAGTGAAGGTCTTTCACAAAAACCTCTCTGGCGGTTTGGCAACCGCAGAACACCTTGTCCAGCCGCAGTTGACCGTTGCGGTGCACCACAAACGTAGTTTGTTACAAGGTTTATTTCACAGCAGCGCGACGAAAAGTCTCGCACTGCAGCACGACAGCCCTCTAGTGGTGTTGCACGAGTAATGAGGTAAGGAATACCCATCCTTTCCACCTAGAACCGATCAAATGGCCCGGATTACAGCACTGTAGTCCGGGCTTTTTTAGTGGGGAATAGGAAGGCAGACTGCAGATGGGTCGTTTTGGTTCCCTGAAGATTGTAGCTGATCACCGAAATAGTAGCCGCGAGTGGCGAAGATGATGCCAAGCAAGAAAACGAGAAGCGGAATGCGGAGTTTTGTGGGAAGGAATTGGCCACGGTTAGGATACTTTAAGGTCCATCGTACCACCGCATTTTTAACGGCGCCGACTCCTAGTAAGGCCGGCATGGTACCTAAAAGAAAGGCCCCCATAAGAACGGGTAAAAGTAGTACGGACGAAAGTTGAGAGGATAAACTTGCTGCCATCCAGACCATGCCACACGGTAGTAGTCCATTAATCGCGCCGAAAGTGAATAATCGGGGGACCACTGGAAGTCGACCTGCCCTGCTCGAGAGTCGTAGTAAGGGACGCGTCCATGAACCCGGTAGCAGATACTCGACAGAAATGTACATCAGCGCTCCAAAGATGAGGCTGATACCAAGCATTAATGTGCCCTTTGATGCGGATAATGAAATGATACCGGCTTTTCCTAGCGAATAAAAGCCTAATGCTATGAGCACGTAGCTTAGCAATCTTCCAACATGATAGACACCTAGTGAAAACGCACTCGTTGCACTAAGCCAAGCAGACTGCACGGGTCCGCACATCAGACTGCAGTGAGCACTGGAGCTAAGGCCTAAAATGAAGGCACCTGAAAGTAGACCTAGTGTTTCCATCGCTTTCTGAGCAATGCCTGATTCGCACCGATGAATGCGCTGAGTTCAACACGCCACAGCATCCCTTCATTCGGAATTTCTTCAAAACGCAACAAGAGCTTATTTTCTTGATGCAATACGTTGAGTATGCGGTCGAAGGCACTATTCTCCGGATGAATCAAGAGGCAATGGACGGAATCTACTTTCATCGGCAAGGACAAGCGAATATTTCCGAGAGTGTCAGCCTTCCAGAATTGGTCCTTAAAGAGTGTATTGCCCAAAACTTCAGCCTGCATAACCTTGTCATATTCAAGGGTGTCTTCATAATACGTGTCCGACTCTAAAATATAGTCGTTTTGAAAAGTAAGATAGACCGTATAGCCCATTAATGCTACAAAAAGCGACATGGTCACTACAATACCCCAACCCCAATTAAATCGAAACTTACTCATCTTACTTTCGTACTAACGGCCCTAAAAAATTCGTTTTTACACGATCAATCTCATGGCCTTTGTTATCTGTTATTCGGAAAATCACTTTGGTTTTCTCAGCTTCAAGAACCTCGCGTTCTATGGCCACTATCATTGCTCCGTGAACGATGTCTTCAGCGGTCATCCTGATAGAGTCACCGCCAGTCAAACGAATGGTTCCAACAGGTTCGAGCAGTTCAAGATATACCGCTTTAGCAGCGTCTGTTTTGTTCATCACGGTAAAGTTGTATGCGTTTTCTATCGTAGTACCATTCTTCTCAAAGAGTTTACCCGGCATTCGCATAACCATGGTCTCCACTTCACTTCGGGTCGCTAGCATAGTAATAACCACTCCCATCATGGCAATCATCACACCGATATAGGCCCAGACCCGTGGAGTCATAATGTTACGCTTGCCTTGCTCTACCCCATTTGAACTGTCAAAACGAATCAAACCAGGCTCCAGTCCCACCTTTTCCATGACACTATCACAGACATCGATACATGCTGTACAGTTCACGCATTCGAGCTGCGTACCGTTGCGAATATCGATCCCGGTTGGACACACCTGAACGCATAGTCCACAATCTACGCAGTCTCCTTTGGGTGATTCTTCCGTTTTGCGTTTGCCTTTAGCCCTAGGTTCTCCTCGAATCCAATCGTAAATGATGACTAATGAATTCCGATCGAGAAGGACTCCTTGGAGTCTGCCATAAGGGCATACCACGATGCATGCTTGTTCTCTAAACCACGCAAAAACCAAATAGAAGATGAACGAAAAGACAACGATTGCGCTAAATGTGCCCAAGTGTTGCGCGGGCCCTTCCGTTAAAAATAACTTCCAGCGATCGACGCCCACTAAATATTGTAAGAACACGTTTGATACCGCAAAGGCTATGGCATAAAACAAAACGTTCTTTACTCCCTTTTTCCAGATTTTCTCGAAATTCCAGTTTTGTCGATCTAGTTTTATTTGCCGGTTTCTATCGCCCTCAATCCAGTATTCGATTCTACGATATACCTGTTCCAAGAAGATGGTCTGTGGACAGATCCAACCGCAAAAAATACGTCCGAAGGCCACGGTAAAGACAATTACCGAGACCACTCCAGAGATCATCAGTAAGACAAAAATAAAGGTGTCCGCGGGCCTAAATATCTGACCCAAGAGTACAAACTTCCTGTCAATCACATCGATCATAAACATAGGTTGTCCACCGATACTAATCCAAGGTGCGGTGAACAACACTACTAATAGAAACCACGCTACATACTGACGAGCGGTAGCGAACCTGCCTGAAACTTTTTTCGGGAAGATTTTATTGCGTTTTCCTTCAGCATTTATAGTGGCTATCGAATCTCTAAAACTTTCTTCGCTCATCGCTAAAAAAGGGCCCATTTCAGGGCCCTCTATATTATTCAATCGTGGATAACTCTGTGCTTAGTGCCGCTTCGCTAGTAGCTTCTTCGGTAGCTTCATATAAATCACCTTCAGGGTCCTTCGGGTTAGCGGGTGTACTTCCTCTAAGGCTGAGCACATAGCTACTCACTTCTTGCATTTCACCCGGTCTAAGGTTGTCCTTCCAGGCGATCATACCCATCGTTGGCACCCCGTACTTTACGGTTTTAAATACATCCGCAATACCGCCTCCGTGTTTCCAGTATGGATCGGTAAGGTTCGGACCTACCCCGCCACCGCCATCTGCTGCGTGACATACGGCACAATTGGTCGCGAAAATCTTTGCACCTGCAGAAAGCGCCGCAGCATCTTCGAGCGCAACCACATTATTCTCGTCAACCAAATCTTTTGCTGTAGCTAGATAAGCCTGAACTTCTTCCTGTGCCGTCTCCATCTCCAACGCGTATTCTTGTTGCGAGAGCGGTTCGGTTTTAAAAACATGCCAACGTGCTAGGTAAACAATAGCGAAAACGATCCCTAAATAGAAGCCCGCTTTCCACCATGGAGGTAGGTTATTGTCCAGCTCAACAATACCATCATACTCGTGATCCGTCATGATGGTTTCTTCATTTTCCACAGGTACAGCATCAGTCATCCGGGCATAGAACCCACTCCACCACGACGGGCGCTTTTGTACCGATTCTGGTGCAACCCCTGCTTCCTCGGCTTGCTGTTCCAATACTAAGTTTTGGAGTTGATTCAAATACGAGAACATGCGTAGTACCGCTATGAAAATAAAGAGTACTAAAACGGCAATCAGCCAATTATTGCCATTCGCCAGCAACGATACAGCTGCTTCATCTGGCAATCGCATATACCCCCATACCCCCATCAGCGGTAAAGTGGCAATCAACAATAGAGTGAAAAATTTCTTATTCATGGCTTTGGTCCTTTGGTTCAGTGACGTCTAATGGAATTCTAGAAAATGCTTCGGCATCCGCTTTAGGCATCATGATGGAATACACCAACCAACCCAAAAAGAAGGAGCCAAAAAGCAGCAAGGCTACCATGGGATAAAACTCCACAGAATCCATGCTTAACATACTGTGTTTAATAAACTTCAACATTACTCGACAGTTTTAATATCTGTACCTAAGCGCTGTAAATAGGCAATCAACGCTACAATCTCATCTTCAGGAAGCACCTCGATGTTCTCATCTTTGTTCAGGTTCTCAGCAATCTTTTGTGCCTGTTCAAGAGCGATAGCGTCTGCATGCTCCGCTTCTTCTGCCGTATAGGGAACCCCAAGGGTGATCATCGCTTCAATCTTTGGCGGGATACTTTCGAAATCGAGCGCATTCGTGAGCAACCATCCATAGCGCGGCATGATAGATCCAGGTGACATGATGGTCGGATCTTTCATGTGGTAGTAGTGCCAGCTGTCCGGATACTTCCCTCCAACACGATGTAAATCTGGCCCAGTACGCTTGGATCCCCATAGGAACGGGTGGTCGTAAACGAATTCTCCCGCTTTTGAGTATTCGCCATATCGGGCAGTTTCGGAGCGGAACGGACGTACCATTTGAGAGTGACAAGCATTACAACCTTCTCGGATATATAAATCTCTACCCGCCAATTCTAGTGGGGTGTATGGCTTCACTGCCTCGAGCTTAGGTACGTTCGCATCTATTTTCATCGTTGGTATGATTTCCACCGCACCGCCGATCAAAATGACCACTGTACTCCAAAATAGAAGCGTTACAGGACGACGTTCGATCCAACGGTGCCAGTATTCACCTTTTTCCTTTTGGTAGCGTTTTGCTAAGGCAGGAGCGCTGGCCTCCTCGTTACGGAGTAGACTTCCAGATTTTATCGTACGTACGACATTGATCACTAAGAGCGTGGCTCCCACTAGATACAGCAGTCCACCGAAGGCACGTAACATGTACATCGGGATGATTTGAGTCACGGTTTCGAGGAAGTTCCCGTACAAAAGGCTACCGTCGGGATTGAATTGTTTCCACATCATACTTTGGGTGAACCCTGCGACGTACATCGGAAGCGCCCAGAAAACGATACCTAGCGTCCCTATGAAAAAGTGCCAGTTGGCCAATTTCTCACTGTACAACGACGTTTGATACAATCGGGGCAATAACCAATAAATCATTCCGAAGATCAAAAATCCATTCCAGCCTAGGGTTCCAATGTGCACGTGTGCAGGAATCCAATCCGTGTAGTGCGCTATCGCGTTCAAGTTTTTTAATGAGAGCAGTGGCCCCTCAAGAGTCGCCATACCATAAGCAGAGATGGCTACCACGAAGAACTTTAGGACAGCGGAGTCGCGAACACGGTCCCAAGCACCGCGTAATGTGAGTAGTCCGTTAATCATACCTCCCCATGACGGGAAGATCAGCATGATTGAGAATACCGTTCCCAAACTCTGCGCCCAGTCGGGTAAAGCTGTGTAGAGCAAGTGATGGGGTCCTGCCCAGATGTAGATGAAAATCAAAGCCCAGAAGTGGATGATCGATAATCGGTACGAATAGACTGGACGTTCCGCTGCCTTGGGCAGGAAATAATACATCAAACCAAGTACCGGAGTCGTTAAAAAGAAAGCAACTGCATTGTGGCCGTACCACCACTGCACCAAGGCATCTTGAACTCCTGCAAAAACACTGTAGGATTTAAAGGCGCTCACCGGGAGCTCGATATTGTTTACGATATGAAGTACCGCTACCGTAACAAAGGTGGCAATGTAAAACCATATAGCTACATACAAATGGCGTTCGCGACGTTTGAGTATCGTCCAGAACATGTTGATTCCGAAGATGACCCAAACTAGTGCTATGGCGATATCGATAGGCCACTCTAGCTCAGCATATTCCTTAGAGGAGGTGAAACCCATGGGTAAGGTGATGACCGCGGAAACGATGATCAATTGCCATCCGATAAAGTGAATTTTAGACAATACATCCGAAGCCATTCGCGTCTTCAGTAGGCGCTGCATCGAGTGGTAGACCCCAGCAAAAATGGCATTACCTACAAAAGCGAAAATAGCACCATTCGTGTGCAATGCACGAAGTCGACCAAAGGTCAACCAAGGCAGGTCTAAATTAAGGTCCGGGTAGAACAGCTGAATGGCTGCTGTCAGACCCACTAGAAAGGCGATCAGGCCCCAAACGACGGTTGCCACCAAAAAGTTACGGGTGGTGACGTTGTCGTACTTGAAAATTTCCTTCTCCATGGAATTGTTACGAATTAGTTGTCTGTTTTTTGCGCTCTTCCCGAAGCATGCGCATCGCCGGACCTTGGACATCTTCGAATTGGCCACTATTAGCACTCCAAACAAAGGCTGCTAAAAATGCCGCTGCGATCAGCAGAGAAAAGAAGAGTAAAAGAAAGATGATGTTCATAGCGGTTGGATTACCCTTCAAAGGTCTCCTTCACCAAAATGAATCTCTATGACAATGCTCAGCTTGAAAGCTGACTTTTATCAGTCTTTAGGTGCAAACCCCCATGCGAACAGCACCACAAAAAGCACTACTGAAATAGAGCTCAACGGCATTAGAACAGCTGCTATGACTGGACTAAGATGGCCAAGCAACGCGAGAACTACTCCGGTTAAGTTGTATACCAGGGAGAGGATGTAGGCTGCTTTGACTGTAGCAACCATACGTTTTGAATAGCGCAAAACGTGTGCGAACTGGTGCAACTGATCTGCAAAAAGAATCCCATCACTTTTCGGAAAATATCCCAATTTCCCTTCGACTACTGCTAAGCCGATGGCAGCCGATTTCATCGCATCGATGTCGTTGAGCCCATCTCCGATGAACAAGCAATTTTCCAAAGGCGTAATGAGCTGCGCTTTTTGCCCGGGAGAACGTTCAAAATGTATCCGATCCGCAAAGGAAGCATGCCATTCTTGAGGCAATTCTCTAGGTATGTCCCCTGAAATTAAGTGATGCGTAATGCCCAAGTCTTCTAATTCCCGAAATACAAGAGTCAATTCCGTTCTGTACGCTGCCGATGGGCGGTACAGTGCCGCCAGTGTCCCATCACATACCGCGTAGGTCGGCCCTGCGGGCCTCCCACAACCCGCTCCCGAACCTACGAACCAGGTGCGGCCATGGATATCTCTGGCGTGTATTCCTTCGCCATTCACCTCGCGCCACTGGGTGATAGCTTCCGGAAGTATTTCGGCGTCCAATGCGCGGCGAATCCCAGCAGCGATCGGGTGAGCGCTTCGAGCCACGATGCTCGCCAGCTCACCGCTCCACTCACGTCGATGCAGCTCCAGATCCCCGGCTATATTCTGCCCTGTGAGCGTACCCGTTTTATCCCATGCAATGTGCTTGGTTTTGGACAATTCCTCTACACCACGCCCACTTTTCAAAAAGACCCCATACTTGCTCAAAACACCGGCAGCGGTGCCATAGGCAAAAGGAGCCGCGAGTGACAACGCACATGGACAGGCGATGATGAGCACTGACACTGAGATTTCTATGGCGCGAGTAGGGTTTATATCCCACCACACTAGACCTCCAACGATGGCCAATGCAATCACGGTTAGGGTGAACCAAGCCGTCATTTTAGGACTCACCCATCCTGTATCCGGTGCATCATCTTTCCACAACTGCTCAACGGAAGTGCTCTGTGCCTTTTTAGCTACCGTGGCTCGCAGTCCTTCGCTCAGAATTTTACCGCCTACCAGCAAGGTATTTCCTGTCTTCACCGAGACGGGTTGTGACTCCCCTGTGATAAAACTGTAGTCAATTTCAACCTCCGATAACGCATGAACTTCTGCAGGTACTATCCCGCCTTTGGCCAATTCTATCGTGTCCCCTTCTTGCAAATCGCCGAGGCGAACGAATTGGCCACGGTTTACGCAGAACACACTTAACGGCAAGAAATCATTAACCGTACGTTCAAAACTGAAAGCCGCATAAGTCCGACGTTGTAAAAATTTACCCAGTAACAGAAAGAAAATCAGTCCTGAGAGCGAATCAAAATAACCGCCACTAGTGCCTTGAACAAGCAACATGGAGCTCCAGCCCCAAAGCGCCGTCATTCCGATCGCAATAGGAATGTCTAACGACCAGGTTCGTCCTCGAATCGCTTTCCAGGCACTTTCCAAATAAAATCTACCTGCGATGATCAAGCTTACTGTTGCGAAAAATGCGGTGCTGTAGCGGAACAAAATCAATAATTCCGAATGTCCCTGAGCATCCAACCCAAAGTATTCTGGAAAGGCACTCATCATTGCATTTCCCATGGCGAAACCCGCGATTCCTAGCTTCATCACCTCAGAGCTGTGCTGCTTCTTAGCCGTGATCAGTGAAGGTGGATAACCGACAAAATCTAACCATGCTGCTACCACTGAAATAGAAACCAGTTCTGGATTGAAATGTACCGAAGCACGCTTTGCGCTGAAACTAACACGTACATCTGTTACCTCGTCCAGCCACTCGGGCATGCGTTCTAGTAAAATAAGACAAGAAGTACAATGAATGGCTGGAAGGCTAACTTCCCACAAAGCTGCCGTAGAGCTATACCTTTGGAAGCCTTCAGCTGCTGTCGCCACGACTAAATGTTCATATTTTGAAAGTAATTCTGGAGCGGGTCCATAGCCGGAATCTCCTGAGAGCATGTCATGAGCGGTTGCGCAACCAGCGCAGCAAAACAAGCGTTCTCTGCGAATCACGACCGCCGAACCATCAATGGGTTGTTCACAGAATGAACAAGAGGAATCGTAGTGTTGGGCGTTTGAATCCATAGACCCTACAAAAGTCACACGTGGTGCATTGTGCTCAATTGATATTTGTCATATCTTCGAATTAATAACCTACTACCCGCCATTATGTACGCCTCAAAAAAGCACGATTGCGCCACTTGCCAGCACATTTCAAAGAGTCATTTTAATGCCCTCGATGCAGATGGACTCTCAGAAATTAACGGACAGAAAGTATGCATGTCCTTCAAAAAAGGGCAAACCATCTATCATGAAGGCATGCGTGTTAACGGCATTTATTGTCTAAATGGCGGGATTGGCAAACTGAGTAAATTGGGGCCAAAAGGGAAAGATCAAATCATCCAATTCGTTCAACCCGGTGATATGGTCGGATATCGCGCGATGATTTCAAACGACCCTATGATCGGCTCTTTAATCGCTCATACAGAGGTGAATGCATGTTTTATCCCAAAAGAAGTTTTCCTAAACCAAGTAAAAAACAGCCCCTCTTTTTCCTTTCAACTCTTGCAATCTAGTTGCCATGAGCTGGGCGAATGGGGCAAGGTCATTTCAAACATGACGCAAAAATCCGTTAAGGAACGGCTCGCTGAAATGCTCCTGTTGCTCGAAGCAACTTTTGGAACGAATGCTGCCGAACAAATCGACATTCAACTCTCACGAGAAGAACTGGCCAATATGGTCGGTACGGCTACGGAAAGTTTGATCCGTATGCTCGCTGAATTCAAAAAGAAAGGCATCCTCAGCACCTCTGGTAAACACATTCAAATCATGGACAGACAAGCCCTCAAAGCTGAAGCTGACCTGATGTATTAAGACGTGATTTAAATCAATCTTTCATGCGGTTTGAGTAGTACCTTTGCCAAAATTATTTTTGGTCATCCATGAGATATTTTCGTGCCCACCTAACCGCCATCTTCCTACTTATTTTTGCCACCGCAGCTTTTGCTCAGAATCAAGGAACACTTGAGGGAGACGCATTAGATGCGCTCAACCTGAGTCCCTTAACGGATTGGAAGATCGAAGCGACCCACGCAGGTGTGAGCTATGAAACACGCGTAGATAACGCGGGGAATTTCTTGTTTGAACGCTTGCCTACAGGCCTTTATAACGTGCACGCGATCAGTCCAAAAGGACAGGTGCAAACGCTTCACGAAGTACAGATCCGTTCTACCAAACCGACCTATCTCAGTATTTTAGTAGAACGAGTCACCTCTTTAGACGAAGTAGCTGTTCGAGCCGATGCCTTTCACCGTACACCAGAAACGCCGCTGAGCATCAAAAACATCAACCGAAGTGAAATGATGCGCATGCCTGGAGCCGTCCTTGATCTTAGTAAGGTCATACAAAGTTTCCCTGGGGTATTGCCCAAGCCTTCTTTCGGATACGCGATCGCCATGCGTGGCGGTGCACCGAACGAAAACCGCTATTTCATCGACGGAATTTCTATTCCTACCATCAATCACTTTAGCATTCAAGGTGCGAGCGGTGGTGCCGTTAGTTTGATCAACCTCGACCATGTACAAGGAATGGACCTAGTAACCGGCGCCTTCCCTACCGAAGTAGACGATGCGCTGAGTGGCGTGATGCTTTTAGAAGGTCGAAATGGCCGTACCGACCGCTGGGGAATCACTGCTACACAAGGAGGAACCGACTATGGAATGACACTAGAAGGTCCCCTCGGGCCGAACACTACTGCAGTACTTTCTGCAAGAAACAGCTTCTCGCAGCACTACTTCAAACTCTTCAATATTCCAGTGCTGCCGACCTATCAAGATGCGCAGCTACGCATTCACCACAGATTAGGCGAACGCAAAGATCTTACGCTGATCGGTATCGGCGGTTGGGACAAATACCGTTTGTATACCGAAGGGCGAGGAAGTGATGCGTTGCTCTACAACGTGGGGTACATTCCTGAAGGTGAGCAACAAACGGAAGTTTTGGGTTTGCGTTACCGCATTTTCAAAGACAACGGACGCTGGGAATATGTAGTGAGTCGCGATCATGTCGGCAATCAAGCTGAAAAATTTATCGGGAACACGAGGTTGGAATCGGACCGTCAGCTGGAGTATAGTTCGACTGAAAACAACACCAGGGCAAGCATTACACACTTTGTGGTCAGCGATAGTTGGCAATGGAAGTATGGACTGAATGCTGTTGCACGTCAAAGCTGTTTGGACATGTG
>ENA-OUOG01004148-OUOG01004148.1-marine-metagenome-genome-assembly--contig:-NODE-4148-length-12738-cov-5.104731_pt1 | contig 12738 bp, 7 predicted proteins | sample MGYA00248635_ERZ508505 | MGnify/ENA primary metagenome ERZ508505 (study PRJEB26176, sample SAMN06267871) | marine metagenome | isolation source: Saanich Inlet, British Columbia, Canada | place: Pacific...
CGCGATTGACGAGAGAGGCGGAACGCGGCGTTCAGATGAAGAGCGTATGAGACGAGGCTTCGATCCGTCGCGCCGGAGCTTTGGTGACGACGGGCGCGGCGACAAACGACAGTTTGAGCGTCGTCTCGCGAAATCGCGATCGTCGTCGTCGACACTTCCGTCACCTTCACGCTCTACTACGTGTAACACGAACGACGTTCCGAACGACGCTTCACGACGCTTCGAAGACACGACATGTTAATACGTAGATTCTGACTGAATACCCATAGAGTGCCGATCGTTCGCATTACAACAAACGCGCGGCGTAGCGACGTCGACTTTCGCCAACCGTCGTCTCTCGAGTCAAAAGAAAAATCATATTAGCGATCGGGACGGCGCGGAGCGCGTTAACCCTCTCGCCCCGATCTCAGACGATCACGCGAAAAGCGCCGGACCCAGTTTCCGACGCTTAGAACAGCGTGGCCGCTTAGTAGAGCTCCTCCTCCTGTGAACGTCGCAAAGGGAAGGGAAGGCGATCGTCAGCGGATGATGGATGATGGAGAAAAAAGAATTTTTTTTAACGACTCGAGACTCTTTCGACGAAAGAAGAAAAGAAAAGCGTCGAAAACAGGATAAGGAGTGGATTTTCGCATTTCGCAGACTGCTTGACGTACCATGTGGGTCTTGATGGTGCAGTCGGAGGTGGGGTAGGCGACGCAGGTGAGGGTGAAGCCGGCGCCCATCTGGTCGTCGTCGAGGAAGGACTGGTCCGACTGGTCGATGGTACCCGCGGTGACCTTGCCCGCGCAGGACGAGCACGCGCCCGCGCGGCACGAGTAGGGCAGGTCGATGCCGGCCTCCTGTTGGGTTCGAGTCGTGTTGGATCGGGTCGGGAGGTGAGCGGCGTTCGACGGCGCGCTCGATCGCGACGCGTTTTCGCGACGAAATCCAAACGAACGCGACGAAGCAGGGTTTGAGACCCGCGATTGGGAAAATCGCGACCCATCCGAGGCTCGTCATCGGCGCGCGTTCGATCCGACGCGATCGTTCGCGCGTTCGATCGTTAAACGTTCCGATCCGGGCGTCGCGTTCTTCACGCGTTCTTCACGTACCTCGGCGGCGTCGAGCACGTAGGTGTCGTCGGCGCACTCGATCTCCTGGGTGCCCTCGGGGGTCTCGAGGGTCACCTTGTACGCCATGACGGTCATGCCGCGGGGCTTGGCCGCGACGGCGGACTTGGCGCGGAGGGACACGCGGCCGGCGGTGAAGGCGGAGGCCTTCACGGTGATGGCGTTCATGGTAACGGCGGACATTGTGGTGTTTGGGGTGGTGGTCGGTGTGTGTGACGGACGTGGAAGTGGCGTCGCCGGCGCGCTGCCGATCGGGAAAAAGCCAATAGCATCGCGAGAACCGATAAGCCGTGTCACGCGTACACGTGGGCGGAACGGTTTCTGGTGCGCAGCGCTCGAAAGTCGCCCCGAACTCGTATTCGAGTTCAGATGTGGAAGTTTCGACGTGTTTTGGTCGATTCGTGGTTTATTAACCGTAAACTTCGTCCATATACTCCAAAAAAGCCTAAAGAAAAGCATACCGAGTCGGAAGCGTGCTGAGTTGTCACCGGGCTCGCACGTCACGCTCCGAAGTGTGTTTTCGGGTCGAGTTCGTAACCCGCCGCGAGGACGGACTGAGACTCGTCATGGCCTTTTTGAACGGGAAGCTTTCAGGGTTCGCGACTCGGGAAGCCACGTGGCGCGGTCGCCGCGCGCCACCGCCGGTCGCGACCAAAAAAGCCGCTCGCGACGAGCGCATCCCTCACTCTGCGAACGCGACGATGTCGGTCGCCCGGTGCGCGTCCCCCCGCCTGGCCGCCTCGGCGGCGCCGCGAGGCCGAGCCGGCGCGGACGCGCGACGCGTCCCCGCCGCGACCGTCGCGCGCGCGCGCGCCGTCGGCTCTCTCCGCGTGTCGCTCCCGGGCTCGTCGTCCTCATCTCCGCGGCGCGTCGTCCGCCGCTCCGGCGAGGGCGAGCCCGCGGGATCGTCGGAGGAGGCGCCCACCCCCCCCCCGCAGGTGAAGTCGGACCCGTTCGGGTTCGGCAGCAGCACGGGCGAGCCGGACAAGATCCAGCCCGGGTTCGATACCGCGGAGGGCGGCAAGGTTGGCCCCGTGGGGACCTTCTTCATCACCGTGCTGCTGGTGTTCCTGTTCGGCGCCAGCTTCTTCTTCACCAGCGTGCCCCGCAACGCCATCGAGGGACTGGTGGACCTCTCCGACGACCCGAACGCGCCCACGCAGAGGTTCTGAACAGGCAGAGGGAGTCGTAGAGAGTCATGTGTGGAGTCGTTCGTATGCCTACCACGCGAGCGTCGCGATCGACGCGCGGCGTCATGATGACGCGCGATGATGAATGACACGCTTTATGAATACACGAACGTTAGTTACGGTAACGTCTCGCATCAATCAAACGTAGCTACTCGACCCCATCACAGATGGCTCGGCGGCCGACTCGCGCGATGACGTCTCGCGGAGACGTCATCAGCCGTCGAAGCCGCGTCGTCTTTCCGTATCTCGTCGCCCCCGCACAAGCGCTCGTCTCCTTCGACGTCTTCCTCTCCTCCGTCATCTTCCGAACGCGGCGACGAGACGGCGTCGACGCTCTTCTCGCGCTCGTCGCGTGCGTCGTCCTCCTCTCCTCCGTCGTCGTCTGACTCCGTCTTCGACGAAACGTCGCTCTTCTCGCTCTTCTCGAGCCTCGTCCCCTCGAACGACCACGACGGCGACGTCGCCAGCGCCGTGAAAAAGTCCGCCGCCGCGACGCACAGCGGACGCCGCGCGACGGCGACGAGCGCCGCCGCCGACGCCGTCGCCGCGCCGCCTCTCTTAAAAAAAACCTTCGCGTGCGTTTTTTTAAGACTGACCAGCGTTTGTAAACAAAGCGCGGCGAGCGGCTCGCGCGACGAGCCGGCGTCGCGCCGCGCGGCGGCGACGGCGAGCCACGCGTCGTCCGCGTCCGTCGCGTCTTTTTCTTCGTCTTCGTCTTCGTCGCGAGCGAGCGCGAATTGCGGCGGCGACGCGATCTTCACCACCCCCTCGAGAATCGCCGCGCACGTCGCGCCCAGTCGGTCCGCCGCGGCCAAACGCGCCTCTAAAGGCGCGGAGAAAGAAGCATCCTCTCGCTCCGCCTCCGAACGCAGCGCCTCGACGAGCGACGAGCCGGCGAAGGTCTCGAGCCTTAGAAGGAAGTCACCGTCGCCGTTTAAACGTCCGTTCTTGTTCTTCGCGTCACGCCCTACACCGAGACCGTTCTCCGCGTCAAACAGAGCGTCTCCGTTCGCCTTGGCCGCCGACGCGTGCGCGCGCGCCAAAACATCCAGAAGCGCCAAACGCGTCTCTTCCGGGACGACGAGCTCTTCCGGACCTTTTTCCCGGTGGAAGCGCGTAATCTCGGCGGCGGCGGCGCACGCCGCCGTCGCCGCGTACGCGCCCGCCGAGGAAACCTCCGACTGTTTGCCAGTCGCGCGCGAAGCGTTCGACCCTAAACGCGAAGCCACGGCGGCGGCGACGCCGCGCGTCGCCGTCGCCTCCGCCGCGGCGACCACCCCGCGCCACGCGCGCTCGCGACTTCCTTTCACGATTTCGTCGTCTGCGTCCTCCGCCGCCGTCGCCGCGAGCGCGCGCGCGAGCTCGACGCAGCACGAACAGACGACGTCCAGCAATGCGAAATCCGCGCTCGCCACGGCACTCGACGCCATCGCCGGGAGGTGCGCGTGGAAAGGGAACGACGCGCCGAGCGCCAAAGCGCGAGTCTTCTTTCGGTACACGAGTGCGACGAATTCTCGAAACGCGACGGGCGCGCGTTTCACGCACCACGCCGCCGCGTTTCGAGTCGTCGTCTCCCAGGTTTCTTTAGCGGAAGCCGTCGCCTTGACGCGCGCGTCGATGTCCAGCGACGCCGACGCCGTCACCGATAACGCGTCGTCGAACGACGTTTTCGAGACGCGCGACGCGCAATTCTCGTCGCGCAAAACGTCAAACAAACGCTTCAAAGCGAAGACAGAAAAGTCTTCGCGGACTTCCGAATCGCGAAGAACGCGTTTTCGATCGGAAGACTTCTCGAGAAGACCGTCTCGTGTCGACGGCGACGGCGTTTTTTTGCACGGCGGCTTTTTGTCACCTTCGTCCTCCGCGAAACCTCCTCCGCGCGCCGCCGAGGCGAGCGCGTGGACGCACGCGCGCCAGAGAAATTCGCCGGGCGCGAGAGTCGGAGTCTCCGAGTCTCCCTTCACGGAAGACGTCGAGGGGAGCGTGGAGGTGGAGGTTTCATCGGTATCGGTATCGGTCGCGTTGAACCCGCCGATCGCCTCGGCGGCGGCGACGGCGACGTCCCGCAGACACACGGCGGCGGCGCGAGACGCGTCGCCGCGAGACGCGTTTTTGCCGTTTTTCTTCTCGCCGATTCTTTCTTCGCAAGACGAAGACGACGCCGAGGTTCCTTCGCCCTCTCGGTTCCGCCTCGCGGCGAACGCGAGAAGCGCCGCGGAGGCGTCCTCCGCGAACGCGCGCTCGCAGGAGACCGCGAAGGCGTCATCATTCACGCCTTCTTCGTCTTCTGCTACTTTCGCGGTTTTTGTCATCGCGGTCGCGGTGGACGGAATCGGCGCCGCGAGAGTCCGAGAGGTCACCACGCGACGGGCGGCGCGAACAATCGCGCCCGTCGCGTTCTCCAGCGCGGCGAGCGCCGCCGACTCGTCCGGGTCGCCCGCGAAATTCTTCAACGCCGAGAGCGCCGCGCGCCACCCCGCGAGCTCGCACGGCGTCAGAGGCGTTTCCGCAGACTTGCCGTCGCCCAAAGCAGAGACGCACAGCCCCGCGGAGGCGGCGGCGAGCCTCCGAGCGAGCCGCGAAGACGCGCGCAGATCCACCGACGAACCGTCGGCGGAACGAATCGTTTCTCCAACACGGTATCCCGCGAGCGTCGCCCAGCGATGCGCGTCGGCGAAAGGCGCGAACGCCGCCGCCAGCGCCGCGGGAGACCCGCCGTGCTCGGCGCGTCGCGCGAAGCGCGCCGCCGAGACGTACAGGCCCTCGGCGGCGGCGCGCACGATTTCTTCATCGGGGTGTGCCGCCATACCCGCCAGAACGGGCGCGACGCGCGCGCTCCAAATCTCCGCGCGCACGGCGCGAGGCCGCTCGAGCGCGCGCGCCGTCGTCTCCGCTAAGCGCCTCGCCGCGAACGCGCGTGGGCACTCCGAGGGAAAGGGCATGGAGGCCACCGCCGACGCCGTCGCCGGATCCAGCGTGAGGGAAGTGTCGTTTTTGTGGTTGGTGGAAGGATCGTTCCCGCCGTCGTGTTCGGAAGACGTCTTTCGCGCGGGCGCGGGCGCCCACGCGTCCGCGACGGCGACCCCCGCGAGCGCGGCGACGAACCCCGTCGCCTCGACGTCGTCGAAGCGGTTCGCGTTCTCGAAGACTCGCCGCGCAGCGGTGACGCCCTCCGCCGAGGCGAGCCACGTGCCGAGCGCGAGCTCGGCGTTTGTCGGGGTGATCGGCGCATCGGCGGAGACGGCGCTTTTTTGATTTCGCGTGTGCGTCGAAGACGCCGAAGACGAAGACGAAGACGAAGACGCCTCGCCGCGCGCGAAGCGCAGCGGCGCGCGCGCGCACGCCACCAGCTTCGCCACGCGCTTAACGCTCTCTTCGTTTCTCCTCTGTTCGTTTCGCCTCGAGACGTCGTCCGAAAACGACGTCGCGTTTTTCTCGGTCTCGTCCTCGGAATCGGAAGACGCGTACCGCGCCACGAGGTCGTCGACGATTCGACCGCGCTCACCGCCTTCTCGTTCGTCCTCCAGTCGCGCGGCGTCCGTTTTATCCGCGAGCGACGCGTGCGTCGTCGCGGCTTCTCTTAACGCGTCCATGCGGCTCACCACCTCGAGCACGACGGGCCAGTTCTCCTCGCCCAGGCCGCTCGCCTCGGCGGCGAGGTCGAGCAAAGTGCGCGCCGCCTCGACGGCGTGGCGCCCGACGCCGCTCTCGACAGACCTCTCGACAGACTTTTTAGTCTCAAGCCCTTGCCCCACCCCGGGCGCGCGCGCGAGGAAGTCGCACAGACCGTCGCGCAACAAAGGCAAATTCAAAGTCGACGCGAGGACGATGATCGCGCGCGTGCCCTCCAAAGGAAGCGCGGCGTGCGCGGCGTCGTCGGCGTTGGCGAAGGCGCGTGAGACGGCTCTGAGTAAAGGCGGGCCCGCGGTCTCCAGCATAGGGCGCGCCAGGCTCGGGTCGGAAGCGGCGAAGAACGGAGACGGTTTCGTGTTTCCGGCGCTCGAACCCGAACCCGAACCCGAACCCGCTTCGAACAGCTCGCGCGTGCGAAGAAGCACCGCCCGCGTCTCTTTATCCGCCGCGGCGAGCGCCTCGTCTCGTCGCCGCCGCGACGCGTCCAACGAAGACTGCTTGGCCAAGCCCGAGACGGTCGCGGCGATCACGGAGCTCGCGGAGTATACGTCGTCCTCGTCCTCGTCGTCCGAGTACACGTCGTCGTCGTTCGCGCCGCCTCCCTTAAAATTCCTCCGCTCGTGGAGACCGGGGGACATCTCGATTTCCTCCGCGACGACTCTTTGGAACAAAGCGCGCAGCGCGTCGTCCGAGGCGTACTTCTTCGCGCTCTTCTTCGCGTCGCTCTCCGTAACACGGCTCGACGCGGTTTCCGTCGGAGCGCCGGCCGGTTGACCGCTCGAAACCATCCCCTCGCGCGCCATCGCCACGAACGCCTCCTCGGACATCTTCGTCGTTTGGTCCGTCCGCGGGTTGTGCGCGTCCGTGTTGAGCATCACCGTCGCGAACGCCAGCACGTACGCCTGGTCGGAGTCCTCGAAGTGGTTCGGGTTGCACTCGCAGTGGCGCGCCGCGAACCGCTCCACGAGCCGGTCGATCTTCTGCGCCTCGCCCGGCACGCGGAAAGGCCGGAAGAAAAGACGAAGCGCCTCGTCGAAATCCAAGCCCGCGAAATCGTGCGCGTCCGCGTACGCCTTCATCACGAGAAGAGCGTCGACGTCGTGCGAACCGAGGAGTTCGCCAACCGCGCTCGGGTCGAGCGTCCCGCGGCGGAAAGGTCGCCGTCTCCGAGAGACGGCGTTCGAGACGGAACGCGCGTCGCCGTTCGCGTCGCCGCTCGCGTCGCCGTTCGCGTCGCCGTTCGTGTCGCCCGCTCCGACGAGAAACGCGGCGGCGCGCGCCGGGAACCCCGGGTCGGCGACGTCCACCTCTTCGGCGTTCGCCTCGGACACGTTTTTTTGACTAATCTCCATCACCGCCGCCAGCGTCGCGACGGACGGCCGAGCGTTGAACGCCGACGTCGCCGCCTCCGCGCTGGCTTTCCGCTTCTTCAGAGACGCGAACGTCTCGCTCTCGGATAACGAGCGCGTAGAGATATTCGCTTCCGCTTTGGCTTTCGCTTTCGCAGACGCGGATTCGTCTTCGTCCGCGGAGTCTCCGTTTGAGACGGGACGCGCGCCGCCGGGCGGAATCGCCATCGTCGCCGCGACGTCGTCGTTCGTCGCGGCGTCTTCGTGATTCGTCGCGTCCGCGCCTCGCGCGTGCCACGCGCGGAGACTCCGCACGACAGCCAGGACGCACTGCACGGCGCCGTCGCGGAACCTCTGCTGGTCGCCGCCGCCCGGCGCCATGGAAGACGCGAGCGCGCCGATCGTGCGCTCGTACAGGTTATCGCCGCGCGCGTCGCAGTCGTGGTTCACGAACACGTCCACCAGCACCTGCGGGTCGGACGCGAGCGCGCGGATCACGCGGAGCGCCGCCAGCTTGGCTTTCGCGGTAGGACTCCCCGTCACGAAACCCGACGAGCCTCCCCCTCCCTCGAGCGGCGCGAGCGCCATGCGCGGATACAACCGCGCGATTTCCGGTTTGTACGCGTGCCTGGCGCGAAGCACGAGGCTGGTGAACGCCGCGCGCGCTAACGACGCCGTCGCCAGAGTCGCGGGGTCCGCGCGCGCCACGGCGGGCGCGGAGGCGCGCGACGAGCCTCCCCCTCCCGTGGCGTTCGCCGCGTGATGCGTGTGCGAATGCTCAGAAGACGCGAACGTCCCCTCCGTCTCGACGCCCGCGGCTAACGCCGCGCGCAGCGGTTTCCGCAGCCGCGGCGCCAGCCGCGTGAGCCACGCGGCGCTCCCCGGGCCTTCCAGGAGCTGACGCAGCAGATCCAAAGACACCGCGCGCGTCCGCGCGTTGCGCGTCTCCGAGGCGACCAAAGACGAGATGCTCTGGCCACCCACCAACGCCGTCGCCATCGCCGCGAACGGGTCGGACGGTGACGACGACGTTAAGTCGTTCCTTAAACGTCGCGCCTTTTCGGTATCGCGAGCCTTTTGCTCACCCGAGTTTGGAACAGACGCGCGCTCGCACAGCGTCAGCAACACCAGTAAAGCGTCCGACGATGAGTCGGACGCGCTGCTGGTATCACTATCACGCACGTCGAACCGCGCTTTTCGAAACGCAGAGTTTATGAGCTGCGTGGTCGCCGCCTTGGCGGCGGCGCGCGTCTCCGGCTGCGACGCCGCGACGGCGACGCGGAGCAGAGCGGAGAGCGCGTCTTTAAGCGCCTCGCCCTTTAACAAAAAAGTCTCACTGACCGCGCACGCCAGAAGCGCCCCCACCGCGGCGACGTGTGTGGTGTTTCTTTCCGCGTTTCCACCTCCGGTGGTCCCGTCGGGGAAGAAAGAAGCGCACGCGCAGAAAGAGCGCACCGAAGCGACGCACGCGTCGTCGAGTAAAGCGACGTCGGAGTTCGTTTCGGCGTCCGTCGTCGTCGTCGTCGTCTTCTCGTCCGCGTCCGTATCTGTCGCGGCGGTCTCTTTCTCCTCCGAATCCGTCACTGTCCTCGCTCGGGAACCGTTTGTGGTCCCCTCTAAGAAGCCCATGGCGACGAGCTTGTGCGCGGCGCCGAGCGCGGGCTCGGCGAGCGCGGGGCGGCCGGAGTCGCACGCGGCGACGAGCGCCTTGGTCGCCAGCAGAGTTAACTTTCGCGTAACTTGACTTTTTCTTTTTCGCTCGTCGCTTTCGCGTTCGCGTTCGCCGACCGATGCGGTCTCGGGTACGGGTTCGGAACCGACGCCGTGGTGTTCCCGCGCGCCGCCTGAAGCGTCCACCTCTCTGAGAAACTCGCGGCACGCCTCCTTGAGCGGGTTCACCTTGTTGAACGTCCAGGGCGCCTCCTTCAGGATCTTCTCCACGGAGGATCGGACGAACGTGCGCAGCACATCCTCCGCGCCGGCGTGCGCACGCCGGGGAGGCGACGTGACCGAAGGGGACGCGTGCGACGCCCGCGACGTCGACGACGTCGGCGTCGTCGGCGACGCATGCGACGTCTGCGCTGCCGGCGCCTCGTGCGCCGCCGGGGCGCCGGCTCCACCCGGAGGCGCTCCGTCCGCGGAGACGGCCATCGCTTCGCTTCGCGAAGCGCGGTCGCGCCCGAGGCGACGCGGGCGTTGAAGGGCGGTCGGTCCGCGCGACTGACGCTCAGTCGTCGCCGCCGCCCAAATAGAGAGCACCGCCGAGACGCGCCTTTTGTGCGGACGCGCGTCGGGGTGTGACGGACCGCGAGGCGACAGACGCGGCGCACAGATCGCGCGCGTCGTACGCGAGACGTTCTTTTTCGTCGCGGCGACGGTTTGAGTTGACGAGGTGTGCCGAGTCGATTTCAGTCTGCCAGGTGGTGGATTTTCACGAGGGTCCCGCCACGAACTTCACGAAGGTGCCTCCTCGATCGATCCTCGCGAGCCTCCGTCGCCTCCCAACGTCGTCGTCGCCGTCCGCGCGCACAACGACCCGCGCGGTCACGCGACCATGTCGATCGTCGCGTCGCGCTCCGCGGCCGCGGCCGCGGCGGCGGCCGCGCGGCCGGCGCGCGCGCGGACCGACGCCGCGTCCCGCGCCGATCGCTCCACCAAAAGCGGACGACGTGTGCACACGCGCGCGCTGTGGCGAGACGAGGACGCGACACGCGACGCCACCGACTCCGCCGGCGGTATCTCCGGGACCGCCGACCGACGCTCCGATCGCGGAGGACGGGCGAACGCGCGCGGCGTCACCTCCGCGCTCGCGCTCGCAGCCTCCGCGGCTGTGCTCGCGCCCGTGGGCGTGGCGGATCTGCTCCAGACGGATAACACCAACGCGACCGCCGCTGAGACGACGTACGCCTCGCGACACGCTACAGACGGCTTCGTCTTCATCGCGAGCGCGGGAGCCGCGGAGGGACCTTTGACCTCCCCCCTACCCTCCGTGGAGGTCCCCGCGGCGTTGGACCCGTGGAAGGACGGGCGCGCGCGCAAAGCCGCCGAGCGACGCGCCGCCGCCGAGAACGTCGACGCCGCGTTTCGCCGCGAAGCCGAAAAGCGAGCGGAGAACGAGCGTCTGTCGACGGCGTACTACGCCAAGGCGGCGGCGATCCGCCGCGCCAAGACCGCGGCCGAAAGAGACGGGCTTTCCGGCCCCGAATCAGATGCGGTCGCCGAAGAGGCTGGTCGCAAGGCTTTCGAACGCGCCGTCTTGCAGCTCAGCGACGAGGAGTACGAGCTGGCGCGGTACGAAGAGCGGCAAAAGGCGTTGCGGGAAACCGCCGAGGCGCGAAACGCCGCCGCGCTCGCCGCGGCGAAGGCGGCGGACGAAGAAGCCGCGCGGCTCGCCGCCGCCGAAGCTGAGATGGAGAGCCTGAGGAAAGAGTGCGTGGGGGCGGACTCACCCCTCGTCGAGCCGGGATCGGTGCTGTGCACGTGATTGATTGTTTTCAAACCATGACCATGCATGCATGAACGGTTTTTTTCTTCGCGTCGTTTTATGTCACGTGGGGGGAGGTCGGACTGCCGCCCGACGACCCACCACCATTTTTTACCAACAACAACGCGCCGAGTCGAAACGGTCTTTTCGCCATCTCCCGCGGCCACGACGCGTCGCGCGGTCCCGCCCCGAGCGCCGCGAGACACCGCTCCGCGACCGCCGGCTCGCGGCCTTCTTCCCCGCCGTCCGCCGCGCGCGACCTCGAACCCTCGAGCGTCCGGACCCCGACGCGCGAGCGCCCGCGTTCGAAAAACCGCCCGTTTCCGTTCGTCTCCCTTCCGTGGGTCGGCGGATTCTCGCCGCGGCACGTGCATGGCCTTCGGCGGCTCGTGCGCCTCCCCCGCGGCGCGTGCGGAGATGCGCGGCGCCGCGGCGCTCCGCGCGGCGCGCGGGGTGGCGACCCGGGCCGTGACCGCCGCCTCCGTCCCCCCCCGGGGTTCCAACCCCGTCGCCGCCGCCCTCGCGATCGGTCGACACCATCCTCATCATGAACGTCATCCCCGAGTCGGCGTTTCTTCCAGCTGGACCCGCGGCGTCGCGGCGTCGGCGGCGTCCTCCGGCGAGTTCGGCGCGCCCCCCCGCATTGTCTCCGGCGGGGGGCGAGGCAAGGGAGGCGTGGTGTGGGTGCCGTCCACCGCGGGGGTGGGCGGAGGCGCGCGAGGCAGAGCCTTCTTTCCGACCACGGCGGAGGCGGGAGCCGGAGCCGGGGCGTCCGCGCCGACGCCGCAGCAGCAGAGGTTCCAGCCGCAGCAGCAGTTCGCGCAGCCGCAGCAGCAGCAGCAGCAGCAACAACAACAGCAACAACAACAACAACAACAGCCCGCGCAGCAGCACTTTCAGCAAGGCGGTCACCCCCAGCACGCGCAGCAGCGACAACAACCCCCTCCCCCGCAGCAGCGACAACAACGCCGTTCGACGCAGAATCGTTCAGAATCGTTCGACCGCGGCGGCGCGTCCTCCGCGCCGTCCGGCCCGCGCGTCTACTGCGACTTCGCGGTGTACAAGTCCAAGGCGGCGTGTAAGTTCGGGGTGATCAAGCCCACGTTCGAGGCGCTCGCGGGCGCGCCCGGGTCGCGGCAGAAGAAACGCGACGGGGGGGTTCTGCTCGAGTTTGCGCCCGCCGTCGGGCAGAGGCAGTACGACTGGCAAAACAAGCAGAGCATCCTGCTTTCGCCGCTGGAGCTGGTCGAGCTCACCGAGTCGCTCGCGGTGCTGGGGAAAGGCGTGAACTTCTTCCACGACCCGGGGATGGGCACGGCGAGGCAGGGCGCGATGACCAAGAGCCTGAAAGCGGAACCCATGCCGGATGGCTCGGGAGGCGTATTTTTCAATCTCTCCACCAGCTCGGGAGCCAAGTTGAACGTCGCCGTGTCGTTCGCCGAGTTTTGTGTGCTGCGCAACCTGGTGCAGTACCTGGTGCCGAGACTCACGGGCTTCGACGAGGTGTTTAAAGACCCGTGATGCGATGATGGGTGTTTTTGTCTCTTTGTGCTCTTCGTGTGTCATGCTTTTCCTCGTTCGTGCTCTTCCTCTTTCATGCTCTTCCTCTTTCATGCTCTTCGTCTTTCATGCTTTTCGTGCTTCGTGCTCTTCGTGTTTTATGCTTTTCCTTTTTCGTGCGCGACGCGCGTCGTTCGTTCTCGTCCGTTCGCGCGAGGGCGCTCTTCTCGACGCAGTCGCTCGTCGGGGACGCTTCTTCGCGACGCGTTCGTCTTCGTCCGTCCGTTCGTCCGTCCGTTCGTTCGTCGCGTGTTCGCGCGAAAAACACCCCCGCCACGACACTCCTCACGCGCCGTTCGCGTCGAGCGTCAGGAGGAGGACGACGAACGGCGTCGTCGTCGTCGTCGTCGTCGTCGACGACGACACGAGCGTTCGCGACGTTCGTTCATCACGCGTCGTGCCGTCGCGCGCGT
>ENA-OUOG01004154-OUOG01004154.1-marine-metagenome-genome-assembly--contig:-NODE-4154-length-12724-cov-2.751483_pt1 | contig 12724 bp, 10 predicted proteins | sample MGYA00248635_ERZ508505 | MGnify/ENA primary metagenome ERZ508505 (study PRJEB26176, sample SAMN06267871) | marine metagenome | isolation source: Saanich Inlet, British Columbia, Canada | place: Pacific...
CGTCCATCAGTGCGCCAGAGATGTCATCACCATCCCCGCCAGGCCGCGTGAATTCGTACTGGACGCGGTAGACGAACTTCTGCGAAGTCGATGCGCCCACAAAGCGCAGACGGACCCTTCGCGCCCGGAACCGACTGTACCACTCATCCGTTCCCGAGAAATGCCTCAACTCGGAACTGAATTGCGCATAACCGCGCATCTGAAGCGTGTACCCCGACCGGGTGTTGTGAAACATCAGTCCCTCACCCCTTTCGTAGGCGCTCAATTGCGCCGCTGGCGGGGCGGTATCATCTTGCCCCAAAACCTTGGCACCACACCCCACAAGAATCAGCAAAACAACGGCGGGTGCGAAAGATTGGCGTTTCATGACTTTTCAATGATGGCGGTGAAAGTACGCCGATTTGTTTTCTCCCGTCAGATTTCGACCCAAGGGGAAATATCGCATATTTGGTGCCAAATCTCCTGTTCATGAACCCCATGCCTGGCTTGCCTGAGGGGCCAAAGGAAACCTCGCTCAAACGGGTTTGGCTCAAGGTGTTGGCCCTCATCAAGCCCATCCTTCTCAACCGACTCAGCATTGTTGACCTCGCAGACCCAGCGAGCACGATTGCTGGCATCAAGAAGGACATCGAATTCAAAGGATTCAACCTGTGGATTCTCGTCTTTTCCATTTTCATCGCAAGCATCGGCCTGAACGTCGATTCGACGGCCGTGGTGATTGGGGCCATGCTGATCAGTCCGCTGATGGGGCCGATCATGGGCTTCGGGCTCGGGATCGGCATCAACGACCTCAGCGTGGTTCGCAAGTCGCTGCTCAACCTCGGCGTGGCGGCGGGCATCGCCATTCTCACCAGTGCCTTGTACTTCTTGATCTCTCCGATCGACGAGGCCAGCAACGAGCTGTTCGCCCGGACAAACCCCACCTTCCTCGATGTGTTGGTGGCGATTTTCGGCGGATTGACCGGTGTGTTGGCTGGCTCACGAAAAGAAAAGAACAACGTCATTCCGGGGGTGGCCATCGCCACGGCGCTGATGCCCCCGCTGTGCACCGCGGGGTTCGGGCTGGCCAGCGGACAATGGGACTATTTCTTCGGCGCCTTCTACCTGTTTTTGATCAATGCGATTTTGATTGCGACCGCCACAACGCTGGTGGTTCGCTACTTGCGCTTCCCGGTCACGGCGGTGGTGGATCCGGCGAAGGAGCGCAAATACAAGCGCATCTTCACCATTGGATTGATGGCATTGATCGTGCCTTCGGGTTGGATTTTCTACAAAACTGTCAGCCAAACCGTCACCTCCTCTCAAATTCAATCGTACCTCACCGAGCACGCCAAATTCCCAGGCACCGAAATCGTGAAGTCCGACATCACTTGGCCGGATGGAACCCCCGTTGTGAACCTCGTTTTGCTCGGCGAACATGTGCCGGAAGCACTGACCGGTCAATGGAAGGAGGGGTTGGCGGAGGCCGTTCCTGGGGTCCAACTCCACATCGTCCAAAACGCTGCCGGCCCCGACAACCTCGAAGAGATGCAACGGCTCATCGACCTCTACAGCGAAGGCCGCGAGGCCCTTTCCGCACGGGATGCAGAAATTCGATCGCTGCGGGAATCCCTTCGCCAAGCCGAGTCCCAACTGGGCCAAATGACCCTGCCGCCATCGCTCGCTGAAGAAGTTCAGTTGCAACACGCCGCCATCACCGGCGCGGGCGTGGGCATGTTCCGACACAGCGGTGCATCGGACGTCCGGCCCCGCGTCGAAATCACTTGGACCGATTCCGCGACCACGGCTTGGACCACCGCGGATCAAGAACGCGTGGCGGCTTGGCTCCGGTTGCGCTTGGCACAAGCCGATTTGGACATCGTCCATCGGTGATGTGATTTTTCGTAATTTCTGCCGATGATTCGGAATCTTTCGTTGGCCGTTCTTGCCCTTCATTTCGCAGGGGCCTTGGCTTTGGGCCAAATCTTCACGCCCACCACCACCCCTTCGGACGAACCTGCCATCGCTCCGGCAACCGCAGAAATTTTCCAAGTCGACGAACCTGCCCTCCGTGCAGCGCTCGAGGGCCAAACTTCGTTGGCCTTGCCGATCGGCAAAGGCGAAATCTTGGCCCTTTCGATTCGCCCGCACGCCACAATGGCGCCAGAACTCGAGCGCCAGTTCCCCAACATCCGCACATACATTGGCGAATCGCCGGGTGGCGAGGTGGCGCACCTCGATTTCACCGCTCAGGGCTTCCACGCCATGATTCTGCGCCCCTCGGGATCAACGGTGTTCATCGACCCTTGGCATCATCCGGTGAGCCGCGGGGTCTACCAAATCTACACCCGCGACGATTTCGCGGCAGGTCATTCTGGTGAGCGCTTCAACTGCTTGGTCGCGGACGAAGGCCGGACCGTATTCCCGCCGCGAAAGCAAATGGCACCAGCGCCCGTGCCGCGCGCTGCGGCTCAGCCGGGCGAACAATTGCGGACCTACCGGTTGGCCCTGGCCTGCACAGGCGAATATGCCCAGTTCCATGGCGGCACGACGGCCGGTGCGCTGAGCGCAATGGTCACCACGATGAACCGCGTGAACGGTGTGTACGAGCGCGACGTGGCCATTCACATGGACATCATCGCAAACAACAACCTCATCATCTACCTCAACGGCGCGACCGACCCGTACACCAACAACAGCGGCTCGACGATGCTCAACGAAAACCAAACGAACTGCGACGCCGTCATCGGTTCCTCGAATTACGACATCGGACACGTGTTCTCCACCGGAGGGGGCGGCATCGCCCAGCTCAACGGGCCCTGCGGGAGCGGCAAGGCGCGCGGGGTCACCGGCGGGGGGTCGCCAGTCGGAGATCCGTTTGACATCGATTATGTGGCGCACGAAATCGGGCATCAGTTTGGCGCAAACCACACCCAAAACAACCCTTGCAACCGCGCCTCATCAGCCGCATATGAACCTGGAAGTGCAAGCACCATCATGGGCTATGCGGGCATCTGTTCGCCCAATTTGCAGAGCAATTCCGACGATCATTTCCACAACCACTCGATCAACGAAATGATCAACTTCTCGGTCAATGGCAACGGCAATTCCTGCCCAGTGATCACCACGACAGGAAACACCGCCCCGACCGTGGAGGCCGGGGTCAATGGCCTGACCATTCCAGCGAACACCCCATTTGAACTGACAGCCACTGGCTTCGACAGCGATGGTGATGACCTGACCTACAATTGGGAAGAGTACGATTTGGGGCCGGCAACAGCCGCCGGGGACAACAACCTCACAAACCCCAGCGGCACCCAGCCCATTTTCCGGTCGTGGTCTTCGGACGTCAGTCCCACACGGGTATTTCCTCGGATTCCCGACCTCGTCAACGGATCCAGCACCATCGGCGAGTTGCTGCCGACCTACAGCCGGGCCATGAATTTCAAATGCACCGTCAAGGACAATGTCGCTGGCGGTGGCGCAATGGGACAAGACCTCCTGTCATTTCAAGTCGATGGCAATTCCGGTCCCTTCGAGGTTTTGACCCCCAATGGCGGGTCGGCCGTCGCTCCGGGAGCACCAATGGTCGTGAGTTGGGCGGTGGCGGGCACCGATGGCGCGCCCATCAACTGCACGGCGGTCGACGTTTGGTTGTCTACAGACGGGGGGTACACGTTTGATGAACTGCTCGCCAGCAGTGTGGCCAACGACGGCGCCGAAACCGTGGTCCTGCCCAACATCTCCTCCAACACCGCACGCATCAAAGTGAAGGCCAGTGGCAACCACTTTTTCGACATCAGCGATGGCAACTTTGTGATCGACCCCACCCTCAATCCCGTGGACAACGACCTCGGCGTTTCCGATCTCGTCGGCCTCCCCTCGGGCGGCTGTGGGTCCACCTTCGCACCTGCCGCAACCGTGACAAATTACGGTTTGGTCACCGCTACGGCTTTCGACCTTTCGTTCATCTTGCATGTGGATGGCTCAGCGATGCCTGACACGTTGACCGTGAATTGGACGGGCACGCTGGCCCTCGGCGGCACGGTCAGCATCAGCGCCTGCGACGCGGGTTGCTTTGACGTGCCTGCCGGAACCTCCGGTCAAATGGAGGTCATCCTTTTGCCACCGGCAAGCGATGAAAACCCGGCGAATCAATTCCTGAGCAGCCCTTTCGAGAGCGGCAGTGGCGTGCCCGTCTCGCTCACCATTTCCACGGATTGCTGGGGCGGCGAGGTGGGTTGGACCCTTGTGGACGAAGCAGGCACTGTGGTGATGGAAGTGGCCAGCGGCACGTTGAGCAGCAACAGCACCACAGTCACCGACATCTGCCTCAGCGATGGTTGCTACACCTTCAACATCACCGACACCTATGGCGATGGCATGAATGGCAGCGCATGGGCCAGTTGTGATGTCGATGGCGATTACGCCATGACCGGCCCCGATGGTGGGGTGCTCTTCGCCATGGAAACCGCTGCATATGGCGATGGCACTTCCCACGCGTTTTGCCTGGAAACCGGCGTGGATTGTGCGGCCGACTTGGATGGGAGTGGTGCCGTTGACGTGGGCGACCTCCTGTTGCTCCTGGCTGATTTTGGTTGCCAAACCAATTGCACCGCCGACATCGACAGCGACGGTCAAGTTGGGGTTACGGATGTTTTGGCACTGCTCGGCGAGTTTTCTGCGACCTGCAATTGACGCAGTTTGGCATTTGTGACATTCTGAGGAGGATGTTCTAACGTTCCGAATTGTATCTTCGGCCGCTATGCAATTGCCTACAGTCCGGTTCAGCCGGGACACCACAGGGTTTTCCAAGACCCTCCGAGCGAGAGTTGAAGAGCACTTTCAATCCGCTGGAAAAAGCCGATTCGCTGACCACCGCATGGTGGTGAAATCAGCCGTTATGTTGTTGCTGTACTTCGTTCCTCTGGTGTTCATCACTGCGGGGTGGACCGGGGGCGGCTGGGGTTTTTGGCTCGCGGCCTTTGTGATGGGCCTCGGCCTTGCCGGGATCGGCCTGAACATCATGCACGATGCCAATCACGGCGCATACAGCAAACACAAGTGGGTGAATGAAGTCATGGGGCGGATGCTCGATGTGGTCGGTGGAAACGCCGCCCTCTGGAAAATCCAACACAACGTTCTGCACCACACCTTCACGAACATTGAAGGGCTTGACGAGGACATCGACACGCCCGGGATCTTGCGCTTTACGCCAGATCGCCCGTTGAAAGGCATTCACCGATTCCAGCACATTTACGCTTGGCTTTTCTACGCCATCATGTCATTGTTCTGGATCACGACGAAAGACTGGATTTCGGCGGCGCGCTACCACAAGACAGGCATGCTCGAGCGTTCTGGCTCAAATTTGAAGAAGACGTTGGGGTATTTGATTTGGACCAAATCCCTTCACTTCGGCTACATCCTCGCCCTCCCCATGTGGTTGAGCGGATTGCCTTGGTGGCAGATCTTGCTCGGCTGGGTTGTGATGCACATGGTGGCTGGCTTGATTTTGGCCTCCATTTTCCAACCTGCCCACGTCATGGAAGAGCACTTGTTCGAAACCGCGGAAAAGGGCAGTGTGATGCCTGATGACCCCCTCGTTCACCAACTCAAAACGACGGCAAACTTTGGTACCCGGTCCCGTCTGCTGACTTGGCTGAGCGGCGGTTTGAACCACCAAGTTGAGCACCATTTGTTCCCCAACATTTGTCATGTGCATTTCCGTGATTTGGCGCCCATTGTGAAGAAGACGGCTGAGGAATTTGGCCTCCCCTACCACAGCCAAACCAGCTTCTACGAAGCGTTGCGGTTGCACACCCGAATGCTCAAACAGCTCGGTCAGCCACAGATGGCGACGAATTGATTTTATTGTACCTTAAGCGGGTTGTTTTTCCAAATCAATTCGCTTCAGGTGTTTGTCCTTGCTCCTTCTGTTGTCCGGGCGCTTGTTCTGCTGATTTGCGGAACCTCGACGGCCATGTCGTTGGGACAAGACTGGCAAGTCTCATGGGCGCCACCCCTTTCTGACGAACAAGGGGAAGAACCTGGCAGGGAAGAACAAGCAATCGTTCGTGTCTTCGCCGACGGAGGCGAGGAACATGCATTCTCCGTCCATCGAGCCACTGCGATGTCCCCAGGCCTGCGGGAACACTGGCCAGCCATCGAAGCTTGGGAAGGCACGTCCATCGGGTCCACAAAAGGCGCGAAGTTCTACTTTGTCCAGCATGGTGAAGCGAGGCGAGGTTTCATGCAATTTCCAGATGGACAGGTGACGGAAGTCGGTTCGGTACCTGCACCTGCCCCTGAGGTTGCGAACGCAACGGAGGCCGTGACTTGTGCAATGCCGACTGGACCTCCACAGGCTTTGCCGCGCGCTTCAACCACACCCGCACCAAGCGTTGTGCAAACGCGCGTCCTGCGGCTGGCCCTCGCATGCACCGGCGAATACGCCGCCTACCACGGGGGAAGCACAGCGGCTGCCTTGGCTGCCATGGTGGCGGCCGTGAACCGGGCGAATGCCGTTTTCGGGCCGGAAATGGGGATCCAGTTCGAATTGGTGCCGGAGAATGGGGATTTGGTCTTTCTCGATGCCCAAACCGATCCATACAACAACGCCAATGCTGCGCAAATGATGGCGCAAAATGCAGCAACGCTCAACGGCATCCTGGGAAGCGAGGCCTTCGACATCGGACACGTGTTTGGCACCGGCCTCTCGAGCATCGCCAGCCTCGGCAGCGCATGTGGGGCCATGAAGGCGCGCGGGGTGAGCCGGGCCACCGTCCCCGTCGGCGAGGCCTTTGAAGTGGGCCAATTCTGTCACGAACTGGGGCACCAACTCGGGGCAAGCCACACCCACTCCAACCCATGCAACGCCCAAGCCGCAACGGCATTTGAGCCAGCGTCGGGCAGCACAATCATGAGTTATGCAGGGATTTGCAGTCCCAATCTGCAACCCTTGCCGGACGATGAATTTCACGCGCACAGCCTCAACGAGATGCGGGCTTTCTTGACAACCGGGCCAGGCGCAACCTTGTGCCCTGCGCCGAGCGGGCCCATCAACCACGCCCCTCAAGTCGTGGCCAGTGATGAGAGCCGACCCGTGCCCCCAGGGACGCCATTTCGCCTGACCGCTTCAGGGACCATTGATGCCGATTTCGACGTGCTGACTTACAGCTGGGACCAGGCGGATGCCGGCGCGGCGACACTGCGCTGCCATCCACCGACCCTTCATCCCTTCCGGGACTTCCCGAGTGATGCAGGCAGTGGCGGCATGGGCGATGGATTGGGCCAAACCCTGCCCAGCCCTGGCGATGCCCTCACCTTCCTGTATTCCGCCCGCGACAATCGATCCGAGGCCGGTGCCAGCGGCGTGGACACCATGTATATCCACTGTCCCAGTGATCCCGAGAATGTCCCTTTCGCGGTTCTCAATTGGGTGTGGGATGCCGAAGCACAAGCCGTCGTCCTGGACTGGACGCCTGGCATGACTGCAGAGGCGCCTTTTGACGACGCCTGGCTCGAAGCGCGGCTTTCTTTTGATGGTGGACTCACCTACCCCTTCCTGCTTGCCGACAGCGTGCTCAATACGGGCCATGCGAGTTTGGTTTGGCCAGCTGCACTTGCGGATACGGTATCGCGCCTCAAACTCCAACCGAAGGACGGCATCTATTTCGCCATCTCGCCTTGGACCTTGAGCCCTGACGGTGTCAACGCACTGCCTGCAGGAGCGAATTTGCAGTTGCTCGAATTGACAGGACTTGCAGACACCCTGTGCGGGCACGCAGTGGCGCCGCAAGCCGTTGTGTTCAACGCTGGCACCACTGCGACGAATGGCTTCGTCTTGTCCTTCGAAGATGCCGTTTCCGGCCAAACCCAGCTCCTTGAATCACCGCAGCCCTTGGCCCCGGGCGAAATCGCAACCGCTGGGTTCACACACGACCCATCCGGGTGGTGGCCCGTTGGGTTTGGCGAACACAACATCACGGTGACCGTGACGCTGCTCAACGGCGAAACCGATGCGCACCCTGACGACAACACCCTGTACAAGACATTCTTCACGCACTGCACGGCAAACTGTCCAGGTTGCGGTTGCACCAGCCCCGCTGCATGCAACTTCACGGGAGAGGCCATCTTCCCACTCGAAGACAGCTGCATTTGGCCGTCTGCAACCGACGGATGTCCATGCCAAACGGCCCTCCAAACCTCAGCAACCTTGAGCGGTGGCGAAACGGCGGCCTGGAGCCTGACGGATTTGGCCAACACGCCCACAGCCATTGAAGTCCAACTCGACTTCGACAACGCCGCTTCACCCGGCAGCTTTGCCGCTGACTTCGCCTTCAGCCTTTGCGCGCCCAACGGAGACTGCGTCAGCCTGGGTGGCTACAATGTCCCCGTGCCTGGCAGCAACATCGGCAGTTGGCCTGCCAGCTGGCAATCCCCGATCGGAGGCAATTTCACAGCGGCCATCAACTTGGAGGATGCAGTGTTTGATGAGGCGGGCGAGAACGCCGGAAACTGGACCCTGACCATCTTCAATGGTTGGTCGGCGTCCAACAACGTCAACTTCAGCGCCAACTGGTCCTTTCTCGGAATGTGCGCCCCCGTTTCCGCCGTTGCTGGCTGTCCTGGGGACTTGAACGGTGACGAAGTCGTCAGCGTCGCGGACCTGCTCGTGCTGCTGGGCGGCATGACCTGCGCCTGGGACTGCCCATCCGTGGATCTCACGGGCGACGGCTTCATCAATGTCGCTGATTTGTTGACGTTCCTGGGATTGTTTGGCACAAATTGCTGAAAACCCTATGGCTCACAACGTCAGCCCAATCGCCGAGCAGCCCCCCTGATTGAACGCCACCACTCCCTGCCACAGCACATCGCCAAAATTGTCTTCCACGCGATATGTTGCCGTCGCACTCTCTCCCGCGGCAAGTGATTTCTCCACTGTCACTGTCCCAGCCCCGCCGCAATTGGGCGCGACCAACCAATAGTCCGACGCCACCCACTCCGCCGCGAGCTCGTTGTCGATCAACAATGCCAAATCCGTCGACTTGTAAAACAACAACTCCTCGGAAACCGCCGCGTCATACCAAAACACCGCCTGTCCCGTGTACAAGCAGCTGCCGTCATCCTCGCTCGCCGTCAGGCTGAAGTTCACTGCGTCCACATCGGTGCACCCGCGCACAACAACATCCCAATCACAGCCCTGCAAACCCAGCGTGAACACTGCGACACAGACCCACATCCAATGTTTCGTTTTCATGGCCCCGAAAATCGACAGGATTTGTCACAAAAAAAAGCGGCCCCCGAATGGGAACCGCTTCGTCAACTCCAGTGAGTCTGGCAAGATCATTCTGGATACACCAGGAAGCGGTAAGTCGCGCCGCACTCGGTGTTGATGGTCTCACTGTGGTCTTCACAAGCAGAAATCAAGGCCATATCCGCATCGATGTCATATGAACCGGCATCCGCCTCATACATGATCGAGTCCAAAGCAGGAATGTCCGCCTGAACCAAATCACCATTCACTTCGATGTCGGGCGTACAAACCGTGTTGTTCACGATCCAAATCGTCGCCTTATCATCACAAACTTCGATGTCTTCCTTGCAACCCGTAAAAGCCGCAAGCGCCGCCATCACGGCTACAAAAGCAAAATTCTTATTCATGTCTCATTTCTTTGAGGACGTCGAAGATAGCCGCTTTTTTCGTAAATTCTGTTAATGCATCAGAAATTCAACGCACAATGGCTGACGGACGGCCTGATGGATTCGGAGTACAAGCAGTACCTCATGCTGGCCTGGTTGCAAAAAGTCCGAAAGGAGTTTCGAAAAACACGGCTGTATCCCGCGCTTGGGGATTTGGTCGAAGCGCACCGGGGTCTCCAGGAGTTCAAGGCAGAGCGCGACCGGTGGGGCGAATTGATGCAGGGGGAGCTTCAAAGTTTGGACTTTCAAAAGATGCGATGGGTCTATGGCCAAATCCAAGCCCATCCAGACCTAGACGCCTACCTCGATGAGTTGCTGCAATTCGCCATCCCGCGGTTGCGTGCCTCCATCGAAGAAGGTGCGGAGATTTACAACATCATCGAGGACCACACGGAAATCACCCCCGTGGGGATCACACCCCTTTACGCTGACGAGGGCTATCTTTTGATTTTCGACGAACCTGATTCCCAAATCTACGGGTACCGCTACAAGCGCTCGAAAATCCAACTCAACAGCGAGCCCTACCTCCAACTCGAACTCACCCCAATCGAACAGCGCCGGCGGCGCCTCGCAGAGACGTTCGAATCGATCAAACTCGAATTCGCCCGCAAATTCACCGACCTTCCGAATCCCGCAACGTTCCTGGCGCGATGCTCCTTCTCCTTCCCGCTTGAGCCGTCCTTGCTGCCCATTGTCCGCCGATCGCTGCTTCGCCGCCTGCAGGCTGCATAACGACAACATCAGTGGGAACTGAAATGGTTCTACCGGTTTCCATTTGCGCAGACCTACCTGATATTGAGGCCGCTCATGAACCCGAGCAGCGGTGCTGACTGAGCGTTTCTCACGAGGCCGCGACCATCCTCCTTCCCTGGTCACCCTGGTTCACCTGGTCACACCCTGGTTCACCTGGTTCCCCTAGTCACCCTGGTCACCCTAGTTCACCTAGTCACCCTGGTCACCCTAGTTCCCCTGGTAGACGCGGACATAATCGACCGCCATGAACGCTGGGAACAACGTGGTTTCATCAGGATATCCCGGCCAAACACCCCCCACAGCCACATTCAAGATGAAGAAGAATGGCTCGTTGAATGGCCAAGCCTGAGGCTGGACATTCGCCGGGTTCAAGGAGAAATACTGCTGGTCGTCCATCAACCAACGAATCTCATCCTCCTCCCATTCGATGGAGAAGACATGGAACTCCTCGTCAAATGTGGAACCGTTGGGCAGCGCAATCGACCCACCCTGGTATTGATGTTGGCTTGGGTCAGCACCCCAGTGCGCCGTCCCGTGAACGCGGTTGGGCTGATGTCCAATGAGCTCCATGATGTCGATTTCTCCACAATCCGGCCAACCAATTTCCGAAAAATTCGCCCCCAACATCCAAATCGCAGGCCACATGCCCTGCCCGACCGGCAAAACAGCGCGAACGTCGACGCGACCATATTGGAATTCTTGCAAATCGATGGACTTCAGGCGAGCCGATGTGTAATTGTCAGACCCACCGCTCACCGCCTTGATGATCAGTTTACCGTCTTGTACGTAGGCGTTCTCATCACTGGCGACGTAGTTCTGAAGCTCTTGGTTGCCCCAACCACTTGCGCCGAGGTCGTACGTCCAATTCGCAGCATTGATGGACGAGCCGTCAAACTCGTCCGCCCAAACCAAATCCATGCCGTCATAAGACTCCGCCGCCTCGTATCCTGCATCCCCAATTCCAACTGTCGAATCATCGTTCCGAATGGTGCCCAATGCGATTTGCTCGAAATCGCGGAGGTAGCCGTTGATGGGATTGGACAAAACCACTTGAAACTGTTCATCCCCCTCCAGGTAACCATCAACTGCCACAGGGACATCAATGAATTTTGACGTTTCGCCCACAGCGAAGGTCAACGTGCCCTCGACGTGCGTGAAATCTTCGCCCGGGTCGGCAGAAAGGCCGACAGTTTCGTAATCGACCGAGGCTGCCTCCGTAGCCGCTTCGGGAAGACGAACCTCAAAGGTGAACACGGCGTTGGCTTCGGACTCAAATGCCGTGACATTGTTGGGGAAGTAGAACTCCGCAACAACTGGTTCAGCAACAGGGTCTTTGCATCCCTCACAACCGGTCACCATGGCAACGACCGAAGCACCCAACACCCATGCAATTGAGAAACGACTCATGGTGCGATGAACGTCAAGGTGAAGTATCCGTCACCAGCAGTGCAATCGCCGTTTTGGATGGGGGCATGCAGAACGAGTCGATCCTCGGTGATCTCCACAATGTCATAGGCAGGACCGCTGTCCCAAACACCCATGAACCAACAAGATGGGAGAATGATTTGGTCTTCGCCTGAAGTGCCCGTTCCTTCGGAGAAGAAATAGGTCAATTCTGGAATCTCCAACGCGCTCACAATGTATCCCTCAAACGGATTCACAGTTCCTCCGCTGCTGTTGTAGATGTAGTCCCCCTCGAACGTGAACTGGTAACTGTCATCATACTGCTCATCCACGAGGCCAGAGGGGGGCGAGCTGTACCACTCTGTGGCATAAGGAACGGGGCCTACAGAAATGGCGCCGCCCTCCTGTGACCAGAACCAGGTCTTTTGGTTGTCGCAGCCGGTCAACAGGGCCAGGGTGCCTTCACATGGCAACTCGAGGGTGTTTTCAATGACCACCTCGACGGATGCTTCGGCAGATCCCCCAGAATTGTAGACGTTGTAAACGATTTCGTAGGTGCCCGCTTGCGGGTAATACGCGGTGTCCGCTGACAAAGTGGACGTTAAGCCGTTTCCGAAATCCCAAAAGTGGAGGAAACCATCCGGTGCCTCAGAACGCAAAACGACCCGGTTGGAATCGGTCGTTCCGTCAGCACGGATCACAAAGCTGTGATCGAATGCCGCGGTCGGTCCGCCGGGAAGCGTGATGCCTTCGTCCTCAAATGGTTGGCAAGCCGCCAACACCAAAGCTGCTGCTGTGGCAGCGAATATCGTCTTGCGGATCATATCAGTATCCGGGGTTTTGGGTGATCAAGTTGTCCGAGAGCGTGATTTCCGCCTCCGGAATC
>ENA-OUOG01004157-OUOG01004157.1-marine-metagenome-genome-assembly--contig:-NODE-4157-length-12717-cov-4.071677_pt1 | contig 12717 bp, 13 predicted proteins | sample MGYA00248635_ERZ508505 | MGnify/ENA primary metagenome ERZ508505 (study PRJEB26176, sample SAMN06267871) | marine metagenome | isolation source: Saanich Inlet, British Columbia, Canada | place: Pacific...
GCTGTTCGCTCACCGGCTTCCTGTTCCTTCAAGATCTGGATGATCTGTTCTTCAGTAAATCGCTTCTTCATGTGTCCTTCCTATCACGGTCGGACTCTACATGAAAGTGGAGGAGTTTTAGCGGCTCAGGTCATATAGCATGAAGCTTGAGCGGATTAAAAAGATCTACACCTCACGTGATTAACCTAGGTTAGATCTTCTGCAATACATCAAAGGCAATTACAACTATCAACGTCAACACAGCAACAACGGTGGCTTGTCGCGAAAACAGTTCGCAAATAATTAATTTTTTAGAGAACTAGACAGTGTTTAGAAAAACTGGAGGCGTACCAAATCTCCACAGTTGGAAAATCACTATGCAAATTTGAACCAATAATAGAGTCGACCTATGTATTCCCTGATGCCTACAGACGAATTCCTAAACGCATCGGCATTAGGTATGAAATCTAACCAATCCATTTCCTCATTACCGGCTTTGAAATCTGTCGGGTAGGGATAGGTTTTGACACCAACCTGATCAAATAAAAGTTTCGCTCTGGGAATATGAAAACTGGGAGTAACCAAAATGATGTCACTGAGCCCATGTTGCGCCATTAAGTCTTTGACAGCTAACGCTTCCTCGGAAGTGTTGGAAACCACAGAAGAAAGTAGTACTTGATCTGGCAACTTTCCGATCTCTAACGCCTTCTGTTTCAGAATCTCTCCTTCCGGAGGTGCCGTGTTCCAAGGCATTGTACCACGTGTAAAGATCAACCGTTCGGCCTTGCCGGAGTAGACTAACTGTACGCCGACAAAGAATCTATCTGGATCACCCCACTCTGTGACGTATCCATACTCAGATTCAAAGCCACCAAGCATACCGCTTAGTACCAAAACGGCATCAGGCTTAGGAACTTGAGATATCGGTAGATAAGGATAATCAGACTCTAGACCTTTCCAGATCGAGTGAGCTATTAGTGGCAATGAACAAATCATTAAGCAAGCCATTGCCCAATAGAAAGGCCAGTAACGTTTTAATAGCAAGGCGAGCAGTAATAATCCGACAATCAAACCTAGAAGCGAGACAATCAGAGGTACTATCTTGTGAAGACAAATCATTGTCCACCACCATTATAATGTGAGGAGTTTTGAGGCTTTCGATGGCACCCTAAATCCACAGCATATGGTGAATTTTTGTCGGATTTATCAGCATTCAAGTTATGAATAGACTGTGGATCAGCTCTCTAAGCACCACCTTTTGATCAAAACAACTGAACAAATATGCAAAGAACGTGATCCATAAATCAATTTTTGAAGCATCTAAAATCCTACCGAAGTAACCATGGGTTGCTCTTCAAGAAGCAAACAGCCGGCGTTGGTATAAGACTTCGATCGTAATTTCTACCGCCTTGATGTACCTCTAAGATCACATTGCGGTATCTCTCTAACAGTTGCTGATCAGCATCATTCAAGTCACACTTTCCCTCTAACATAACGAGAAATTCCGCTCCTGCCTGTGCGATCTCTTCGCTGGTATTTTCTATCAGAGTAATCTCATGTTCATCGAACTCAGATGTTTCCCCAGCCATACCTAATCCCATGAAAAAGATCTCACTAAGGTCAAGAAGGCGCCCCAAACGTCGCGAGTAATATTTCTTAAAAATAGTTATGTGCTGGTTCCAAGCAAAACCATAATTACCCAACACCGGACAGACATTCACATAAAGAATAGGTATTTTAAAACAGTACGCTATGTTCGATGGACCTGAATTTGTCGCAATCATGAACCTAGATAGTCTAATGATATACAAATCGAGGAGCGGTGTCGCAGAATGCAAGCCGTAGTCATAATATCCTCTAAGATCGAATCCAGCTGGAGGACTTTTGGACGAACCCACCCTCAACACCATGAATCCCGCAGCCACGAGCAACGAAACTAGTGCCTCATAATTATCAACAGAGGCGTCCCTGTAATCATGATGAGAGGTTAACGCGCGTCCATATTGCGCATCTAAATAATGTTGATCGCGCACGTGCAAGGTAACCCACGGAAGTTCGGAATCAATGGGAAGCGCCGCTATCTGCTCTTTAGCCTTACCTAATTCAAACTCTGAAAATACAGGGCTATCCAATTTATACACGCGACCCCCGGAGTCAAACTGATATCCCACTGGTTCAATTGTTAATTGATCCCTCAGAATCCTACTACGCCGAAACACCGAAAATGGGACTCTTAGGAGGCATTCGGGCAGGATCAAAAGCCCTCGAGTAAAAATTTTTCCCGCCGAAACATTGCAGATCGGCCCGCTTAAAAAGAAAACATGCCCAGGCTTTCCTGCATAAAGAGCCCGATATTGACTTGACTCAAAACTAAGATGCCCGATACGCATCCCATTTATGGCACCTATCCGAAAGGGTCTGATAATACTGACTATGAAAAGGATTGGCGCAAGTACCAAGCCAATAGTCGCGTGGCCAAGTAAACGAACGGCCCTTCTCGCACGCTGCAAACAATTCACGCCAAAATCATTTTTTCATTTTGAAGGCGATCAACAGAGCTAACAGAAGCAAAGAACGTGAATTCAATACTAACTCTACAAAACTTCTGTCCCACGCGACCTTGGTGTAATCGATTACCAAGAAATAACAGACAAGTCCGTGCCTGACCATCAAATATACGGGGATCAGGCAGGTTTTCAGCACCGATTATTCTAGGCTTCCATATTCCATCCGCTTGAATTACTTCATAGCCTTGCTCTTCACCCACTTCCCGCGGCCAAAAAGCCAAACCTGAAACACCTGGCTCATAAAGCAAAGGTATCCATGCTTTTACTGGAACTTGTTTTTTGGATGGCGAAAACCAGCCATTTGCTTCCCAAAACCATCCATCCTGATGGGGCGGACCGACATCCGTAAATTGTTCTGGCCGGGTTAACCTCCAGTTTACCTCTCGATTGCTTAGGCCTGTCTGAGAAGAAATTTGTATCCCTTCAAAAACTTCATTTAGCCAGCAAAAAAAAGAAGTTCTCTCAAAATGATCGACCTCATCATCCGATAGGATACGATTACGTTTCGACATCGATTGATTGTGAAACTCATCGGTCAATTCTCGCGAGTAGATTTCGCAGATGTTCTCTAGATCGCTCGAGAGCAGATCGAAACTGTCAGGAGACCGCTTATTCAAGTGCGTTAGTAGCGCTGCACCGACGAATGATCTGACTCGACTAAAATCTTGAGTATCTAACACAGGGAAAGAATGGCCCATAAAACGCGAAAAGTTCATTTGATCACCCGCTGTAATCGCTAATCTGATAAATTAATCGTCTAAGGTCAACCGAATTCAACACGGATGCACCAGCCTTGGCAACCTGGAGTGCAGACGCAAGACTTCCCAACAACATGGCATCCTCAAGCTCGCCGTTGTAGCTTAGACTTAGCGCTGCAATGGACAACATTGAATCACCTGCGCCCGATAGATCAAGAGGCTTCTTGTTGATGCTAGGCATAAAAATCGGTGATTCAACTTCTCGTTGGAAACCAATCACGCCAGACGATCCTAACTTAACGAAAAGATAGGTCAGCTCAAGCTCCTCTACCATGGTGCTTCCAACGTATTCCAAACCACCACGCAACTTTATCGATGCAGCAAAATCACGTACTTCAAATTCTGTCGCACTTACGAACTGCACACCCTTATACTTGACAAGACCTCCAGCTTGAGACGATTTTTGAGAATCTGCGCCCATAAAAATTCGCCGACTTCCGCAAGTTTCAATGATTTTTTTCACGTATTCACTTGGCAGTCCGCCATAATTAAAATCAGAAAACAAAACAATATGCGCGTTTTCTGACAACTCTTCGAAGCGTCGATATAAGTATTCTTGTGTAGAAGTTCGCATTGGCTCGTCGGTGTAATTATTTAACCGAAATCGCACCACGTTATTACAGCAAAATCGGGTTTTTCTAACCGTAATCCTGCCTTTCTCCCCAAAGCAACAACGATCCAAACCATCCAATTGAGACAAATCCGAGTCCACGACCTTAAAGTCATCGTCAATTCCATTCACAAATAGATAACAGCACCTACCTGCGATTCCATGGAGATGCTTAGCCACTAAGGCAGCACCACCAACCTGTTTCCGTTCATTCGAGGGTAAATGAACAACGTTAAAATCTTCCTGTGACATCCCTACCGCTGTACATTCCACCCAATGGTCAACGATAGGATCACCTAAAACTAAGGGACGTAATTGCCTAACACCTTCAAGAATCTTCAATAGTTGCTGTTGTTTACTCACTACCAAACTGCGAATTTCACGTGGAATATCTGCTAAATCGATAGGATATTCCGGACTCGAGAAATCTCGTATTACAGTAGATATTTGAATTTCATCAAAAAAAAGAATTTCTCCACCCCATTGCTCGATCAACTCTCGCTCTGGGTTGTATTTGTCCCTGAACTCACCTCCTTTGATAACAACCTCTGGTTTAACGTCCTTAAGTCCTGCCAACGCATTGGCTACCACCAACACTCGATCAACGCCAGCCACCTGCTCGAGCGACTGAGAGACAAATTGCAAATGACGGTCGTCTGCTCGGTCAACTTCAGCCTGTCTCTCAAGGATTATAGTCACGCTCTCAGAGATAGCCTTGGCGAAATCAATTATCGCAATATGCCCAGAATGTAACCGGCTAAACGAGCCTGATATAGCCGCTGTCTTATACTTCACAGAAATTATCTATATACGGGAAAGGATTCAGGATCAGCTTCCTTTCGCCGCCAAATTGCTCTATCAATCGCTCAACAATGGGTTCAGCATGAGACCAGGCTAAATTGATGATGATATCCGCTGAATCCAGCACTTTTAAATCATCCGTTATGCGAAGTCTCGAGCCAGGGTAGAAAAAACCATTGATGCGTTGATTTTCGTCAAATATGCAATAGGCTTTTCCAAGAATGGGAATCAGCCTCATTATTACAGACGCACTTCTCGAGGCCCCGAACCCGACAATTACTAAGTCGCTCCTCGTTTTACCTATCGCCCTCGCGTGTGCCTCTAGCGACCGCTCTATCTTCTCAATAGTCCTTGCGACATTGCGTTCAAACAACCCCTCTTCAAGTAACGTTTCTTGAAAAACACGCTCGATTTCGATCAGCCTTGTCAGTCGAGACGTCTTCGGAAGAGAAGCTCGCCACCTTACAAAACCAACCACCGCACCATTTTGGATATCTGCATGAAAAGCATCCGCGAGTTCCAGTCCAAAACGCGAAAAAAAGTTATCGAGTGCAAGTAAGTGATGGTGGCTAACGTGTTCGTGAAAAAAAGTGGGTGCCAACGTCTTATCGATCACATCCAGAAGATACTGACATTCAAAAACAAACACTCCCTCCGGACCTAAACACATGCTCACACCAGCAATAAAATCCTCCAAGTCCTCCATATGACCAAAAACGTTAAAAGCCGTAATAAGATCAGGCTTGCCAATTAGATTGATTACTGCAGACGCCTGCGCTTTACCCCACAATCCGCTGATTGTTGGGATTCCTCGTTCATTAGCTTGCATACCAATCTGCGGCGCTGGATCGACACCCAAAACTCGACTTCTCTGAGCATCAAACAAAGACAAAAACGTACCATCGTTAGAACCAATATCTAGAACTGCAGAGGGGACTACCCCTTGCATAAACTTAGAAATAGATTGTTTCAGATCTTGCAAATGTGCCTTCATTCCCAAAGCCATCCCCGATCGGTATGTGTATTTTTTCCATACCAAATCTGGCTTGACAACGTCTGGCTGTTGTACATGAAAACATCGCTCGCAAACAAAGACGCTGACGTCTGCACATGGTGAATTTAGCGACTCAGACGGACTTGCGGCGAAGTGATCGCCCAAATAAACATCGCTAATATTATAAAAAGTCCTTAGGGCGGAGGATCTACACAAGCGACATCTTTTTTGATTACCCATTTGCAATCACAATCTCATCAATAACTCGCTCAACCGAACAGCTTGGCAAACGTGCACTCTCTTGCGTGAAAAAGTTGGAGAAACCCGACATTAACCCGCTGAACTTTGGTTTAAATTCTATGGCAAATCCCTTAGCAGAAGAATCGACATTAATTACGCATGCACTCCCCTGCTCCAATCTCTCAGCAAGCAGGACGGCTAATTCGTAGTAAGAAACATCTTGATCACCAGAAAAATGATAGATACCGGCTTGCCAACACATAATCGTTTCTGTCAACCTTTCTGCGACATATCCAAGCGAAATGGGCGAAACCACAAAATCGGAAAACGCTTCAACCATAGCATCAGGTTGGGTTAATGTCTCAACCCACCGATTTATCGGAGCAGTCTTTGCCGTGATAATTTTTGATAAGCGAACGATAGCTAGTCGGTCTAGGGCGTCTAGTTGACGAGCAAGGCCGGTTATCATTCGTTCGGTTGTATACTTTTGCCGGGCGTAATCAATGCGCGGGGTCGGTTGATGATGAGGCTCCGGCATCGGAAATGAGCCATCGAATATCGAATTAGACGAAACATAAATTACTCTCTTTCCTCTAAGTAGACATTTCTTTACAAACTCTGGAACGTAGTAACAATTAATCAAGTCACTATTACAGTCCTCTCTGCAGATGCGGTAGTCATTTATTCCAGCTAATAAGACAACCAGCCCTACCTGTTCCCAGATCCTATCCTCAAAAGCTGAATCTTCTAAATCGAAAAATTTCAATGGAGCTAATCTATTCGTTCTTCGAGATGTTAACGTGATCTCGAAACCTGAAGCCTCTAGGTGTTTACCTAGATACGCACCAACAACGCCATCACCACCTACAATTCCAATATTCACCTTATTCGACCCGATTAAAAAATTCTGTTTGAGTCTTATCAAAAGGACCGTTACAGACCTCAAAATAAAACACCTCACTCGTGCGAGCCATGGTCGCATGCCATTTACCTCTGGGCATCATCATAAAATCCATCGGTTGCAGGTTTATATCTGCACCTTCAGAAACAATGCCGAGGGTCCCCTCGACAACGAGGTACCATTCGTCTTTATTTAAATGCCTGTGTTTCGGATACTGTATCGCCCCCGCCAACCGGACGAGCATTACATGTAAAGGGTCATTCGGATCAGAATGGAAGTTGATCCGCGATAAACCATTGCAATTTTGAGATTGTCTCAAGCGCGAAAAAGCTAGGGCATAATCATCGCGCTTGAAGTAACGCAATGCGCTACCAAATCCGAGGACATTGTCGTCTAGTGTCTTAAACTCGATCATAAGATTTCCCGTGCAACTCGGCGCAAAGATCGTCTATCTGAAATACTTCAGATCCTTGAGCGTTTAACCGAGTTTTCAACTCGTGCATAGCTTCATAGGCTTCCGGATTGACGACAAAAACTACAACAGAATTCGGCAAGATTGATCCAACTGGCTCAATAAGTAAATCAGTATTCGGTAAACGCTTACCAATTTTTTGAGTACTTCCATCTACAACGAAAATATCGTTCGCTAATGCAGGTTTCAGTGAAAATACCAGATGTAACATGCGTGAACACAAGTGCCCAGCTCCGAAAAAGTAGACGGCTCGACGCTGTATATTAGCTGAAATCCACGTCTCTAAAATGGGAACTAGATTCTGTATCTTACCAGTAGACCTAGACCGCCGAGTAAGAGGGGGAACAGCGGGCATGTCAGAGTTTTTAATCAAGCAACATAAAAGACTTTCCGAGCTTCTCTCGATTTTTTGTTTCCAAATCACCTCCGAGTTTGCGCAAGATGCTATCGCTACCAGGTTTTCGTCTAGAAAATAACTTCGATGATCTTCCCACAAATACCACAACTTACCTCCAGACAGAACGTTTTGAGCATCGGGAAGCTCCAAGTAAATATAATCGTATTCAACAGACGCTATTTTCTTCAAAAATTTTTTGAGGTCATCTATGTGCTCAAGTGCGTGGCGGCAAACCAATATTCTGCATGATTCGCGTTCCGCAGTTCTATAACTTTCTTTATGTCTTGCCAGATATTGTTGCGTCGCCGAACTGAGGGAGTGACAGGAAGTTTCATAAGAATTCAGTACTGTGTCGATCTCTACCAAGAATTCAAACCGCGCCAATCTCGCCAGCATCGACTGATCTTTCTTCGAAAATCCTCTGACGCTACTGTGAGGCGGAAAAAATCTAGCGACCTCACTGGACACTTGGTCAAGGTGGTCCTCTGGCTCGTGAAATTCACCCTGCGAAGGAACCTCACGAACCCACGAATTTTGAAAATCGCCCGGTATCTGAAAAAGCCCACACTCCTCACACTTCGACAACTTAATTGGAATCTCCCTCTGCTGAGGACTAGTAGCGGGCTGGTACACCGTACTGAGCTCGTAAGCTCCTAAGTCAAGAAGAAGTGACAAATCTCCGGAACCACAGAGCTTACATGACCAATTAGAATCCAAAACTAGGCCCGACAATCAACAATAATACGACCATTCACACGCCCAGCTTCTAAGTCGGAGAATGCGTTATTAATCAGAGACAGTGGTCGCACCTGATATTCCAATAAATCAAGACATTCGTTGTGAGACTCCAACGCTCTAACGTAACGTGCCAAATCTCTCGAAATATAACCATCTCCGCCATGAGAACCCTGAAAAATGAAATCAAAGTGAAGTTTAAGGGTATGTAATGTTACCCTTTCGGCCTGGCTCATAACTCCTAACAAAACGACCCTCTTTCCGACTCCTCCCAGGTCATATAACTTTTCAATAACCCTTGGGTCACCAGTCGTATCTATAGCAACATCCCAAGACCTCTCGAACCTATCGAAGTCGGAAGCGTCGACAAGATCGATCCAATCTTTGAATCCCAAGTTTGATAATTTTGAAATATCTTTATCCATCAAAAAAACATGCGAGCACCCCATCGCTCTAGCACCAACTGCGGATGCAATACCAACACCGCCTGCTCCGGTAATAAGAACTCTTTCTCCTATCTTCATACGCGCAATGTTCTCAAGTGCGCCCCAGGCCGTCGGAATCGCGCATCCGAGGATCGGTAATAATTCCTCAGGGAGCGCAGTCGAGGTTGCAATCTTGGTCACTCGGTTCTCCGACACAACGACTACATCGCTAAAGGCTGTAACGCAACCCGAATTGAGGTGGCGATCATTCCAAATAAGGTTGTCGATAGACACATTAAGACCATCCCCATGTTTCCAGTGCAGAATGACTGGATCGCCTACTGAAACGCTACTAACTCCAGAACCAATTTCGACAACCTTACCTATTCCCTCGTGCCCCATCAGGTGGGGCAAGTAGGGATCTTGACCCTTAACTCCACGCACCTCACCCAGTTGTGACCCGCAGATGCCGGCATATTTCATTGACACCAGGACTTGACCTAACTTGAGGCTATCGCTTGTGTAGTGATCTAGAGTCAACGGGGTGTTTTGAGCAGTAAGGATTGCGCCGAAGTGTTTCATAGACCGCGATTAATCAAAGAAAATAAATCCATAATCGTTTTGATATCCCGCCAACTCAAAAATAAAGTTCCATTCCTCAGGCGTATAAAATGCCTCACAGGTTACCTGCCAGTATAACAAATTCTGCTTTTGTAATTCTGTGGAGTAGGACTCAACGTTGATAAAACAGTGAGATTTAGATACCCGACTGACTTCCTTAAGGCTCTCTATCAAGTTCGGAAGCAATAAATTATGCAGCGTATTAATTGATAACACCAAGTCGAAACTCTGATTTTCAAAGGGGAGTCTAGCTGCATCGCAGCAAACTAAATCTGCTACAAGCTCGTCAGGGGCTAGGCCCAGAGCATAATCAGAAATATCTACCCCAGCGACGGAACACCCGGTGTGACGCTGAAGGTCGTACAACAAAAACCCTTTTCCGCATCCAATATCTAGCACGCGAGAAGACGAATTTAGGCCATACCGCGTAATTAAGGCTTTGACAAGCGCATCCCAATAACCTTTACGATATGTGTAGCCACCGTAATTAATGCTCCTATCGCCATCCCAATAATCAAAATCAAATCGTTTAGCACGTGTCGCGGCCTGATATTTCTCAATCTTTGGATTATTTACCCTCGCATAATAATCTCTCTGCCCCCCTCCATGATATCTCTCTAGCAAATCTATACGTTCTCCCATACTTCCTCACAGAACTTTATCAAATACACCAGTAGACCCAATAGATTCAACAAAATCACCATTTCTGCGAAACCTAATTAAGGCCCAAAACAACGCGCCGGCAGCCACCCATAATTCAACATCTGCTAAGATACCTATCTCCTGGAAGGCATGTTCAAGCAAGGAACACCGAGCACCAAAATCTAAATTCATGAGTGGCTGGTTCACCCATTTTGAAAGCTCTAGTTCTAGAGCGTCTATGCCACCGTGTTCGAAATCAATGAACCATAACCGTGCATAAGAATCTAGGATTGTATTATGGATACCTGAATCCGACGGAACCACTGAAAAGTGCAGTTTTGACCCTGACAAACGTGACCGAATATCAGCAATAGCTGTTTGTAATTTCTTCAATTCACTCTTACTCGCCAAGTCACACAATACATCAAGTTTATTATTAACTAGCTTGTAAAATTCGCTGGTTGACCTAGCACCCTCACTAGCTGATCGTTGATAGCCTCGTAGCGGGATAAGCCGGAGTCTTTCTAGAAAATTCAGATAGGCATTAATGTATCGCTCATCCAGCTCTGCCTGCTTACCTTCAATGAAATCCATTGAAATCGCAGGAATTCTTTCCCAAGACCCATAAACACGTGGAACATTTTCGCAACCAACTTTTCTCGCCTCAGTTAAAAACTGAATTTCATTCCAAAAGGCGTTAGCTTTCGAACTCATATATATCTTGATCGCTAAATTTTCACCTCGAACCTTTCTAATGCAATTATTTCCACCAGCCCTAAAGTGATCGCTTTTGCCAAGTAAATCCGAAAAACTCACGATGTTATTACGTGCTTCAATAATGAGCCCCAGCTAGCTATACAAATGTGATCGCACGCACCACGACACTCAGAATTAAAATGAATTTTTTTACTGGCTGCATCATCACAAAAGTCAAGAATGTCAACCAGATCGTCGATCACTACATCAAATCTATTAACGTAATCGATTTTCTCAGCTTTCGTTTCAAAAAAAACTACTCGAGAAATCAATGGAGGTACGATTTGGTGATGCCGCAACCATGCTTCCGCCTTTTCACGAAGATTGATGGGTTGGCCCATAACAGGGTATCTGGTTTTATGCGACGTGATTTCGATATTAATTTCGTGACGATCTCTAAGAGCCCTAAGGACATTTAGTACTTCCGGGTAAGACTCGGCAAGCTGAATATACTCGCCATATAGCTTCCCTTGAGCCATGGTCCATTCGTCCTCGGAGAAATTTTTCGCGAGATAACATTTAAGTTCATTTTTAGATGAAATTTCTAATCCGTACTCTTGAAGCGCTAATCTACTAATCGCTTTCCCGTAATCAATAACAGTATTATCTAAGTCGATGGCTATCCGCATCTACTACTCCATAACCTCAAGGATTTGATTCAAATAGAATGTAGAGGTTGGTGGAGTCTGACTAAAAGAAAATTCGGGACCTAACCCAACAATTCGAGGGATGACGCCATCTTGGTTTTTAGAACACCAAATTCTAAATTGATACTCAATCGAACCTGCGCCCCAGGCAAAGTCTAGAAATATAATTTCCTCGTAATTATCGTAAAGAAAACAGAAAAAATCCCTAGATTGCTCACCTAAACCGAACAGCGAGTATACGGAGAAATTGACTTTATCCCGATCAAACAAATCATAAATAATGTTGTCTACGTTGGGCCCGGAGCAAACGAAAGCCTTTCCACTATTTGAAATATTCCATGCCGACGCCGAATATCTCCTCCTAAATTGATCCAATGCCACTGAATCTACCGACGCTATACCTTGGAGATCATGTTCACCTTTTTTTCCGAGACGAAGATACATTAACTGGTCAAATGTTGAACTTTGGGAAAGCACGAAATCTAGCTCCGAAAGGTCACAAGGAGCCAATACGCTTATCCCAGGAATAGCTGTCATTATCGCCACATCCTCTAGAGAAAAATGTGTTACTCCTAGAGAATAATAAGAAAGACCAGAACCAGTACCGACAATCAAGGCTTTCCGATTACTGTAAGCCAAATCTAATTTAACTTGCTCAAGTACTCTAGTAGTTATAAATGGGGTTATTGTGTACAGCACAGGAATCATTCCCATCGCACTCATTCCCGAAGCAATCAATACCTGATTCTGCTCTGCGATACCGGTATTGATGAATCGACTACAAAAACGCCTTTTATGCTCGGAAAATAAGTTGTTGCCTATATCCCCACTCAACAACACAATTTTATCATCATGATTCATGACTTCTAACAGCTTATTGGCGAAATGATTACGCAATTCTCTCTACCTCGGCCAGAGCGGCTGCTAATGAAACATCATCCAACTTACGGTAATGCCAATTGTTATCGTCTTCCATAAATGAGATACCACAACCTTTAGGCGCGTTAATTACTACAAGTGTTGGACGCTCCGGTGTAATCGCCAAATATCCATCCAACTGACGGCTAAGCTCTTGGAACCCTCTGTAGTCAACTACATTTACGTTCCATCCCAGATTTTTCCACGCGCTAAAAGTCTCGCTGGAAGAATATAAGTCAGTCGACCTGCCCGTC
>ENA-OUOG01004161-OUOG01004161.1-marine-metagenome-genome-assembly--contig:-NODE-4161-length-12709-cov-12.338822_pt1 | contig 12709 bp, 12 predicted proteins | sample MGYA00248635_ERZ508505 | MGnify/ENA primary metagenome ERZ508505 (study PRJEB26176, sample SAMN06267871) | marine metagenome | isolation source: Saanich Inlet, British Columbia, Canada | place: Pacific...
AATGATATAAACTATGTGAATAAAAAAGAGCAAGAAAAGTTATTTTTTATGGTGACAATTAAAATATTATATCCTAGAGTTTTTATTGTAAGGCTGAGGTTGGGGAGGAACCAAGGCATAAAAAAATATAATACTCTAGTGGTGAGGGGTTTCCCTTACCATTTTTTTTGCCCTTTTTACCGGAACACATATTCCACGCGGATATCTAGCGTTTATATGGAAAATCGGGACTAGGATTTAACCTGTGATGGAATCTATTCTGGCCAGATCGCGAAACGAAATAAAACCGGAATTAATAATCATCCACGCAACACCCCATAAAATAACGGCAACACCAGTTGTAATGGCCAGCTTCATGAGCATACGCGGTTTTTCCGGTGCTGATGGGGCGTGTCCGTCTTCTGGAACGTCCACAGGTTTAGCGCCAAATGGTAGCGTCATAAAAAACACCCACCACCACAACAGAATATAAACAACGACTCCAGATACGATATCCATCAGACTTGCTCTAGCTCAATAAGGGTTCCAGTTATATCTTTGGGATGAATAAATAAAACAGGCTTGCCATGCGCGCCTATTTTAGGGTTACCATCACCAAGAACACGCGCGCCATTGGCAAGCAAGTGATCACGCGCTTTAAAAATATCCACGACTTCAAAACAGATATGATGCATGCCGCCATCGGGATTCTGTTCTAGAAACCGGCTAATCGGGCTGGCATCGCCCAGCGGTTCCAGCAATTCAATTTTTGTGCCGCCCAGCTCGATAAAAATGACCGTCACCCCATGTTCTGGTTGCGGCAATGGGTCAGACATATTCACGCCCAGCTTCTGCCCCCATTCCTGTTTTGCCTGTTCCATATCAGGAACCGCAATGGCAATATGATTTACCTTATCCAGCATAATCAGATATCACCATCATCTAGTGCAGATACGCGCATAATATGAACATGAATAACAGGCCGGCGTTCCACCATCTGCTTGGCCAGACGGCGCAATACCCCTGACAGTTTTTCTTTAACCCTGTCATCATTCATCCGGTCTTTTTTAGACATCCCTGCCAGCTCATCCTCAATCCCTATCATGGCTTCGGCCAGATAGGTTGTGGTTTTGCCGCTTTCAATAACACCGCTCTGGCTAATCATCGGGCTTGCACATAATTCCGCACGTTCACTTAATACAACCGTTGCCGATACCGTGCCATTCCATGACAATTTGCGGCGGCTAGACATGGCATCATTATATAACGGAACAAGCTCACCGCCGTCTAATGTCATCAAGCCTGTTTCCGCCTCACCCTTTACCCCTACCCCGTCTCTGTTGAGACAGATCACATGACCATTTTCGGGAATAATGACATTTGGCACCTGACATTGCCGCGCCAGTTTAGCATGTGCTGCCACATGCCGTGATGTTCCATGCACGGGAATAGCAATCTCAGGCCGGATTTTCTGATACATCAGCGTCATATCATCTCTGGCTGGATGGCCGGATACATGAATAGGCGCATCGTCTGCGGTAATCACTTTAATCCCGCGAGAAATCAGATTATCCTGAACTCTCTGGATAGCTACTTCATTCCCCGGAATTTCGCGTGAAGAAAATAGCGCGGTATCACCCGCTTGAAGCGATACCATATGATGTGAGCCATTGGCCACGCGTGTCATGGCTGACCGTGGTTCGCCTTGTGAGCCACTACAAATCAGCAGAATATTTTCACGGGGGATTAATCCGAACTCTTCCATTGGGATCATATCCGGCCAGTCTTGCAAATAACCGCAAGACCGCGCCGCTTCATATGCCCTGTTTAATGCCCGCCCGATTAGCATGGGGCTTCTGTCTGCTTCGCGCGCGGCTTCTATTAGTGAATTCAACCGCGCCACATTACTGGCAAAACAAGTTACCGCTACACGGCCTTTCTGTTCTTTGATAACATCAATCAAACCTTGCCGTGCCACCGCTTCGCTTTCGGTCGAACCTTCAACCATCGCATTGGTCGAATCACCTATCATGGCCAGCACACCGCTTTCGCCTAGCGCATCCAGACGGGCTATATCTGACAGATGCCCTAATTGCGGATCATCATCAAATTTCCAGTCACCCGTATGAAAAATGCGCTCACCAGCTACATTTATGATCAATCCGGCCGGATCAGGGATGGAATGGGTCAATGCCACCATTTCCACTTCGAATGTGCCTATTTTCTGTTTCTGGTTATATTCCAGCACGCGCAAAGGAATAGACAGATCAGGACAGCGTTCTTTCAATTTTTGCCGCAATAATGCTAGCGTGAATGGCGTGCCATATATCGGGCATTTGATTTTTTCCCATAAATAAGGAATAGCCCCCAGATGATCTTCGTGGCCATGCGTGACCACCAATGCTTTCAGTTTATCCAGCTTATCATCCAGAAACCGCAAATCAGGCAGAACAACATCAACGCCGGGCATGTTTTCATCAGGAAAATTAATCCCCAAATCGACCATGATCCACTGATCATCATAGTGATAGAGATTAGCATTCATGCCTATCTCGCCAGAGCCACCTAATGGCACAAAAAGAATATCAGATGATTTCCAGTTCATATTCAGACCTGTTGTCTTTCAAAAATGATGGCCAGCCCTTTAAGAGTAAGGATCGGATCGTATGTATCTATAACCGGACTAGCATCACAAAAGATAGCCCCTAACCCGCCGGTGGCAACAACGGTCACCTGATCTTCTTTCACATCAGCCTTAATGCGGGTAACAATCCCCTCAAACAGGCTGATATAACCAAAGAATAATCCGCTATTCATCGCCTCAATCGTTGATTTACCGATAATCGGCAAATTCTTATGCCAATGCGCCGGATCAATCAGCGGCAATCTGGCCGCCGCCTGATAAAGCGCATCAATAGACAGATTAACGCCGGGAGAAATCGCACCGCCGCAATATTCACCCTTAGCAGAAATGTAATCAAACGTGGTGGCTGTACCAAAATCAATAACAATCGATGGACAGTCATAAAGCGTGCTAACCGCGGCCGCATTGGCAATCCGGTCTGCGCCTGCCTGTTCCGGTTTATCAATGGCAATGCTAACCCCGTGGCTAAACTGATCCGAAGCCAGAACATAGCTAGGCACATCCAGATACCGATCAGCAAATCGCCGTAACGCAGGCAATGTTTCGGGTACAACCGTTGATATGATCACGCCAGTGATATCAGCAAGCGCATGATTATGATTGCCCAGATGAAAAGCCAGCCATGAGGCATAATCATCTGCCGTAAACGCCGGATCAGTAGCTTTCCGCCAGTTAAGAAACTGATCTTCGTCCTGTCTTAATCCGAATACGATATTGGTGTTTCCACCATCTATGACGAGAAGCATAATAAATCCATCTAGATCACATCTAAAATATGTCAGCTTTTATTAATAGGGTCATCCATCTGTTTTACCGGACGCGCCCTGATAACATCACCTGCTGATATTGATAGCATGCCATCTGTATCTGTTTCCAGTCGCATTGTTCCATCAGGATGAATTCCCCTAAACCGGCCATGGGTAGGTTTTCCTGTTTCATGAGCGAGAATAATGTTCTCATTCAGAAACGCGGCATAGTCTGTCCACGGTTTGATAAACGGCTCAAGCCCTGCCTGATCCCAGTTTGCCAGATGATGTTGCAAATGCGTCAACAGCTGATCCCGGAAATCATCCATGAAAACCGGTTGTGAGATATGATCCGTCAATGCCGTGGCAGGCCAGCTATCAGCATCTACATCCGGTGCGGTGACCAAATTAACGCCAATGCCGATAATCACCACGCCTTTATAGACTTCCAGTAAAACGCCAGCGATTTTTTTGCCATCTACCAGAACATCATTCGGCCATTTCAGACGAAGATGCGCGGTATTGATCAGCGGTGCAAATGTATCTGCCAATGCCAGCCCGGCAACAAGCGATAAACCCGGCCAATCCATCTGTGGGCGGGATGGTTGAACAATCACCGAAACATATAAATTGCCTTTAGGCGATTGCCAGACGCGGCCATGTCGCCCTCGCCCCCGGGTTTGGATAAGCGCTTGAAATACCGTACCCGATACCGCGCCATCATCAATAGCTGACCGCGCCAGATCAGACGTGCTGGTTGTCTGTTCTATGACCGAAACCGACAGATTGGTGATCACATCAGCCCGCCACAAAGACGACAAACGGCACAGCCGCAGTAATCTGTTCACGCAGAATACCAAGCCCGAACAGGAATACAGCCATCACCACAGCCGCCCCAAGTGCTATCATGGTATTGCTACGGGGAATATGACTATCAATGCTAATGACCTGATCATCCACATACATCACCTTGATAATACGAATGTAGTAGAAGGCACCGATAACCGAAGCCAGAACACCAATAATAGCCAGCATGACATGACCGGATGCAATCGCCGCAGAAAACACATACCATTTGCCGAAAAATCCACCCATTGGCGGTATTCCCGCCATGGAAAACATCAATACCATCATGGCTAATGCATAAACCGGATGCGTTTTTGAAAATCCGGCTAAATCTTCGATACGGGTTAATGGCCGACCTTCTTGTTTCAAAGACAGAATGATAGCAAACACACCAATAGATGAAATGACATAGATAGTCATATAAAGCATGACCGCCCCGATGCCCAGATCACTGGCCGCGGCAACACCGACCAGCGCATAACCCATATGCGCAATCGACGAATAGGCCATCAGGCGTTTGATATCGGTTTGCATAATTGCCCCACCGGCACCAATCAGCATAGATAGAACAGCAATAATCATTACAATCTGTTGCCAGCTATCGCTAGCATCCGCAAGCACCCCATAAGTAAAGCGCAAGAACAATGTCATAGCCGCCAGTTTGGGCACAACCGCAAAGAATGCGGTGACAATGGTAGGTGAGCCTTCGTAGACATCCGGCGTCCACATATGAAATGGCGCGGCCGAAATCTTGAAAGCCAGACCGGAAATCAAGAACACCATACCAATAACAGCACCGGGGCTAACATCATTTTCAAGCGCAATTTTAATCCCGTCATAGCTGGTATGACCAGTAAAGCCATATAGCAGTGATGCACCATAAAGCAGAAGCCCGGAGGACAAAGCCCCAAGCAGAAAATATTTAAGCCCTGCTTCGGATGAACGTAAAGATTCACGCCGGATAGCGGCAATCACATAAAGCGGCAGGGATTGTAATTCCAGCCCCATATAAAGCACGATAATGTCATTGGCGGATACCATCAGCATCATACCGACAACGGATAAAAGCATCAGCAATGGCAATTCCGGACGATCAATCTGATCCTGCTTCAGCTCACGCTTGGCCATTAGCAAAATGCCCATAGCACCCAGCAGAATAATCACCTTCATATAGACCATAAAGGATGAGGTGAAAAACTGACCGTTGAAGGCATATGCAGGCGTGCTTCCATTATAAATGGTGAGAAAAATAGCAATGGCAAAACTGATCAGGGTTAATCGCCGCACCAGTTTTGATGCTTTTTCCTGTGGGGCAACAAACGCCGACACAAGCACCAGACCAAGCGAGGCAAGCGCCAGAAATATTTCCGCAGTAGCCGGTTGCAGATTAAGTAAATCCATCATCTATTCTCCGATGCCGGTGATGGCTATCTGGCTATTGCCTGACAATTCCATGCTAGCTAAATCCATTTGATCAAGAACAGTCATAATAGACACATCCATGATTTCCAATATTCCGGAAGGGAATATTCCATACCAGATGACTAAAATTGTTAACGGTACAAAAATAAATATCTCACGCTGGTTTAATGGCTCCAGAGTTAAAATCTCATCCTTTTCGGCACGGCCAAATACCACACGCCGATACAGCCACAGCATATAGGTAGCACCCAGAACAATGCCGGTAGCGGTAAATATGGCCACCAGAATATTAGCCTGCCATGCTCCGACCATAACCAGAAACTCACCAACAAAACCGGTCGTTCCGGGCAAACCCACAGAACCCAGCATCATAATCATGAAAAACACGGCATAGCGCGGCATAGCGTCCGCCACCCCGCCATAGGCATCAATATCACGCGTATGCAGACGATCATAAACCACACCAACCGCAAAGAATAACGCGGCAGAAATCAACCCGTGGCTTATCATCTGGAACATGGCGCCAGCGACACCTTGGATGTTCAGCGAAAAAATACCAATCGTCACAAATCCCATATGCGCAACCGAAGAATAAGCGATCAGTTTTTTCATATCCTGTTGGGCAAGCGCCACCAGTGACGTATAGATAATCGCAATAATCGACAGAACAAAAATCATTGGCGCAAAGGTTACAGACGCATCAGGGAACATGGGCAGCGAAAACCGCAAGAACCCGTATCCACCCATTTTTAGCAAAACACCGGCAAGGATCATGGAACCAGCGGTTGGTGCCTCAACATGGGCATCAGGCAACCATGTATGCACCGGCCACATCGGCATCTTGACCGCGAATGATGCAAAAAAGGCCAGAAACAACCAGAACTGCACATCCGGATCAAAAGCAAAATCGGTCAGTTGCGGGATATTTGTTGTGCCAGCGGTATTATACATGACCAGAATAGCAACCAGCATCAACACCGATCCGGCCAGCGTATAAAGGAAAAACTTAAACGCCGAATACACACGCCGCGCCCCGCCCCATATGCCAATGATGATAAACATCGGGATTAGCACTGCTTCAAAAAACAGATAGAACACGACCAGATCAAGTGCCGCAAATGTCCCGATCATCAAGGTTTCCAGCGCAAGAAAAGCAATCATATATTCCCGCACACGATGCTGAACCGATTGCCAACTAGCCAGAATAGCAAGTGGCGTCAAAAACGCGGACAGAACAATAAACGGCATGGATATGCCATCCACCCCCATCATAAATCCGATACCGTCCGCGGCCAGCCACTCGCCTTTATCCACAAATTGATACCCCGCATAAGTCGGATCAAAATTGATCAGCAGGATAAGTGATAACAAAAAGGTAAATCCGGACACCCATAACGCCACATTGCGCGCATTACGGCTGACAACATCTTCGTCACCACGAATAAGCAGTAAAAACACAACACCAATAAGCGGCAGAAATGTCAGAACCGTTAATACAGGCCAAGTTGTAGTTTCCATTTATTTTCTCCTTCGGCCTATAAGCTGCGAATATACCATGCCAAGAGCGCAATCACGCCGATTAGCATGGCAAAGGCATAATGGAAAACATAACCCGACTGCATCCGGCTACAAAAAGCGGAAAACCGGTTTACCGTGTTTGAAATCCCATCAGGGCCAAATCCATCAATAGTATCTTTATCACCGCGTATCCATAACACGCGGCCAATCTCAACCGCTGGACGGACAAATACCGCGTCATAAATCTCATCAAAATACCATTTGCGGTAAAACAGCTGATGGATCGGACGGAACAGACGGGCAATACCGCCAGCAACCGATGGCATCATGCCGTAAATGATAATCGCCAGCCCGATACCGGCAAGGCTGATAAATAGCGGCAATAGCTTGACCCATTTTGGCACATGATGCGCGTCATCCATGATGTTATTAGCTGGATCAATAAATATTGACTGTCTCCAGAAATCATACCAGTGATGGCCAACAAACAGCTCATAGAACATCCAGCCAGATAGCACCGCACCAATGGCCAGAATGAATAATGGTATGGTCATAACAAGCGGGCTTTCATGAATATGTGACATAACCTCCGCGCTTGCACGCGGCTTGCCGTGGAACGTCATCATCAGAAGCCGCCATGAATAAAACGCCGTCAGGAACGCCGCCGCAATGCCCATAACCCATGCAAAATTACCAATTGGCGTATGCGCCGCATAAGCCGCCTCAAGGATCATATCCTTGGAATAATAACCAGCGAAAAACGGTATTCCGGCCAGCGCCAGCGACCCTATCCACATCATGGCATAGGTAAATGGAATTTTATGCCAGATACCGCCCATATTCCGCATATCCTGTTCATCAGACATGGCGTGGATAACAGAACCGGCACCTAAAAATAGCAGAGCTTTAAAAAACGCATGGGTGGTCAGATGGAACATTGCCGCCGGATACGCCGATACCCCCGCCGCAAAAAACATATAACCCAGCTGTGAGCAGGTGGAATAGGCAATAACGCGTTTGATATCAAACTGCGTCAAACCAATGGTGGCGGCAAAAATAGCGGTCAATGCACCAACAACCGTAATCACATCTCTGGTAAATGGCGCATATTCCAGCATAGGTGACAACCGGCAAACCAAAAAGACACCAGCGGTTACCATCGTTGCCGCATGGATCAATGCCGATACCGGAGTCGGGCCTTCCATCGCATCGGGAAGCCATGTATGCAAACCCAATTGTGCGGATTTACCCATAGCGCCAATAAACAGCAGGATGCCTGCGACTTCTAGCGCCGGCATGGCATAGCCCAGAATAGTAATCTGGCTATTCACCAAATCCGGCACGGATTGAAATATCACATCCAGCTGAACCGACCCTGTCAGATGGAACAAGGCAAAGATACCCAGCGCAAAGCCAAAATCGCCAACACGGTTAACCACAAACGCTTTCATAGCGGCTTGATGCGCGGATGGCCGTTGATACCAGAAACCGATCAGAAGATATGAGGCCACGCCAACACCTTCCCAGCCGAAAAATAACTGCACCAGATTATCAGCCGTAACCAGCATCAGCATGGCAAAGGTAAACAGCCCCAGATACGCCATAAAGCGCGGCTTTGATTTATCATGTGACATATAGCCAACAGAATAGACATGCACCATGGCCGACACCGTGGTCACCACAATCACCATCACCGCCGTCAGCGTATCAAAGCGCAACGCCCAGTCGACCTGAAAACTGCCCACATTGATCCAGCTAGCCAGATAGATCGTCTGATCAATGCCGGGGATAGCCATGGTGATAAAGACAACCCACCCCAGCATAGCCGATAACAACACACCGGTAAGGCTAAACACATAGCCAAGCGTATCGTTTTTCATGAGCGAGGCTATGCCCGCACCGATTGCGCCCAATAATGGCAAAAAGACAATGGCACTGATCATTTGGGTTAGCCTTTCATCATATTAATGTCTTCGACCGCGATGCTGCCGCGGTTGCGGAAATACACAACCAGAATGGCTAGCCCGATAGCCGCTTCTGCGGCGGCAACAGTCAGAATGAACATGGCAAAGATTTGCCCAGTGATATGCCCGTGGAAAGATGAGAACGCGGCCAGATTAATATTCACAGCCAGTAACATCAGCTCAATGCACATCAGGATAATGATCACATTTTTCCGGTTGAGAAAAATACCAACCGCCCCGAATGTGAACAATATGGCCGCAACCATCAGATAATGAATGAGTGAAATATCGCCCATAACGTCCCCTTATTTCAGCTGCTTATTTGCCGCACGGCTGTCTTCCAGCACTTTCGGGGCAACGTGACTATCGACAGATACAATCTGTACGGTTTCATTTCGTGTTCTGCTATTCTGCACCGATATGACCTGCCGCTTAACGCCTTCGCGATGCCGCATGGTCAAGGTGATAGCCCCGATCATGGCAACCAGCAGGATCAACCCCGCCACCTGAAAGTTCAGCAGATATTCCGTATAAAGCACGGAACCAATCATGGCGGTATTGCTTAACTCACCAGACACATTAGTTGCCAGAATATTGCTGCTGCTCACATCCTGAGTGAAGATCATCATTAGCTCAACAATCAGGATCAACCCGACCACCAGCCCAAGCGGTAGATGCTGGCGGAAACCCTGCCGCATCTCATCAATATTGATATCCAGCATCATGACAACAAACAGGAAAAGCACCGCCACCGCACCAACATAGACGACCACCAGCAACATGGCCAGAAACTCCGCCCCCAGCAAAACAAACAATCCTGCCGAATTAAAAAAGGATAAAATCAGGAACAGAACCGAATGCACAGGATTTCGGGCAATAATAACCATCAAACCGGATACGACAGTCATCAATGCAAAAAGGTAAAAGAATAATGGCGCAATCATGATTAATCTTCTCTATCGGTAGCGCGCATCAGCGGCAAGGTTTCGGGCAATTTCCGTTTCCCAGCGATCACCATTTGAGAGCAGTTTTTCTTTATCATAATACAGCTCTTCTCTTGTTTCGGCGGCAAACTCAAAATTTGGCCCCTCAACAATGGCATCAACCGGACAGGCTTCCTGACAGAACCCGCAATAAATACATTTTGTCATATCAATATCATAACGGGTCGTTCGGCGGCTACCATCAGGCCGTGGTTCAGCCTCAATAGTGATAGCTTGCGCCGGACAGATAGCTTCACATAATTTACAGGCAATACAGCGTTCTTCGCCATTGGGATAACGGCGCAAGGCATGCTCACCTCTGAAACGGGGGGAAATAAATCCTTTTTCATACGGATAGTTCAAGGTCGCTTTTGGCTTAAACAGATATTTTAATGTAAGCCCCATCCCTTTCAGAATCTCAAGCAACAGAAAAGAGCGAGCCGCGGCAATCAGTGATGACATCTTATCCCCCTAATCTATTGTGGCAAAAGCCCGAAACCAAGCAAAACCCCGCCGGTCAGAACAACAAATATCAATGTGAATGGCAGGAATATCTTCCAGCCCAGACGCATTAGTTGATCATAACGATAACGTGGTGTTGTGGCACGAACCCAGAGAAAAACGAACAATACCAGCGCGACTTTCAGCGCAAACCAGACAGGCCCCGGTATCAGATATAAAATTGGCCAGTCAAATGGCGGCAACCATCCCCCAAGGAATAGCGTTGTTGTCATGCCGCTCATCAAAATCATATTGGCATATTCACCAAGAAAGAACAGCGCAAAAGACATGGATGAATATTCAACAAAATATCCGGCCACCAGTTCAGATTCGCCTTCGGGCAGATCAAAAGGCGCACGGTTTGTTTCCGCCAATGTAGAAATAAAGAAAATGACAAACATCGGGAATAGCGGGATGAAGAACCACATATCCTTCTGTGCCATGACAATATCCGTCAAATTAAGTGATCCGGCGGCCATAATCACGGTAATGATCACCAGCCCCAGCGATACTTCATAAGAAATCATCTGCGCGGCGGATCGCATCGCGCCTAAGAACGGGTATTTGGAATTACTTGCCCAGCCCGCCATGATAACGCCATAAACGCCCAGTGAAGAAATCGCAAACAGGTAAAGAATACCGACATTAACATCCGCAATCACCATGCCCTCACCAAAGGGGATCACCGCCCACGCCACCAGCGATAAAACAAAGGTCAGCATTGGTGCAATAACAAATACCGCTTTGGATGCACCGGATGGCAAAATCGTTTCTTTTGATAGCAATTTTAGCGCATCGGCAAAAGGTTGAAGCAAGCCGAAAGGCCCCACAACATTCGGGCCTTTCCGCAATTGCATCAGCCCGATCACCCGCCGTTCGGCCAGCGTCAGATAGGCAACAGCGATCAGTAGCGGAACAATAACAGCAAAAATCTGTGCCACTGTCCACATCAGTTCAACCATCATCGGGCTGGTAAAAAATCCGGTGAGCGTTTCCATTATTCAGCCGCCTTTGCTTCGTCATTCTGATCACTTGCCTTGACACATTCAGCCATGGTGACGGATGCGCGGCTAATCGGACAGGTCATATAGAAATTACGGTCAGCCGTAACAGCCCCCGAACCAATGGCAACATCCAGCGGAACATTGCTGATAGCCTGTTTCCGGCCAAGTTTATTCGGACGTGCCGGTTGCGGTTGATCCACAACAGCAAACACCGGATAAGCGGCAGATAGCGCATCACGCAAGCTAGCCTGATCATCAAATGCCAGCGTTTTCCCCAATACAGCAGAAAGCGCACGCAAAATCGCCCAGTCTTCGCGGGCATCACCGGGTGGGAAGCTGGCACGCTGGCCATGCTGAACGCGGCCTTCCATATTGACATAGATACCGTCTTTTTCGCTCCATGCCGCGCCGGGCAGAACAATGTCAGCCTGACTTGCGCCACGATCACCGTGGCTTCCGATATAGATAATCGTGGATTTGCTATCACGCTGGCTTAAATCCAGCTCATCTGCGCCCAGATTAAACAGCAGCTTGATAGCGCCGTTTTCAAGACCAGAGCAAATATCAGCGGTTGATTTACCGCCCTTAGCTGGCAGGAATTCCATCATCAGTCCGGCAACACGCGCGGCGGCGGTATGCAGAATATTAAATCCATTCCATTCCGGCGTGACCAGATCAACAGTTTTTGCAATGGCGGATATAGCGGCCAGAATACCCGCGCTATCCTTGCGGTTACAAGCAGACGCACCCAGAATAATCATCGGGCGTTTTGCCCGTTTCAGCGCGGTAACAACCGCCCCGCCCTTATTCGCCAATTCATCCAGCACAGAAACATCATCGCCCAATTCTGTTACCGGATAGGTCAGATCAACAGCCGCGCCTAAACGGAACACTTTCAGATTTGAATGAAGCCAGTTCTGGCGAATACGCGCATTCATCACGGCCGCTTCGTGGCGCGGATTAGCGCCAATCAGGAAAATGACATCAGCATCATCACAACCCGCAATCGTGGAATTAAACAGATAGCCGCCCTGCCCCTGTTGTCCGATAATGGCGCCATCCTGCCGGCAATCCATATGCGGCACGCCCAGATTTTCCATCA
>ENA-OUOG01004162-OUOG01004162.1-marine-metagenome-genome-assembly--contig:-NODE-4162-length-12708-cov-15.731059_pt1 | contig 12708 bp, 11 predicted proteins | sample MGYA00248635_ERZ508505 | MGnify/ENA primary metagenome ERZ508505 (study PRJEB26176, sample SAMN06267871) | marine metagenome | isolation source: Saanich Inlet, British Columbia, Canada | place: Pacific...
GGCGTTGACGTAGGTATCGTCGGTGAGTTGCTTCCCTCGGTCGCTCGCGAGCGAGACATTCCCTCGCGAGTGTCTGTGTTTGACATCGATGGCGATCGGGTTCTCGCGACCCTGGGGGAGACTCCCCACGAGGCGCACCCGTTATCGGTGTTCCCAGCAGCAACGCAGGATGTCTCGCTGGTTGTGGATGTCTCTCTCTCCGCATCCGAGGTGAGGGAAACCCTGACTGAGGGCGTGGGGGAACTCCTGGAATCGCTCACTGTGGTGGATGACTACCGTGGCGATGGAGTCCCTGATGGCCACAAGTCACTGACCTTTGCCCTCAGGTTCCGGGCGGCCGATCGTACGCTCACCCAGGCCGAGGCGACAGAGGCTAAAGACGCCGGGGTTGCCCTGGCGGCGAAGCGCCATGGAGCCACACTGCGGGCTTAATCTCCTCTCTCTGACCTTCAATAACTGGTCTAAGGTTGTCCTATGACGTTGCGGGTGGCGATAGCCGGTGCCAGTGGGTATGCCGGCGGTGAAGTAGCGCGCCTGCTGGAGGGCCATCCCGAATTTGAGCTCGCCACGCTTACCGCTCACTCTGCGGCGGGTCAGCCCGTCGAGAGCGTACATCCGCACCTGAGCACACTCCACGGTCGGACCTTCGAAAAGACCACTCTCGACGTTCTCTCGGGGCACGACGTTGTCGTCATTGCGCTTCCCCACGGTGATTCGGGGGCGTTGGGAGAGGAACTTCTCGCTCAGGGAGGCCAGAAACTTATTGTCGATCTCGGGGCAGATCGCAGGCTGGAGAGCACTGCTGACTGGGACGCTTTTTATGGCGGAACTCACTACGCCCCGTTTACCTACGCGATGCCAGAGTTGGTGCGCGCCAGTGGCCCCAGCTCCCGTGATCTCATTTCTTCCTCCAGCGCGCTTGCCGCACCGGGGTGTAATGCGACAGCGATAACGGTGGCGCTCGTGCCCCTGCTGGCGCGAGGAATCATCGAACCGCACGACCTCAGTGCCGTTCTGGCCGTGGGGTCCTCGGGTGCGGGGAAGACGCCCCGGGCTGACCTGATGGGCGCTGACCTGCAGGGTTCTGCCAACCCCTACGCCGTGGGTGGGATCCATCGCCATCTTCCAGAAATTCGCCAGAATATTCGAGCCGCAACGGGTCATGACAGTGCGTTGTCCATGACCCCCGTATTGGTCCCCATGTCGCGAGGGATTCTTGCGACCTGTTCCGGTATCCGGTCCGGTAAGCACAGCGCAGCGGACATTCACCGGGAGCTTATCGATGCCTATCGTGACGAACCTTTTGTGTCGGTTCTGCCTCTCGGGCAATTCCCGCGCACCGGTGATGTGGTGGGAAGCAACCAGGTCCACCTCGGTGTTGCCCTCGATGAGAGCGTGAATCGTGTGGTCGTAATCTCCGCTCTGGACAACCTTGTCAAAGGAACTGCGGGAGCTGCACTCCAATCGATGAACCTCGCTCTGGGATTCGAGGAAACCGCGGGGTTGACCTCTAACGGGGTTGCCCCGTGAGCGTGACCGCTGCGCAGGGTTTCCAGGCTGGTAGCGTGGAGGCAGGGCTGAAAGCTTCCGGCGGGCTTGATCTCACGGTGGTCGTCAACGAGGGCCCCCAGTGGGCTGGCGCGGCTGTGTTCACGTCGAATCGCGCCAAAGCTAACCCGATCCTCTGGTCTCAGGAGGCGATCAAGTCAGGGGTGGTGCGCGCCGTTGTGCTCAATTCTGGTGGAGCAAACTGCTTTACCGGCCCCGAAGGATTCCAGCTCACTCATGCCACCGCCGAGAAGGCCGCGAGTCTGCTGGACAACGCGGGGGCGGCAGACATTCAGGTCTGCTCCACAGGCCTCATCGGAGAGATGTTGCCTGCCGGAGCCATCATCAACGGTGTGGAGGCGGCACTTGCTGGACGCAGTGCATCCGATTCTGCGGGACAGGATTCCGCCCGGGCCATCATGACAACGGATTCGCGGCCAAAACACGCCACGATCGCGCTGGAAACACCGGAGGGGACTATCACCATCGGCGGGATGGCCAAAGGCGCGGGAATGCTCGCTCCGGGTCTTGCCACCATGTTGGTCGTCATCACCACAGATGCCGTGATCTCATCGCGTGAGCTGGATGCGGCCCTGCGCGAGGCAACAGCTCTGACGTTCGACCGTCTGGATTCCGACGGATGTATGTCCACCAATGATCAGGTCACCGTGATGGCCTCGGGCGCCAGTGGAATAGCTCCCGGCGGCCCCGAGTTCACTGACGCTCTGACGACACTGTGTGCAGACCTTGCGCAGCAGCTCATGCGCGATGCGGAGGGCGCCAGCCACGACATCACCATCGACGTTGTCGGGGCGGCTACCGATGATGACGCGCTGGCGGTGGGACGCTCGATTGCTCGAAATAACCTTTTCAAGGCGGCAATTTTTGGCAACGACCCCAATTGGGGTCGTGTGTTGGCTGCGATTGGCACCGTGGATGCAGATTTTGATCCCTTTGCGGTGGATGTCTCGATGAATGGAGTTCGGGTGTGCCATGAAGGTCGACCCGATCGTCCACGAACTGAGGTGGATCTCACCCCCCGGGATACCCATGTCCTCCTCGACCTGCACGCGGGTGCGGCCTCCGCAACCATCTGGACGAATGACCTCACCCACGATTATGTCCACGAGAACAGCGCGTACTCGAGTTGACCATGGACACCACATCTCCCTCTCACGCAGACGCCTTCATCAAAGCGGGAACGCTCACCGAGGCATTGCCGTGGATCCGCCGTTTTCAGGGCAGCATTTTCGTCATCAAACTGGGCGGAAACGCCATGGTCGACGACGCGTTGCTCCAAGCTTTTGCCGATGACATGGTGTTTCTTGCCACGGTCGGCGTCAAGCCCATCGTGGTCCACGGTGGCGGACCACAAATTTCTCGGGCTCTCGATGACCGGGGGATTCCCAGTGAGTTTCAGGGCGGCTACCGGGTGACCAGCACGGAAGCGATTCCCATCATTCGCGACGTTCTGCGAGACCACATCAGCGCGGACATTCGAGACCGCATCAACAGCCACAGTGATTTAGCCGTTGTTCTCTCGGGGGAGGACGATGGACTCTTTTCCGCCGAGCGGCGGGGGGCCGTCGTTGCGGGCGTCGATGTTGACCTGGGCCATGTCGGCGAGGTTGTTCACGTCAATCCCGGTGCAATTTTGAGACTTGTGGAGGCCGGCAAGATCCCCGTGGTGTCCTCGCTGGCGCCCAGCGGAGATGGTTCGGGGCTACTCAACGTGAATGCCGATTCTGCTGCCGCCGCACTCGCCGTGGCCGTGGGTGCGGAGAAGCTTGTCCTGCTTACCGATGTTGCAGGGCTCTATGCCGATTGGCCACACACGCAGTCGTTGATTTCCACTATTACCTCTGCTGAGCTCGAAGCTCTTGTGCCGACGCTGGAAAGCGGCATGATTCCAAAAATGTCCGCATGTTTGGACGCCGTGAACGGTGGGGTGTCCAAAGCGGCCATCATTGATGGCAGACTGGCTCACTCACTGTTGTTGGAAGCGTTCACAGCATCCGGAATTGGAACAGAGGTGGTGGCATCATGACCCGGCATTTTCTGCGCGATGACGACATCACACCTGCCGAGCAACAGGAGATCCTCGACCTTGCCACGGCCATCAAGGCTGACCGCTGGGCCGAGCGGCCCCTGGCAGGTCCGCAGACCGTCGCGGTGATTTTTGACAAGTCCTCGACAAGGACCCGTGTGTCCTTTGCTGTGGGGATTGCTGATCTGGGTGGACAGCCCCTGATTATCTCGACAGCTAACTCCCAATTGGGCGGAAAAGAGACGCCGTCTGACACCGCTCGGGTTCTCGAGCGCATGGTCGCCGCCATTGTGTGGCGGACCTACGGTCAAGACGGCTTGGAGGAGATGGCGAAGAACACGACGGTTCCCGTCGTTAACGCGCTCAGCGACGATTTCCACCCCTGCCAACTGCTTGCCGACCTCCTCACGATTCGGGAACACAAGGGTTCCTTGGCGGGTCTCACCGTGGCATTCCTCGGTGATGGCGGGTCCAATATGGCGCAGAGCTATCTCCTGGCCGGCGCGAGCGCAGGAATGCACGTGCGTCTGGGGTGTCCCAGCGAGTTCTCCCCAGCAGGACATGTGGTTGGGGATGCCCGGGCGATTGCAGAGAAAACAGGCGGATCTATTCTGGTCACGACCGAGCCAGAGCAAGCCCTCGCCGGCGCCGATGTTGTGGTCACCGACACCTGGGTGTCGATGGGTAAAGAAGCCGAGAAAGCCGAACGTGTGGCGACCTTTGGTCGCTACCAAGTGGACCCCGGGGCGATGAGCACCGCGGATCCGAAGGCGATTTTCTTGCACTGTCTGCCTGCAGATCGAGGATTTGAAGTAGCACCCGAGGTTATTGACGGGCCGCAGAGTGTGATTTGGGATGAGTCTGAGAACCGTCTCCACGCGCAAAAAGCATTGCTCGTGTGGCTGCTGGCCAAGGCCTAGGCAGATTTCCCACGCAGTAGACTCGTCCATGGAACCCCACAGCGGCCACCTCGTGGCAGAAAGAAGCGTCGCAGTTGTCTGAACGTGTTGTTTTAGCGTATTCCGGTGGTCTTGACACCTCAGTGGGTATCGGCTGGTTGAAAGACGCCACCGGTAAAGAGGTGATTGCGCTGGCCATCGACGTGGGTCAGGGCGGCGAAGACATGGACGACATTCGCCAACGGGCGCTGGACTGCGGAGCAGTCGAAGCGGTAGTCGTCGACGCAAAAGACGAATTTGCCGCCGATTTCGTTATGCCCGCCCTCAAAGCCAACGCCCTGTACCAAAAGCGCTACCCCCTGGTGTCTGCTCTCTCGAGGCCACTGATCGCCAAGCACCTGGCGAGGGTCGCTATGGAGCTGGGCGCCGACACCATCGCTCACGGTTGCACGGGTAAGGGAAATGACCAGGTGCGCTTCGAAGCTGCTGTTGCAGCCCTTGCACCCTCGTTGACCAGCATTGCCCCCATCAGAGATCTTGCCCTGACCCGTGACAAAGCAATCATTTATGCCGAAGAGCACGGTCTTCCCATCAAGCAGAGCAAAAAGAACCCGTACTCCATCGACAAGAACGTCTGGGGTCGCGCGGTCGAAACCGGGTATCTCGAGGACCCGTGGAACGCTCCCGGGGACGACGTGTGGGAATACACCGAGGATCCTGCCCAGGGCCTCCCCGGCGAGGATGTCACCATCACCTTCGATCACGGTGTACCCGTGGCACTCGATGGAGTCAGCGTCAGCCCGCTCGAGGCAATTCAGCGGCTCAACGCTAGCGCCGGTAGGCACGGAGTTGGCCGCATCGACATCGTCGAGGACCGCCTGGTGGGCATCAAGTCTCGCGAAGTCTATGAAGCCCCCGCTGCTATCGCCCTCATTAATGCCCACGAAGAGCTCGAGAATCTCGTGCTCGAGCGCGATCTTGGGCGCTACAAGCGGACCCTCGAAGCAGACTGGGCCAATCTGGTCTACGACGGTCTCTGGTTCTCCGATCTCAAGCGGAGCCTGGATGCGTTCATGGAACACACGCAGAAGCACGTCTCGGGAGATATTCGAGTGCGCTTAGAGTCCGGACGTGCCACGGTCACCGGTCGACAGTCGCCTGAGAGCCTCTATGACTTTGACCTGGCCACCTATGACACGGGTGACACCTTTGATCAGTCCCACGCCAAGGGTTTCATTGAGCTGTGGTCTTTGCCGAGCAAGATTTCTGCCAAGCGGAACCAAGGAAAGTAGGGGCGATATGGCAGGGCACACCGGAGAGGGCTCCCTGTGGGGTGGCCGCTTCTCCGCAGGCCCTGATGAGGCCCTTGCGCGCCTGAGTAAATCGACACACTTTGACTGGCGGCTAGTTCCCTACGACCTCGATGCCACCGCCGCGCACGCGAGGGCTCTGTGCAGCGCAGGTCACCTGTCGACAGAGGACCTTGCGACGGTCGTGGCCGCACTGGCGACCATTCGGGACGACTTCCACGAGGGCCGGGTTCAGCCCAGCGACGTCGATGAGGACGTCCACGGCGCACTTGAGCGGATTCTGATCGGACGCATCGGTGAGACTCTGGGTGGCTCGCTTCGAGCGGGACGCAGTCGGAATGACCAAATCGCGACTTTCGTGCGGATGTATGCGCGGGATTCTGCCCGCTCGATTCGCGCGCACCTGCTGGAGTTTGCGCGGATTATCATTCAGCGCTCCGACGACGTCGGTGACGCCGCGATGCCAGGTCGTACCCATTTCCAGCACGCTCAGCCTGTGCTGGTGGCGCACTATCTGTTGGCCCACGCCTGGCCTCTGGTGCGCGATATTCAGCGTTTGGATGACTGGGCTTCGCGCAACGGGGTCTCACCCTATGGCGGGGGAGCCCTCGCTGGAGGAGGGTTGGGCCTCGATCCCGAAGCTATCGCTCACGAACTCGGTTTCGACGCTGTGTCCCCAAACTCCCTGGATGGAACATCCTCGCGGGACGTGGTGACGGAATTTATGTACATTGCGGCTCAGATTGGTATCGACCTCTCTCGCCTGGCCGAAGAGGTCATCATCTATTCATCAGCAGAGTTCTCGTATATGACTCTCGACGATGCTTTTGCGACGGGATCCTCGATGATGCCGCAAAAAAAGAACCCCGACATTGCGGAATTGACCAGGGGAAAAAGTGGGCGGCTGATTGGCAACCTGACCGGATTGCTCGCCACGCTCAAAGGATTGCCCCTGGCATACAACCGGGATCTTCAGGAGGACAAGGAGCCACTGTTCGACTCCGTTGACACCCTCCTGCTGATTCTTCCCGCGATGGCTGGTCTGATGTCCTCCCTCCAGTTCAATCTGGATCAGATGCACGCAAACGCGGCGGCGGGGTTCTCGCTCGCCACTGATGTGGCTGACCACCTGGTGCGCACCGGGGTTCCATTTCGCGAGGCCCACGAAATTGTCGGGGAACTCGTCGCCCACTGTGAAAGCCAGGGCATCGAGTTGCACGAGGTGTCGGATGAGCAACTGGCGGGAATCTCACCACACCTCACGCCTGATGTGAGAAATTCCATGTCTGTGGAGTTCTCTCTGGGCGCCAAGGGTGGTGTGGGAGGAACGGCCGCCCATCAGGTTGCGGCACAGCGGTCAGAGTTGTCGGCGCTGATTCAGCTGCTCGACCGGGACTAAAGTCCAGGCCCCAAGAACCGCTGGAGGAAGACTTTCGTCCGGTCGTCCCGCGGTTTTTCGAAGACCTCATGAGCGGGCCCTGATTCCGCGATGACGCCTTTGTCGAGAAAGAACACTCGGTCGGCAACATCTCGGGCGAACGCCATTTCGTGTGTTGCCATGATGATCGTGGTCCCATCGTCTTTCAGGGAGCGCACGAGTTCCAGGACCTCTCCGACGAGCTCCGGGTCCAGAGCTGACGTGATTTCGTCCAGAAGGAGCACCTCCGGTTGGCACGCGATTGCGCGCGCTAACGCGACGCGTTGTTGCTGACCGCCCGAGAGTCGGTCGGGATACCAGGTGGCCTTTTCCGCCAAACCGACACGCTCCAGGAGCTCGTGAGCCCGGTGTGTGGCGTCTGTCTGAGACATTCCCACAACATGGGTCAGTGACAGGGTGATGTTTTTCTGGACCGACAGATGCGGGAACAAATTGAATTGTTGGAAGACCACGCCGATCCGGGCTCGAATGGAATCGGGATTAACCCGGGGGTCAGAAATATCGTCGCCGCTGAGCCATATTTGCCCATCGTCGATTTGCTCGAGCAAATTGATGCACCGCAACAGCGTGGACTTGCCCGATCCGCTGGCGCCAATGAGGGCCACCACTTCCCCATGGGACACATCCATGCTGATTCCTGAGAGGACGGCCGTCTCGCCAAAGCTCTTATGAATGTTCTCGAGGGTTACAACCGAGGTCATACCAGCGACCCCGCTTGTTCCCGGGAGCGGAGTCTGGCCGAGTACCAGTCGGTTAGGCGAATCATGGGCAAGGCCAGAAGCACGAAGAGCAGGCCCGCGAGGACGTAGGGAGTGAAGTTAAACGCTTGAGCAGTTTCAATCTGCGCCGCCCGCACCGCGTCAACTGCTCCCAACACGGAAATCAGTCCCACGTCTTTTTGCATGGCGATGAAGTCATTCATGAGCGCGGGGGTGACTTTCCGAATGGCCTGCGGCAGGACCACCAAGCGCAGAGTCTTGCCATAACCCAAGCCCAAGGAGCGGGCCGCTAAACGCTGTGAGGGATGGACTGACTCAATTCCTGCGCGAAAAACCTCCGCCACGTATGCGGAGTAGGTCAAAATGAGGGCGATTGTTCCCCAGAACTCCAGGGGCATGCGGGGCAGCGCACCGAGGCCGGGAACTCCAAACCCCACGATGTAGAGAACGATGATCAGCGGCATTCCCCGGAAGAGATCCGTGTATCCCGCGGCGAGTGCTCGCACGGGGAAGAAGACCGCACCGCGCAGCGTGCGCAGGGTAGCCAGGAGAAGCGCCAAGATGAGGACGCCGATCGCGGCGAAGAACAGCACACGGACGTTCAGCCACAAGCCCTCGATGACCCGAGGCCATGCTCCTGCCATGACGTCAAGGTCAAAAAAGCTGCGCTGAACCAGCGCCCACCCGGGAGTGTTCACCACAAAGAACCAGAGCGCGAGAGCGAACACGAGTGTGCTCACAAACGAGATCGCTACAGACTTAGCGCTCTGGTTCTTCCGGAATGCCCGGCGCTCGAGCTCAATAGAACTCGGGCGCCGGGCTTCGTGGCGTGACATGCCGGGCAGCGGTGTCTTCTACTGAAGAACCGGTGCGCCCTGGTCGGAGCCAAGCCACGCGTCGGTGATCTCCTGGAGGCGACCGGAGTCAATGAGGCGCTGGAGCGCTTCGTTGACGGCAGCTGTCAGGGGACTGTCCTTCGCGAGCACAAAGCCCCACTCGTCGGAGATACCTGCGGACTGGGGGAGCTGACCAATAATCAGGCCGCCGGTGAGCTCCACGCCGGTGAGGTAGAAGGCGGTGGGCAAGTCCACAACCAGAGCGTCAATCTGACCTGTTTCCAGAGCCAACTTGGCGTCGTCGTTGTTGTTGAATGCCTGCGCTCCAGCGGTGGGCTGGATGGTCTGCTCAATGGCCTCAAACGAGGTTGTTCCACTCGCGGCACCGATCAGGAGACCCTGAAGGTCGGCAATCGATGTAGCGCCGGCTGCAGCGGAGGACTCCACGGTGATGACCGCCTGAGGAGTTGAGTAGTACGGGGTGGAGAAGTCAACGTTTTGGGCGCGCTCCTCGGTAATGGTGTACTGCTGCAAGTTGAAGTCAAAGTCCTTCGGGCCAGGCTGAATAGCGGCTTCGAAGGTGGTGCGGACCCAGACAACGTCTGCTGCGTCAAAGCCGAGCTCTTCAGCGACGGCGTAGGCGACAGCGGCTTCGAATCCTTCTCCACTATCGGGAGTGTCATCGAGGACGTAGGGGTAGTAGGCGGGCTCGCCTGTTGCGATGGTCAGTTTTCCGTCGGTGATGGTCGCGGATGTTGAGTCCTCTGTGGCTGACGAGCAGGCAGCCAGGGACACTAACAGCGCGCTTGCACCCACGAGTGCGCCGAGGCGGCGCAGACGCTGTGAAGCGGACATGGTTCTCCTTAGTAAAAATGAGAGTGGATATATGAACCCCACTATTCTGGCCCACGTTGGCGCAACGCGGTTCCTCCGTGTCTCCGTGTTACGACACTGCTAAGTTGTTGAGGTGTCTGGGAGTCCCGCCGTGAGTGAGCAACGCAATGATTCTTCGTTCTCCTCGGTTCACGATGAGCTGGTGTGGCGTGGGTTGATTCACGTCTCTACTGACGAACAAAAACTCAAGCACGCTCTCGATTCCGGGGCAATTACGTTCTATTGCGGTTTCGACCCCACGGCCCCGAGCCTTCACCTGGGCAACCTCGTCCAGTTGCTCGTGATGCGCAGGCTTCAGCTCGCAGGGCACAAGCCTCTGGCACTCGTGGGAGGGTCCACCGGTCTCATCGGGGATCCCAAACCCACCGCGGAGCGGGTGCTCAATGAGCCTGAGGTCGTCGCAGACTGGGTTGAGAAGCTCGGCCACCAGGTGGCCAGGTTCTTGGACTTTGACGGTGGAGCAGCGGCGACGCTGGTCAACAACCTGGATTGGACCAAGGATCTTTCGGCTATCGATTTTCTGCGCGATATCGGTAAGTACTACCGCGTGGGCACCATGCTGAAAAAGGACGCGGTGGCTGCCAGGCTGAACTCTGACGCGGGTATTTCGTATACCGAGTTCTCGTATCAAATTCTCCAGGGCATGGATTTTCTGCGACTGTACGAGAAATACGGCTGTGTCTTACAGACCGGGGGATCGGACCAGTGGGGCAACCTCACCAGTGGAACAGACTTGGTCCACAAGGCACTGGGCGAATCTGTTCATGCCTTGGGCACCCCCTTGATCACCAATTCCGATGGCACCAAGTTTGGGAAATCAGAGGGCAACGCCGTGTGGCTAGATGCGCACCTGACAAGCCCCTATGCCCTGTATCAGTTCTGGCTCAATACCGATGACCGCGATGTGATTGATCGGCTCAAGGTATTTACGTTCCTTTCGCGGGCGGAGATCGAGCAGCTCGAGGCAACCGTGGCGGAAAGCCCGCACTTGCGCGCAGCGCAAAAACGCCTCGCCCAGGAAGTCACCACTCTCGTGCACGGTGCTGATCAGACGGTTGCGGTGACGGCTGCATCTGAGGCCCTGTTCGGCAAGGGCGAACTCGATGGGATCGACTCGGCAACGGTGGAGAGCGCGCTGAGAGAGTTGCCCAACGCCACCATCACTCCAGGCACCAGCGTTGCTGAGGCGCTGGTCGCCACGGGTCTCTGCCAGAGTCTTTCCGAAGCGCGCCGCGCTATTGCGCAGGGCGGAGTGACCCTGAACAATGTCGCAGTTCAGGATGAAGCTGCGCTGGTGGGAGACCCACGTGCGCCACTGACCGGTGGGCTGCTCCTGAAAAGGGGGAAGAAGACCCTGGCGGGCTTGTTCTATGCCTAACGTCAGTATCTTCGAGGACACCCTCACCGGTGGGCATCACAACTCACTGGGGAACACACTGGTCGTCGCCGACCAGGTTAATGCCGATCACTCACTCCTTCCGGACCTCATTGCCACCTACGCTAGTGACGATGAGGTCGTGCGTCTGCGGGTTTCCAGTGCTCTCAAGCGGGTTGCGTGGGAGCACCCCGAGTGGATTCACGCAGAGATCGGCGCCATCATGAACTGGGTTGAACGGCTGAAGCAACCCTCCGCTCAGTGGTCATTGGGCCAAATGCTGCTTGCCATTGGTCCCTTGCTGAGTGAATCTGAGCGAGAGCGTTCGATTGCACTCATGAAGACCCATATCGAACATTCACAGGATTGGATTGTGCTTAACCACACCATGGAGACTCTCGCGCAGTGGGCTCATGATGACCACGATCTTGAGGAATGGCTCGTTCCGCACCTGGCCTGTTTCGCCGAAGATTCTCGGAAATCAATCTCCAAGCGAGCCCATCGATTGCTCGGTGGGTTCGGCCGCTAGGACCGCGACACGCCCGAGATGACAACGAGTTGTGTGATGGCTACGGGAGTCCTATAGTTATGAAGTTGTCACCCCAAAGGTTGACAGGGCCAGCGTGCTCTTTCACCCTCAAGTGGAACTTCATCTAGCCGGACTCTTTCCCGCTTGCAGTGGGAAACAAGAAGGTCTAGAGTGTGTTCTCTAGCGTTTCACAGCGCCGGACCAAAACACCCCCTCATGGGGCGGGTTGGTTACTGGCACCGAAAGCTGCGTTAGATACAACACAACGGATTATGTCCGACGCTCTACCGGGAAACTGGTAGCGGAGTCAGCGACGCCCGATCCTTGAGAACTCAACAGTGTGCACTAAGTCAATGCCAAATAACCTCCGTGGTGGGAGCAATCCCTCCACAGAGATTCCTTTGGATTAAATTGGACAAGTCAGTAGACAAGTCATTTAGTCAGAACAAACTCGCCTGAGTGCTTCGGCACTCGGCAGCAAGTGTGTCGGTGGCAACACCGGCTAACAAGCTATTTACGGAGAGTTTGATCCTGGCTCAGGACGAACGCTGGCGGCGTGCTTAACACATGCAAGTCGAACGATGAAAGCAGGAGCTTGCTCTTGCTGGATTAGTGGCGAACGGGTGAGTAACACGTGAGTAACCTGCCCTTGACTCTGGGATAAGCGTTGGAAACGACGTCTAATACCGGATACGAGCTAGGACCGCATGGTCACTAGCTGGAAAGAACTTTGGTCAAGGATGGACTCGCGGCCTATCAGCTAGTTGGTGAGGTAATGGCCCACCAAGGCGACGACGGGTAGCCGGCCTGAGAGGGTGACCGGCCACACTGGGACTGAGACACGGCCCAGACTCCTACGGGAGGCAGCAGTGGGGAATATTGCACAATGGGCGCAAGCCTGATGCAGCAACGCCGCGTGAGGGACGAAGGCCTTCGGGTTGTAAACCTCTTTTAGCAGGGAAGAAGCGAAAGTGACGGTACCTGCAGAAAAAGCACCGGCTAACTACGTGCCAGCAGCCGCGGTAATACGTAGGGTGCAAGCGTTGTCCGGAATTATTGGGCGTAAAGAGCTCGTAGGCGGTTTGTCGCGTCTGCTGTGAAAATCCGAGGCTC
>ENA-OUOG01004163-OUOG01004163.1-marine-metagenome-genome-assembly--contig:-NODE-4163-length-12702-cov-2.808792_pt1 | contig 12702 bp, 10 predicted proteins | sample MGYA00248635_ERZ508505 | MGnify/ENA primary metagenome ERZ508505 (study PRJEB26176, sample SAMN06267871) | marine metagenome | isolation source: Saanich Inlet, British Columbia, Canada | place: Pacific...
CTTTTGCAGCGTTTGTTTCGGGTACAGGCATTGGCCCGGTAGACGGGGATTTTGAACTTGTGGAGACCGGGGTTGCATTTGCCATATTTTCGTTTCTGCCACTTTGCCAAATTACGGCGGGACACGCGACCGTTGATATTTTTACGTCCCGGATGTCAATTGCTGCAAACCGTCTCTTACGATTGATTGCGGACATTGCATTTGCGGCAGTCCTGGTTCTAATTTTTGTGCGCCTGTTCGATGGAACCCTTTCAAAGTATTCGACTGGTGAAACTACGTTTTTATTGCAGTTTCCTGTCTGGTGGGGGTATGTGCTCAGCCTTTTTGCTTCGTTCGTTGGTGCGCTCGTCGGCGTTTATGTGGCGTATGTTCGAGTGCGTGAGTTCAACTCCGGATCAAGCATTCTGATTGAAGGCGAAGGGGTGAAACATTGACTGCGCTTGAAATTGGAGCTGCCTCATTTCCCGCTCTGATCATTCTCATTTTTCTTCGTGTTCCCATCGGGCTGGCAATGTTTCTTGTTGGTGCAATAGGTATTATTTTTGTCACTGGTGACACGAATGTGATCTTTGGCCGCCTCAAGCACGAAGTTTATACAACATTCTCCAGTTATTCGCTTTCCATTGTGCCGATGTTTCTGCTCATGGGTTACTTTGCGACTCTGGGAGGGATGTCACAAGCGTTGTTCAAAGCTGCGGAGAGCTGGCTTGGGCACAGGCGTGGTGGTGTTGCAATGGCGGCGATTGGAGCGTGCGCAGGCTTTGGCTCAATTTGTGGATCCTCATTGGCAACCGCCGCAACCATGGGACGTGTTGCCCTGCCGGAGTTGAAAAAATACGGTTATGCGGGAGGGTTTTCGACTGCAACATTGGCTGCTGGAGGCACGTTGGGAATCCTCATTCCGCCTTCTGTGGTTCTTGTGATTTATGCAATTCTGACGGAGCAGAATATTGCAAAGCTGTTTTTGTCTGCCTTTATTCCCGGATTGCTTGCGGCAATCGGATATATGATCGCCGTCCGTCTGTACGTTTATTTTTACCCGGAGCGTGCAGGAGTAAAAGCACGTGTTGGCTATGTTGACCGATTCAAGGCCTTGCTCGCAGTTTGGCCGGTGTTGCTGGTGTTCGGTCTGGTGGTCGGTGGTATCTATCTTGGTTGGTTTACACCGACAGAAGCTGCTGCAATCGGGGCATTGGGCACTGCGATTATCGCCTGGGCAAATGGTGGTTTGACGCTGAAGACACTGGAAGAGAGCTTTCTATCAACTGCCCGTTCCACAGGTATGATTTTTTTTATTGTCTTGGGCGCTGCGATCTATAACGGCTTTCTGGCCTTGACCCAACTGCCACAAGAAGTATCCGAATGGGTTGTAGGGCAGGGGTACAGCCCTTGGTTGATCCTTGTCATTATACTGATCTTCTATCTGGTTTTGGGATGCCTCATGGATAGCCTATCCATGATCTTGCTTACGATACCAATCTTCTTTCCGGTAATTGCCGCGTTGGATTTTGGTTTGGTCTCCCTAACGGCGCTGCAGGCAGAGGCGGCGCTGGAGGCCCTGTCTGCGGTTCCGCCACCAGACATTGCACCTGCCATGCTTGAGCAGATAAACAATGCGATTGCATCCGGGCAGGAATTGACGCGGGAAATGCAAAAAGAACTGGGCATTCGTGTTACCAAAGGTATCGCGAATCGCATGGCACTGGAGCAAACTGCCATTTGGTTTGGTATTCTCGTTCTGATTGTTGTTGAAGTCGGCTTGATTACACCACCTGTTGGCTTAAACCTTTTCGTTATCAATGCCATGGATCGGAAGACGCCAATGATTGAAACCTATAAGTCGGTTCTCTTTTTTGTTGTCACAGATTTGGTTCGTGTCGCTATTTTGGTTGCTTTCCCGGGCATTACACTCTTTTTGCTACGCGTATTCAGCTGAGCAGTTATTCGACTTTCCTGTCTTACACGGTCAAAAATGATGCATGCAGCCCTAGATGCTTAACGCGGTATTAAGTGTTCTGACGCTAAGTTAGGTGCAAATTGACCGGGGACTTCTAACATGCGTCTTAGAACAATCATGTTCTTTGTATTCTGCGTAATTGCAGTTGCGCCCCTGATTCTGTTTTGGGCTTTGCCGAATTCGCAGGTGCTTAACGACGAATTGGAAGATGTTCGCGAACAGCATCTGATGACGGCCACCAATCTTGCAGCTGAGCTTTCCCATTACCACGACGATCTTGAGGGTACATTTTCGTTTGTTCGATCCAATTACAAGAACGGGGCGAACATCAAGGATATTGATAAGCTTTTTAATAACTTGGATATCCGGAATTTCTGCGTTGCCAATGTCACTACGGGAACGGTAACCAATTCAATCAGTGCCGCAAATTCCAATTGTCCTGAAGTTTATCCGGAAGAGCGTTTCGCGAAACTTGTCGCGTTGGCAAGTGATGATCCAAGCAAGATGGTTACAACCGGTGTATTCAATAATGCTGGCAATGAGAATGTTTTCTATCTGCTCAACAAAGTGGAACAGCGCCTGTTTATCGGTGAGGTAGACCCCGGATTCTTGAACAAAAAGGGGCGCCGTATCTCTTTTGGGGAAATGGGCCATGCGTCGATTGTTGATAAAAATGGGCGTGCATTATCACATCCTATCTCTGCTTGGGTAATGGAAGCCAAGAACATGGCTGAGGTGGCGGTTGTTCAGAAGATGATGGCTGGGGAAACTGGCGTCACCATTTTCTATTCACCAGCACTCGATACCGAGATGGTTGCTGGATATACGCATGTTGTGGGTCCAGGTTGGGGTATTATGGTCCCGCAACCCTTGAGGGAGCTCGAGGCAAAGGCAAACAGCGTAAAGTCTGCCGGTTTTACAGTTCTCGCTTTTGGGTTGGCGCTTGCGGGAATTGTTGCTTATTTTGCATCCAAAATATTGACACACCCCATTGAGCAAATGGTCCGGGCTATGAACCGAATTGGTGGTGGCGAATTGCGCGCTTATGAGGGTATCAAGGAGTCTGCTTGGCAACCAGTTGAGTTCAATGCTGCTCGCGATGGCATTAAAGCCATGTCACATCGATTGCAGGAAAACATCGACACGATCTCTCGCCATGCGTATCTCGACGGAATAACCGGGCTTCCAAACCGTGAATGTTTCCGTGTGCTTGCACAAGAAGAAATTGATAAGATGCATGCAACCCGGAAGAAGTGTGCCATTCTTTTCCTTGATCTCGATGGTTTCAAGCAGGTTAATGATGTGTATGGCCACCGAAGTGGCGACGATCTTCTAAAGGGTTTTGCCAGTAAGCTTCACGCATATTGCGGGCATATCATGAAACGTAACGCGCGGGGTGCTGACAATGCGCTTCGTATTCTGCCGGCGCGATTGGGTGGCGATGAGTTCGTTGTATTGCTATCAAACATGAACGATATTGATTTCCCAGCGGAATTTGCTCAGGGTCTGTTCCAAAAGGTGTTTGGCCCATTCAGAATTCATAACGGTGTATCGTTACAGGTAAGCGGCAGTGTTGGTGGTGCAATCTTCCCGGATCAAGCAGGTGATTTCGACGAACTGCTTCGTTTGGCGGACATTGCAATGTATGACGCGAAAAACAACGGTAAGGGCCGCTTCTCCCTTTATTCGCCATCGCAAGAAGCCAAAACTTCCGCGTCTTCTGAGCAAATGAAAAGCGCTTAGCTTTCCATATTTCATCGGCATCTCAATCAACAAGAATCTGAAAGCAAGGCGAGACTTTTTATCTGAGTTGATTTAGGAACTTGGTCAAACGTCGACCAAAGGCTCAGAATCATGACCAAAGATATCATTATCGCTCCTTCAGTTCTCGCATGTGATTTCTCCAAACTCGGAGATGAGGTGGAAGCGGTTGTCGAGGCGGGGGCAGATTGGATTCATCTTGATGTTATGGATGGACATTTTGTTCCTAACATTACCTTTGGTGCGCCCATCATCAAAACCATTCGGGATAGAACAAATAAAGTCTTTGACTGTCATCTGATGATCGAGCCTGTTGACCTTTATTTGACTGAGTTCAAAGCAGCAGGATGTGAAATTCTCACAGTTCATGCTGAAGCGACCAAGCATCTGGACAGGTCTTTGCAAGCTGTTCGTGACTTGGGTTGTAAAGCAGGTGTTGCTTTAAACCCTCATACACCTGTCGAGGTTATTGAACATGTGTTGGATCGCCTGGATCTGGTTTGTCTCATGAGTGTAAATCCGGGTTTCGGCGGGCAAAAATTTATCCCCGAAGTGGTTGAGAAGACACGCCGAGTCAAAGCTCTGATCGGCGATCGTCCCATTCATATTGAAATTGACGGTGGCGTTGATCCGGAAACTGCGCCCTTGGTAGTGGGCGCTGGGGCAGATGTTTTGGTTGCAGGCTCTGCAGTTTTCAAAGGCGATGGTGTTGAAGGCTACAGAGCCAATATTGATGCCATTCGATCAAGCAGCATTTGAGGTGGTATCGCCTGATAAGGCAGAACGTTGGGCAATGGTCGTTGTGAAGCGTCTCAGCGTGTCTGACATGGCGTCGGATGGTAGCATTATCTCTATAAGCTGAAAACTGCTCTCATCTTGCATCGCATTTCTCAGCGCGGTTTCAAATTCACGTGGTGTTGAAACCCGCTTGCCCTTCCCGCCCATTTTGGGTGCCAGCTCCGCAAAGTTCCAATCATCCAAATCATTGTATAGTGTATCTTTTTGAAATGCCTTTAACATGCCCCATGCCGCGTTATTGAAGAGCAGTACCACGGGTTTGATTCCCAGCCGTTTGGCGTTTCCAAGTTCCCAACCAGTCATTTGAAATGCGCCATCACCTACCAGAACAAGGGGCCTTTTTCCACTTGCAATCTCCAGCCCGATTCCAAATGGAATACCTGTCCCCATCGTTGCATAGTAGCCAGGCGCTACAAGTGGAGCATGTTTCATGTCCATGGCGGTGAAGAGACAATCTCCCATATCGGATGCTATTGGCGTATCGGGATGGGTTTCGAGAAATCGGCTGACGATGGCGGCAACGTCTGCGGGCATTATTTGGTCATCCGGCTCGGCAATACCTGTATTATATGTTGCGGGTGCAGGTTGTGCGTCGCCAATTGGCTCTGCAATTTTAAGCAAGGCGTCCACGAAATCTGAAATCGGAATATTTGCATAGGCGTGATGCGCAAAACGCACGTCACCATCAATGGCATGCACTATATGGCGCATATCCAACTCACGCTTTGAGACCCCAAAGTTTGTATCACTCATAATGACCCCAAGCATAAGCAGGCCATCACTTCGTTCAACCAGTTCCCGCACGTTTTCCTCCCCTGCCAAACCCAGATATGTGCCGGCAACGGGTGCTCCGGTTTCTGCCATTATGCCCCTGCCCATGAAACTTGTTACTGCAGGTATTCTGAGTTTCTCTGAAAGTGCGGTCACCGCGTCTTCCAATCCGAAACGTCTTATCTCTACGCCCAACATAAGGGTCGGTTTTTTTGCTGATTTCAGAGCTGTGAGGGTTGCTTGTGCAGCTGCGTTTACGGCTTCAAAATCCGGGGCGATGTTTTTAAAGTCAGGCACACGCACTGTCTCAGCACTCACCATATTTCTTGGGAGTTCAATATATACGGGTCTGGTTAATGTGCGCGCTGCAGTAAGTACGCGTGCAATCTCCATTGGAGCGGTTTCGGGGTCATCAAGCACACATTGTGCACAGGTCACTTCCTTCATGATCATCATTTGACTGTCTAGATGCTTTACCTGGTGGTGTAATCCGAAACGGAAGTTTCTCTCATCTGTCCCTGGCGCGCCCGATATAATGACAAGCGGTGATTTTTCAGAATAGGCTGTGGCGACAGGGTTGATCATGTTGAGTGCACCGGCGCCATAAGTGACACATGCAACGCCAATAGTCCCACGGTAGCGAGCGGCCGCGTCTGCTGCAAAGCCGACAGCCGGTTCATGACTCAAGGTATGTAACGGCAGAATATTCGATGCTTCAATCTCTTTGAAAAACGGAAGTGCAAAGTCCCCCGGAATTCCGAATATTTCTTCTGCACCATATCTGTTAAGTGCATCCAGCAAAGCTATCGCGAGTTTCATTCTTTTCTCCATGAACCAAAGATATGAAGAGCTTAGAGCATCGCTTGCGCATGATGCTTGCAAACTGACCCTAATTCAGTGATGATATGCATCATATAAGTCTAAATACTATTCAAAGTGGACTTTATGATGCATCTTGATGGATTTGATCGGAAAATTATTGCGCAGCTGCAAGTTGACGGCAAACTGAGTAATTATGATCTTGCGGAGAAAGTCGGTTTGTCGGCATCACAATGTTCAAGACGACGCATGCGTCTTGAAGAGGATGGTGTGATCGCGGGTTATCATGCCCATATTGACCGGGAAAAAGCAGGCTTTGGACTGACCAGCATCATCGCGATTACGCTTGCTGCGCATCGGGAGGCGCCCGTTCAGCACCTTAATGCACTACTTTCCCGCTTGCCCAGCATTCAAGATGTGTATCAGGTCACAGGAGACATGGATTACTATGTCAAAGTCGTGACTGAAGATTTGAATGCGTTGACTGAATTGATAAATTCCGAACTCATGCCGCACGAAGCTGTGCAGAATGTTCGCACCGCCATTGTTCTGAAGAGTTTGAAAGAGAGCAGTGAGCTGCCGATCCAGAGCAATTGATTATTTCCAGCGTTGGGTTCTATCAAGAAGTTGCCTAACAATTTGGTGGTTAGGTCGTTCACATCTTGGCGCTTTTGGTCGAAGTGTTGGCTGATGCTTTGCACATTTGGTCTGTTCATCAGTTTGCTGAAAGCAGCAAACTGAGAATCTAGATAAACTGATCGAGGTTGGTCAATTCGTAGTCTTCCGTATGAACGGTGATGCCATTCGGCTCAATATCAATCAAACCATATGCTGCAGGCTCATCCGTTTCTGCATGAAAATCCATTGCATTGAATATCATAGGCATCTGGCCAACTGTGCTTTTGAAAACCGAAAACGGAATGCCGCGATGCGTTCCTGATATGGTTCTATGCACATGCCCACAGCTGATATGTCGGACATTGTTGTGCCTCTCGATGGTTTGGTAGAATTGCTCTCCATTCACCAGTTTGATTGTGTCCATTGCCCGGAACCCTACATTGTGGGGATGGTGGTGCATGAAGATGATACATTCACGCTCGGCAGCATTTGCAAGTTGGGACTCAAGCCATGAAAGTCGTTTGTCGCAGAGCAGACCGCGATGAGACAACGGGTAGTCATAGGGTGGGCCATCAAGTGTATCCAACAAAATTAGCTGGTGATTTGGCAAGTCTATGGTTCGCTGAATAAACCCATTGGGATCAGGCGCAATCTCTCCGAAAACAGACAGGAAGTTCTCTCGATTGTCATGGTTGCCAACCATCAATTCAATGGGTCGGTCAAACCTGTCCAGCGTCTCTTTAAGAAGCTCGTATGAAGGAACATCGCCGTGATGCGTCAGATCCCCGGTAATGATGATGTGCTCAGCGTTCGGATTATATTTTAGCGCGTGCTGCAGCCCTGTTTCAAGTCGGGCAACGGGGTTAATCTCACGATCCAAATGCTCGACGCTGAAGTGAATGTCTGTAAACACAACAATCCTGCTCATCGGTTCACGCCCTTCTGATCCACCACGCTCATCATGGTTGCTGCCATGGTTGCAATCTTCTTCTGCGATCCAGACGCGTCTAAGGCGTAAGCAGTTGCCTCGCAGAATGTAATGGTTCTGCCGGGCTTGATGACGGTTCCTTCAAACCGGAAAAACTCTCCGCGGGCCGGAGAAATGAGATTGGTCTTTAACTCAATGGTGAGCACTTCAGCTTGCGGAGGCATTAAGGAAAAAGCTGCATACCCGGCGGCACTATCCATCATGGTTGTGACGGTCCCTGCATGCAAAAACCCGTGTTGTTGCGTGAAACTCTTGGAGAATGGCATCTCCAAAACCACATGACCGGCTTCAATTGTCGCGATATTTGCTCCCATTGTGTGCATGAGCTTTTGTTTGGAAAAACTCTCCCGCACACGGGTCTTGAAGTTCGGATCCTTGTGGTCAAATGGCAAGTTTATTTCCCTTTCCAGACAGGATCACGTTTTTCTGCAAAAGCATTGAATCCTTCCATCATGTCTTCCGAACCATAAAGCGTGTCGACAGTCGGTAACTGGCGCGTGGTAATACGGTTAAGTGCATCCTGGAATTTGCTGTCTTCTGAATCCCTCACCACTTCCTTGATGGCGGCATACACAAGAGGTGGACCGCTTTCCAGTAAACGCGCTGTTTCCCATGCCTTCTCCATCAATTCGTCTGCCTTGTGAATGTGGTTCACAAACCCCCAACGATGCGCTTCTTCTGCGTCCAGCCACCGTCCGGTCAAAAGCATATCCATGGCGATATGGTATGGGATACGCTTTGGCAGCTTGATGGATGCCGCATCAGCCACTGTGCCAGACCTGATCTCCGGCAGCGCGAAGCTTGCATGTTCTGCAGCCAGAATGATGTCACATGAAAGCGCAATTTCCAGTCCGCCGCCACAGCAGATGCCATTTACAGCGCAGATGACAGGCTTATTCATTTGCGGCAATTCCTGCAATCCACCGAACCCGCCAACACCGTAGTCACCATCCACCGCATCCCCGTCAGTTCCATCTGAGTCTGATGCTGCTTTCAGATCCCAGCCCGGGCAGAAAAATTTTTCACCAGCTGCAGTAAAGATGGCAACGCGCATATCCGGATCATCGCGAAATTCCTTGAAGATATCACCCAGTATCCTGCTGGTTGCCAGATCAACAGCATTCGCCTTTGGGCGGTTTAGAGTAACCTCCAGAATGCCGCCTTCTTTTCGTGTATCTACGGGACCAGTCATAATGGGTTCTCCAATATTATTAATGCGTCAACGGCAATGGCCTTTTCAGGTAATGCCATGAGCGGGTTGATATCAAGTTCAAGCAGATGGGGATTTGCAAGGCAATAGGATTGGACTGCCATGATGGCATCAACAATTGGTTTGATGGCTGCTTGGGGTCTCCCCCTGAAGCCATTCAGCAGTTTTGTCATCTTCAACGTGTTTAGTGCGGCTTCAAAGTCTGCCGGGCGTGCGGGAACCAAGAGCGAGGTAGTGTCTTCAAGAAGTTCCGTCAGCACACCGCCAGCGCCAATTGTCAGTAGAAATGTGCCTGTTGCATCACGTGTGATCCCGATTAACAACTCTGCGACCGGTTCTGGGACCATTTCCTCTGCCAAGAAGCCTGATATGCCTTTCATACCTTTCGCCGCCGATGCCACTTTCTGAGTGTCTCTCAAATTCAGAATAACGGCGCCGGCCTCACTTTTGTGAGCGATGCCCAACCCCTTTAACGCTACGGGAAAGCTAAGTTCGGCTGCGGCTGTGGCGACTTGCTCAGGTGTTGCTCCGTTACAAGACTTGGGAAATGACAACCCATGATTTGAAAGCTCTTGTTTCGAACGCGCCTCATCAAGAACCAGCCTGTTGGTTTCCGAACAATCGGAGAGAAATACTGGTTCATGATTTTTCTCAAAAATTTCCCCCGAATGAATGCACGCATCGATGGCTGCTACCATCTCCTCCATGCCATGTAGCGGAACGATGCCGTTATCAATCAAGCGATCGCTGATCTCTTCTGAAAGGTTCTCCGGTAGCGTCGCATGGAAGGCAACATTGGCTTTCGTTGCGTGTTTTGCCTCTATCGCGGCTTGCAGTGGCATTTTCCATGCAGACATGTCACATCGTTCAGTCGGTGGGATGTCCATGATCAGAATGTTGAGGTCATACCCATCCACGAATGTTGCAGAGTATGTGGCTTGTAGTGCCTCGGCATCATTCCAGATAAACGTGTGATAATCGAGTGGGTTGGTGACTGTTACGATTGGCCCCAAGACACCTTTAAGTTTTTTCCGCGCTTGAGAACTCAACTCGCGGAAGTTCAATCGAGATCCCTCCACCATGTCGGAGATTAATCCAGCTTCCCCGCCTGAACATGACATGGAGGAGACTTCATTGCCTTTAAGTGGGCCGAACATATGAAGCAGTTTGAGTGTCTCCAAGAATACGGCGATACTCTCGACCTCAACAATTCCCAGACGCTCCATCAAGGCAGATGACGCAGCGGATCCACCAGCAAGCGAAGCGGTATGCGTCATCGTTGCAACGCGCGATTTTTCGGATTTTCCCGATTTGATTGCAACGATTGGCTTACCCATTTTCTGCGCTTGTTTAGCCATTGCCTCAAATTCTCGGATGTCACCAAAGCCTTCGATGTAGAGGCCAATTGCCGTGACGCGATCATCTTTCATTGCGGCAATGGCCAGATCGCTCAAACTGGTTTGTGCCTGATTTCCAACGGCCAAAGTGTAGGCGATGGGTAAGCCACGCTTTTGCATGGTCATGTTAATCAGGATGTTTGAGGATTGCCCAATCAAGGCGACGCCATTTTTGCATGGTCGCCCGCCATGTTGGTCAGGCCATAGCGTTACATTGTCGAGATAGTTGATCAGTCCATAACAGTTCGGGCCGATTATGGGCATCTCGCCTGCTGCTTTAACAAGGGCTTCTTGTAAGGCGGCACCTCCTTCATTCTCGGCATCGCTTTCCAGAAACCCTGATGCAAAACAGGTTGCACCTCCGGCACCCATTAGCGCCAATTGTTGCACAACGTCGACTGTCAGTTCACGATTGACCCCAATGAAGCTCGCGTCTGGTGCAGCCGGTAAATCCGTGATTTGCTTAAAGCAGGGAACGCCGCATATTTGCTCGCGTTTTGGATGCACCGGCCAAATCTCACCGTCATAGCCAGACCTTTGCAATTGTACGATCACATTCTCAGCCCAAGCGCCGCCAAACAGTGCGATGGATTTTGGGCGTAGCAGGCGGGATAGGTCTCGTTTCATTTCAAGGCCCTTAACTCGGATTTATATTCTTTGGCTGCGGACTTGCCCTTGGGTGTAATCGTGTAGACCCCGCGTTCAACGCGCTCAAACCAGCCATAGTGATCATCAGACATAATAGGCCTTGCACGTTCGACATTTGCTGATTTCGCAACCTCTGAGGCCTTTGTTGGGCCATGCTTCTTTAGAAAGGCAAGACATCGCAATGCGTCCTGACGGTAGGATGTCATAATCTTGGTCTTGTTGATGCCCCCCTGATTGGGATCGCCTACACGGTGCTGAAATTCCTTGAGCATGCGGTCCTGGCGCTTTTTGTTCTTGCGGGGGATGTAGGGTGTCGGGTCAATATGAATGTCCGCCTTTTCGAGGCTTGCCGGAATGGTCATCAGACCAAGTCCGAGCCGTCGGCAAAGTGTTCGATTTGCAACAAAAGCTTTCCACCCGGAGCGGCCTTTCCATTCCGGAATTGCAACATAAACCAGGTCGGTAATTTTCAGCCGTTCGATTGCCTGGTGTAAAAGGGCTAGCGAGAAGCCGGTTTTCAGTTCGACTATGACAGGGGGGCCGTCTCCACGCACTGCCATAATGTCAGCTGACCCGACTTCCGCTTTTACGTCAAAGCCTTGGCCTTCCAGCAAGGCTTTGACGGGTGCATAGAGATCGGATTCCTTCATTTGCTTTGCTTTCACGGATTGAATGTTCAAGCACCTAAAGGTCTCAGCAGCGCGCGCGAGATGATGTGGCGTTGGATTTCTGATGTTCCCTCCCAGATGCGTTCGATACGTGCATCACGCCAAATCCGTTCGAGGGGTAATTCGTCCATGACGCCCATGCCACCATGAATCTGGATTGCTTCATCGGCTACGAAAGCCAGCATCTCGGTCGCCTTGAGCTTTGCCATGGCCATGTCTGTGTCGGTACATGTACCCTGATCGTATTTCCAGCCTGCTTCCCAGGTCAGAAGTTCGGCTGCTTTCATCTCCAATGCCATGTCGGCAAGTTTGAAGGAAACGCCTTGGAACTTACCGATTTTCTGGCCGAATTGCTCGCGTTCTGCGGAAAACTCTACTGCATGTTGAAAAGCGCGATCTGCGCGGCCGAGACATGTTGATGCGACTTGTAGTCGGGTTGCGCCCAGCCAGTCATTTGCGACTTCAAACCCCTTGTGTAACTCTCCCAACATATTGCGAGCGGGAACGCGGCAATCGTCAAACTCAAGAATTGAATTGGTATAACCTCGGTGAGAAACATTGTTGTAACCATCGCGCACCGTATAACCAGGTGTGCCCTTGTCGACGAAGAAAGAGGTGATCAGTTTCTTCTTGCCGCGCGGTGTGTCTTCTTCCCCGGTTGCCACATAAACGATGGTGAAATCAGCAATATCTGCATGTGAAATAAAGTGCTTTGTACCGTTGATGATCCAGTCATCACCGTCTTGTTTGGCTGTTGCTTTCATGCCGCGCAGGTCTGAGCCGGCGCCTGGTTCGGTCATTGCCATGCAATCCCACTTCGCGCCACGCACGCAGGGCTCGAGATATTTCTCTCGTTGTTCGGGTGTTCCAGCGCAGAGAATGTTTGAGGGGCGGGCAACGCCTGTCCAATGCAGCGCATAATTTGCGCGACCTAGTTCTTTCTCATACAAAAGCCAGGTCAGTGTATCGAGGCCAGCTCCACCAAATTCCTCCGGAATGTTGGCTGCATAAAGCCCGGCGTCCATTGCCTTTTTCTGAACGTCCTTGATAACATCCATGTCCAGATG
>ENA-OUOG01004166-OUOG01004166.1-marine-metagenome-genome-assembly--contig:-NODE-4166-length-12696-cov-4.499406_pt1 | contig 12696 bp, 12 predicted proteins | sample MGYA00248635_ERZ508505 | MGnify/ENA primary metagenome ERZ508505 (study PRJEB26176, sample SAMN06267871) | marine metagenome | isolation source: Saanich Inlet, British Columbia, Canada | place: Pacific...
TAAACCAAAACTCTCAACTAGTGATGGATAAATTGCGAACTCACAAAAATTATATAATTCATTAACCTTATCTGTGCTTAAAGTTCCATGAAATTGAATCTTTAAATTATTAGGATATAATCCTTTAGATAATTCGGCTTTACCTAGTGTTAGGTGTAATTTAATTTCTTTATCAGTTTTGTTAGCAGCCCCAATAAAAGCCTCTATCAATCTTACATGATTCTTATGAGAAACACCACTAGATACATAAACAAAATTATTGGTTATCTTTTTTAAGTTATATGACTCAGATTTTTCTTTAAAAATAGGAAATATAGAAACCTGATCTGAATTGATTATTAAATTCTCTCGAAGTAATTTATAAATATATGGTGTCTGAACTATCCAATTATAATCGTTCTGATTATAATATTTAATGTAATTAAACTTAAAAAAATTAATTATTCGGTTTTTAAAACTAATTGGATGAGATAAAGGATTTAACAATAAAGTATTATGAAAAAAAATATAGGTTTTAACAGAAGTCTGAATAGGTGGGGGAATATTAGCCAAACATAAAATAGATGAAAATTTACCTAAGTTTTTTAAATAAAAATTCTTTCTGTTTAAGTGAGAGGGATTAATTAAGGTATAATTATCCGCATTTAATATTTTAATCCATTTTGATTTTAATCTACTGTCTAATATAAAATAACATCTCAAGTTAGAATTAATAACCTTTTGCATTATCATTTCTAATATAGTTTTCCCTCCAAATGAATTTATATAAATAGCATCAATTAAAATCATTTATTGCAAAGATTAGTTTTTAACAAAAAAGTATCTCTTAAAACCTTCATTAGTTACAATATAATCAAAGGTTCCGATTTTATCTTTTAGAAAATCGTTTACACTCTTTAATGCTCCGGGGTATTTTAAACTATAATACTCATCAAATACTAGTACTCCACCTGAAATTACATTTTCATAATATTCATTAAAACCATCCATATAGGAATCATATAAATCACAATCAAAAAATAAAACCTTAATAGGCTTGTCGATCTTATTATACGAGCCTTTGATTTGGGATTTAATCAGAAAAACATTATTAAAATCTTTAACTTTACTAAATAAGCCTTCTAAGTTTTGGAAATAACTTGGTTTTAAATGCTCTATATTAGAAAAATCATCTGTTCTTTTTTTAGCTAACTCGTAATGTTCTTGATCAATTAAACCATCATCATACAAATTTTGAAAGTATTGAGGATGATCGTAATTATTTATAATTGTATTTGGAAAACCCTCAAAAGTGTCAACTCCAAATAATTCTGTATCTATATTTAATATTTTAGTTGCAATTGCTACAGATAATAGTGTAGAGCCTCGAAAAGTTCCTAGCTCAACATAACATCCTTCTTCAGATTTAAGTTTTTGGAGATTTTCAACTAATAATTGAATATTATTTGAAGGAATAAAGCCATATTTATTTTGAACTTCATTCTTTATTTTAATTAAGATTTCTTGCATTTTTAAAAAGATTTGATTTTGAATTGAGACTTACTGTTTGAACAATTATACTTTGATAGAGTTACATTAGTTTATCTATTTAATTATGTCAGTTACATTCTTAAAATCATAAGGTCTTTTAGGCGCCGAAAAGTATGTTGAGTCTTCAAGTAATTTATAATTTTCTTTGAAAACAGAATTAAAAATGACACGAAATGTATTAACTGAAGAAATATCTGAATATAATTGATCCGAGTTAAAACCGTTTAGCAAAATAGCATTCAAAGTTTTTGATCTTTCAACAATAAATTCTGTACTAGGGTCTCTCCAATCATTTCTACTAAGAATAGAAGAACCGTGATCTGATTGAATTACAATAATAGATTTTTTTGATTTGTTTAAGATAACATCTACTAATTCCTTAGTTTTTTTGGTTATAAACTTTAATTGTTCAATATATTTAATTTTATCTTGATTAAAGTCATTGTTTAATTTTATATCAGAATTAACTTTTTGACCGTTTGAGTCAAAAACATATGGTGGATGAGGGCTAACTATGTGTGAAAAAATAAATTTAGGAACTTTTGTTTCATTAAAGTCACTAATAATTTTAAATTGACCTAACACAGTGTTTCTAATGTCTGAATCTATTCGATTATATAATATTCGGAAAATTGTTGTTTGAAAAAATGTGATTGTGAAATCATCAATATACTTGTTTTCAGGTAAATTTAAATTATACTTATCCAATAAATTTGTTATACCCCACCCACTTTTAATATTAATGGTATTGTAACCTTTATCCTTTAAATAACCTAGAACTTTACTGTTATTTATCATTTCTAACGGAATAACTTTATTGATTGAAGATACTCCTAACTCGTCTCTTAAAAAATTAATATAATCCATGTTTAAAATTGAAGCAAGAGATAAAAAAGTCATCATATAATTTGACCTGCTATTTTTAGCTACAAAAAAACCTTTTTTTTCAAGATAGCCTTCAAAATCGCTATTATCATAATTAAATACTTCTTTTAGCACACTGGAATTAGCATATGCGTCTAAAACTATATAATAAATGTCTGGAAATTCATTAAGATTTTTCGAAAGATTATTTTCATAAATATAATTTGATTCCGAAAAGATTTTGGTTTTAAAAGTATTTTGATTGTTCACCTCAAATAATAAGATTCTTACCACTAAAACAAATACTATGCTAATTGTTAAAGTATTAAGAAATTGAATTAATTTTTGAGATGGTTTTTTGGAAAATATGATAAGTAAATAAAGGGAGAAAAATAAAATTAAATGTCCTAATATATAAAAGTAATATGAGAATTTATCGTGTGAATAGTTTAAAAAAAACTCTCTTAAATGCCCGAATGAAAAAAAGAAAACTAGGGTAGTAAAACAAAAAAAAATTGCTTTTATCTTATTTTTAAAAATAAATTTAGATAAATAAAAAAGTATAATTGTTAAAAAGACACTTAAAAATAATAAATTATATGTTCTATAAATCTTGACCTCAGCAATATTTGAATAATAAAAAGAAAGAACTGGAACTATGGAAAATAAAATTAAATAAAATAACTGCTTATTATATTTTATCCTTAAAATTTGATTTTTTGTGTATGTTTCTAATTTATAAGATTTTATTCGTGATAGAAAACTTCTCTTAACACTACTTAAAATAATAGTGATTATCCAATACAAAATAAGAGCGGAAGATGTGTTGTATAATACAATTAAGAAAACTAATGAAATTAATAAATTTTGTAATCTCTCTTTTTTAAATTCTTGAGAAATTAAGCTAACCAATATATTAATTAAAAACATTATTAAAGGAAGTATGTTTATTTTTAAACCTTCCAAATTTAAAATCCCATCTGGTCTTGATAAACTATTAATCGGTCCAAAGGGTATGTTTTCTAATGGGTAATCTTTTAACATCCAATAGACAGCTAAAAAAAAAGGCATTTGAATTAAAACCCCTAAAGTATTTGCAAAAGCATAATAAGAACGATAATTATATCTCCTATAAATTTCTTTTGTATAATAGTACTTCTCTTGTTTATTATTTAAATCCTTTATTTCATTTAACAAAGGCTGCATTATTTCAATTCTTCCTTTTTCAATTTTTTGCAATAAATTAACAATCCAAAAAATTGGCGACATTAATAAAGTGTTTATAACACTAAGAAAAATTATAGAAATTCCTAAATTATTTGTTATTTGATTGAGAAAATCTAATATGGATTTAAAGAATTCTACTAAAAAAGTCATTTTAAATTATTATTTATTAAAGAAATTTGTTGAGCTGCTATTTTTCCGGATTTTCTAAAATTAAAAATATGTTTATCAATGATTTTTTTTGAAATTTTATTAGCTGATATTCTTTTTACGATTTTTGCTAAATTATTAACTTCACTGATATGAAGCACAATACCTATATCTTTTAAAAATTGAAATGCTGAATTTTCATGCTCCAAACTTGAGGATTCATATCCACCATCATCCCATTTAAAATTAATTCCTATAACTGGTTTATTATGCGTAAACGCCATATCATAAAGCATTCCTGAAGTTATATCACATATCAATAAATTAGATTTATTAATGCTGGTTTCACTATTAGTTTCTCTATCAATTGATAGCTTAGGATTTGACTCAAAAGTTGATAAAATTGAATCTAGCAAATCTCTATCTGAAATCCAGGATTGTGGATGAGGGCGATAAATAATTTCATACCCAGCGTTAAGTAAAATTTGAATTATTTCTTTGCCACAGTATTTAAAAAATGTTCTGTCACCCCAAGTTGGAGCAATCAATATTGAAGTGCCAATATCTTTATTAGCATTATCTGAAACAAAGTCAAAGTATGTACAACCGACAGGAAGAAGTTCTTTCACTTTAGTCTTTCTTTTTTCTTCTAAGGATCTAAGACTTAAGATTTGATATTTGCTACTACATAAGACCGAATCAAAATAGTCAAAAGCAAATTTTTTATATGCGTGAATATCAGTAGGAGAATGAATTATATGGCAATAATGCTTTACATCTTTTGATCTTTTTAAAGAAATCACATCTAATTGTGGTGTAGTCATTACACATAAATTTGCCTTTAAACGATTTAAAATAAATATTGACTCCCTAATATTACCCAAATAAAATGACTCAACACAATAATTATTAAAAGCTAAACCAGGATCTTTTTTGTCTGAAGACAAATACACAAAGTGTTCATTATTCCTTATAAGCTCCAAAATAACAGGTTTATATACTCTCCAATAAGACGCGCCCTCACTGTAAAAAACAATTTTACCCGAAAAATCAAAATTAAATTTAGAATTTAAGCCAAATAGACGATTTACAATGCTATAATAGCTACCTCTAATTTTAAAAAGAAAAGTCATCGACATTCCAATTAAAGCACTTAAAATTAGACTACCTGTTCCAGGATCTATGTAAAAAAAAAATAATTCAAACATTTTTAAGTTTGTTTTTTTGCAATTACTCTTATAAATATATCATCAGTATCTTCAAAAGGTGCGAAACCTCTAGCTTCCTCTGAAAAAATAACCTTAAAACCTCTCATAGTTAATTCTTTGCAAAAGAGGTTGAAGTTCAAGAATCTTCTGTAATGGTTTTCATAATAATACGCGTCTGCTTGACCAGTAACTCGATCTCCTTTTTTATAAAGACTGTTTTGTTGGCCTCTAACCTCTACACAAAATATCCCATCATTTTTAAGATAATTGTAAGTCCAATTAATTACATCTTTTTGTTCTTTTTCTGTAATGGAATGTAAAGTAAAACGGGAATATACAATATCATAAGTATAATTATTTCCTAGTTTTGTGAAATTTTCTTTTCTAAATTCTAAATTTTGAAAGTTTTTATATTTCTCATTAAGCCAATCAATATGGCTAACTTGATCAATTGCGGTAACTTTCATTCCACATTCATGAAAAAACAAACTGTCTCTTGCATTTCCACATCCCAGATCAATAATACTCATACCATTTATTGGCGTATAATTTTTCACAATAAATTTTGCAAAATTTGAAGATTCTTTTGTTAGTGTAACTTTTTTGTAAAAGTTATCCCAATAATTTATATCCATTTTTTTATGTTTTTCTTAAATAAGCTTTAATGTTCAATTATTTTAATCTTATTCTTTTCTATTTGATTATAGATTAAGCTAGATCTTTCCTGATAAGAGGGACTTTCAAATTTGTTTATTTTAAATGAGTTAATAATAGTTTCTGATTTGAGATTATTAATGATTTTGTTAAGTGTTATTAACGCTGTAGATGTGAATCCAATTACTAAATCAGGTGAAGGGCTCATTAAAAAGAAAACCTCTAAAGGATAGTTAATAATTAAAGCTTTAATATCGTGTCTATTTTCAATATTTTGAATATTTATTTTAGTTTCTTTTCTACTAGGAATATAGTAAATATGTTTTTTATTTATGGACTTAAGTGCTTTGTAAAGAATTAAGTCATAAGCTTCTTTACTCAAAAGTTTTAATTCAACAAATGGTTGTCCGATTATGTATGCAGAGTCATCAAATTGATTAGTATTTACCTTTGATATTATGTTGGTGAAATTATTTTTAATTATACTAATTCGATCTGATTGTTTAATATCAAATATTGTAAATAGTTTAATATTTTTAGGATATGAAATATCAATTCTAAATAACTTATTGAAAAAAAGCTTCAAATAAGATTGGGGTGAAATTCTACTATTCTTTTTTAAATGTTTGGAAATTTCAAAACTATTTATTCCGTCGTCTAATACAATAAGCTCTTTGTAATCAATTTTATTAACTAAAAAGAGAAATGTGTCTGTAAAGAAATTGCCAATTATAATTTTATTTATTTTATGATATCTATCAGCTAATTTACAAAAGTGTAAATACTGTATGGCCTTTCTAATTTTAATCAAAGAATACCCATTAATTGAATATAGTTCACATAAATTCAAGAACTGTTCTTTATCTCTTTCGCCAATATAATAAATAAATAAGTCATACTCTTTTAAATTTTGGTGTTTAGTGTATTCAAAAAAGCAAACTAGTTGAAAGGGAGATGAAATAAAAACTAAATCACGCATAAAATTTTTCTATAATTTTATCTGCAATTATTTTTCTAGAAAAACCATCTCCAAAAGGATTATCACATTTAAAAGAATTAAATTTCATTTCTTTTATTAAATCAACAATGTTTTGTGGTTCAGATTGAACAGATATACCTAATTCAATTAATTCTGGCCAAACAGGATTTGATAATAATTGAATAGAAGGGATATTAAGATAAAATGCTTCCTTAATAGCCCCTCCACTATCTGAAATAAAAATTTCACATTTACTTAATTTAGAAATAAACCCCTTATAACCCATTGGGTCTAAAAGCTTGAACTTACAACTAATGTTGTTTTTAGAGATAATATTTAATGTCCTGGGGTGGCAAGGAAATAAAATTGTATGAGAGGAACTTAAGTAATTCAATTGATCAATTATACATTTTAACCTTTGTATGTTATCTGTATTATCAGCTCTATGAACCGTAACCATAATAGTTGGTTTTTGAGAACTATCTTTTAAAGATTTTTTATTATTTATTAATTTGATGCAATCAAACATTATATCACCTGAAAAAATAATTTCAGAATCTTTTAATGTTGATTCTTTTTTTAGATTTTTAAAATTATTTTGAGTGCTACAAAAAAGCAAATCACTAATTCTATCAACAATAATTCTATTGATTTCCTCAGGCATGCTTAAATCGTTATTTCTAACTCCTGATTCAATATGTGCAATATTTAAATTTAACTTTCTAGATACTAGTGCGCCAGCTAAAGTAGAATTAGTATCACCATAAAGTATAACGCACTTAGGGCTTTTATCTTTTAAAATTTCATCTAAAGCCACCATCATTTTACCTGTCATCTCCCCGTGAGATAATGAATGAATTGCTAGGTTATAGTCTGGATTAGGAAGATTAAATTCTTCAAAAAAATTAGATGACATATTATCATCAAAATGTTGACCTGTATGAATTATTTTTTGCTCAATATTTCTATTATTTAATTCAAAATAAATTGGAAATAATTTAATAAATTGAGGTCTAGCTCCAACTATGTGTATGATCATTTTTAGAAAGTTAGTCTTTGTTCAAAATAACATCAATCATATTGTCGATTAAATCAAATGTGTTAATCTCAATTTTAAAATCAAGTAACTTTTCTGCTTTGTCAACGTTTGCAAATCTTTTTAAAATTTCATCATAATCAGAGAATAGAACATCTTTTCCAATAAATTTTATTTTTGAATTAGAATTAGTTTTTTGCACTATGTATTCAGCAACCTCTTTAACAGTGGTTTGCTGATTAGTTCCTAAATTAATAATTTGATTATTTACATTTACTAAATTATCAATCATGCTTTTTAAACCTCTTGATATATCACGAGCAGATGAAATGGAACGAGTTTGAAGACCATCCCCGTGAATAGTAATTTCTATATTATTAATTGCATTTGCAATAAATAATGGCACATGACCTCCAGACCAAGATTGATTTGATCTTTCAGAAGCGCACCCAAAAATTCTAACTACACTTGCTTTTAATCCTTGCTGCTTTATTTCATTAAATATTGTTTGCTCACCCAAAAGTTTAGATAAAGCATAGGAATATCTTTCATTTGTTGGAGGCCCAATTGTTATTTTTTCACTTTCTAAGAAATTTTGAGAATTTCCATAAACATCTGAGGTTGAAGTAAAAATTAAAAAAGATTTAGTTAGAATGCTAAATTTAACGACCTCTCTAATCATGATATAGTTTTCATCAATAACATAAGTAGATCTAACTATATCGCCATGAGGTTTTTTAATTGTTGCTAGATGATATATTACATCAAATTCTTTATTAGATAGTTCAAAGCAAATATTTTTGACATCAATAATTAGAAAAGTGAAATATTTACTTTTCAAAGCAATATGTAAATTATCTAAATTTCCATAAGATAAATTATCAACTCCAACTACTTGATTTCCTGAAGCTAATAGGTCATCAACCAAATGACTTCCTATAAGACCTGCACAACCAGTTACTAAAACTTTCATAATGAATAATTTTTTAGAGGACCTTTAGATATATCATGAAAATAAAACTTATCCGTTAAAGAATTATCATTCTTAATAATGTAAGTTGATTTTGAATTTTCAAAATCCCAATCCCATCGATTTTTCCAGGCATCCAAATTTGAATATTTCCCGAAGTGATATTCGTTACCCTCCTTTGCCCCAATTGCAGAATTAACGTTAATATTATATTTTTCTTTAAGTCTTTGATTATTAAAGCAATATAAATCAGGAATTACAATGTTTTCGATTTCATTTTTAATAAATTGAAAAGCAACATCTGGTAACCACAAATGAAATTCATATTCCTCAGTAGGTTTGATAACCTTATTCCATAATTTAACATTAATTCCCACTGATGGCCAAACAGGAAATTCAACAACAAATGGCTTTCTCCAATTCGGATTTCTTAAAATTTTACCATATTGTCTAGCACATAACCATTTGTTGTTTTTTAAATAAGAAAGATGAGGAATACCTACCATTCCTATTGGTTTGAAACCTAATATATACTTGTAATATGAAAAACCTGTATAATCCCAAAAATCTAAATGATTAAAACCTAAAACCCCAAAATTATCTAGGCTACCTTTGCTTATATAATTAGAAATTTGAGTAAAAAAATCTTTTGTCAAAGGATAATTATCATGCTGAAAACATATAATCCACTTGCAATTTGGCCTATTTTGATTAATGAAATCAATTAGTGTCTGTGTAGCCATTTGAACTCCAGCACCTTTATTTTCAATAAATTGAACATTTTTATTTTTACAAATTAATTTGCCTTTTTTTATTTCTTGTTCAGATGATCGATCATCAATATTTATAAATTCAAACCCTTCAAAATTTATATTTTTAAATACCTCTCCCTCAAGCATATCGTAATTATTTCTTGAAGAGACATAAATTATAATATTATCTTTATTCATTTCTAGTCATTTTCTCTATTAAATCTGTAGCTTGAAAAATATCATCTATCCCATAACCCTTATTAGTAATAATGTGTTCATATGAAGTATTATGCAATTCAGTAAATCCAACTGAAAAATCTAATTCTTCACCATCTATTGTAATAGATCTAAAAGGAGTCCAATCTTTATAAGGTAAGTCATTATAATCAATGCTTAATTCAAAAGCCACATCTGCTTTTTCAAGTTGAATATTTCCAAAAGATTTCTTATCTCTATTTGTAACATTAAAATTAGTTGAAGAACCAAAAACCCATATTAGCATATCAAAAAAATGAATTCCAATATTAAATAATATGCCTCCTGATTTATCTTTTGTTCCTTTCCATGAATAGTCGTACCAATTGCCCCTAGGGGTAATATATTTTATTTTAACCTGATGCCTTTGAGTTGAATTTGAAATTCTCTTTTTTAAGTTAATTATTTTATCATGATGCCTTAGCTGTAAAATAGTGTTGATTTTTTTTCCGTATGCATCCTCTAGATTTTTCAAAAGCATTAAGTGCTCCGTTTTTAATACTAATGGCTTTTCGCAAATAACATTTGAATTATTTCTGAGAGCTAATCTAATGTGCGAATCATGAAGATAATTTGGAGTACATATGGAAACATAGTCAATTGCATTACCTTCTTGGTAAAGTCTATCCAAGTTCCTGTCGAATCTCTCTATTTCTCTATAATATGAAGCATTTGGGAAAAATCCATCTATATATCCAACATTATCATGAGGATCTGCCAACATCAATAAATCTCCATTTACGTGTTTGATTGCTTGAACGTGTCTTTTTGCAATATATCCCGAAGCACCTATTAATCCAAAATTCATATTAGAAAACATTTATTATTTTTTAAACAATACTTTTTGCCATTTGATACTGCGAAACCATTACTATCAAATACTATTTTTTCACCCTCTATACTTATCCAGCCAATATTTCGACATGGATTACCAACCACCACCTCAAAATCTAAAATGTCTCTATTAACAACTGAGCCTGCTCCTACTAAAGCGTATTGTCCGATATTATTACCACATATAATAGTTGAATTAGCTCCTATTGAGGATCCTTTATGAATTATGGTGCTTTTGAATTCGTCTTTCCTTTCGATAAATGATCTGGGATTAATTACGTTAGTAAAGACTGCTGAGGGACCAATGAAGACGTCGTCCTGGCAAACAACCCCATCATATAAAGAAACGTTATTTTGAATTTTGCAATTATTTCCGATTTTTACATTTGAGGCAATAAAAGAATTTTGTCCTATTATAGTATTATTCCCAATAATTACATCTTTCATAATGTGAGAAAAATGCCAAATCTTAACACCAGAACCTATTTTTGATTTGTCGTCAACTATTGAGGTGGGATGAATAAAATGAGAAGTATTTAACCGATTCCTTTCCATGTTGCGCCGTTTTTAGTGTAAAAATGATTAGCAATATTTTGGGGAGAATATATATACTGTTTGCCTAATGCAATCATATCTTTAGCCCAATATCTGTCTTCCTTTCCAGGAAGTGACTCATCAAATGGGTAATTGACTAGCGTCTCCTTTTTAAAAAATGAAAAGGCATTATGGAAAAAATACCTTTCTTCTATTTGAGAATACATGTTGGCTACTCTTTCATTCAAAAAATGACTCCAAATGTATCTTGGAGTAATTTTTTTTCCCCTAAATATTGGAACTTGTTTGCCAAAAACTGCAGAATATTCCTCCAAATCTTTTTTGATACCAGGTAAATCAATTTTAGTTATTTGAGAATGACCTGACAATATTAAAATATATTCGCTTTCAGAATTATTTACACCTAAATTGATTGATTTTCCTGGGGAATAGTTTTGACATTCAATAATTTTTATTTTTAATCGATTATTAAAAAGCTTGACTATTTCAAGTGAATCATCATTATTCTGATCATTAACAATAATAATTTCCGGATTATTCAAATGATCTATACACGATTGAAGAGCAAAACCTATGTATTCCGCTTCATTCCTATTTCTTATTATTACACTAATGTTATCCATTAAATCTTCCTTCATAATTTGTCCTAGAATCTAGCTCACCTTCCTGGAAATCTAATCCATGATCCTTAAACATGTCTTTTCTATTAGATATATAATTAGATAGATCCTTTAAGTCATCTGGTAAAATAGCGAATTTATTATCTCTACCGGGTAAATCATTATTTATAGTGAAATGTTTTTCAATTACACAAGCGCCCTCACCAATAGCAATTTTAGCTGATTCGACTCCTTGAATATGGTCACTATACCCTACTCTATTATGCAAGTTCATCAAACCAATCATCTTGTTTAAATTAGCATTTTCATAATTACATGGATACATTGAAACACAATGCATTAAATATAGTTCTGAGTTATTAAATAGTTTAACGCTATTTGTTATCTCTTCAAAATTAGAGGTCCCAGTAGACATAAATACTTTTTCAAAGTTTTTGTCACAAAATTCAATTAGTTCAATATTTCTAGACTCAAAACTTGGTATTTTGACCTCTTTACAATTTAAATCTACTAATAATTGGGCATCCGATATACTAAATACACTTGACAAAAATGAGATAGACACTTCATTACAATAATTAATTAATTCTATATGGTTTTCAACTGATAATTCAGCTTTTTTATAAATTTCTCTTCTACCATCTGAATCCCAAACACCACTTTTTAATCTATCTACCGACCATGTTTGAAATTTAGCATAATTGGATCCGGAATTTTTAGCGGCCAAAATCATTTCTTTTGCAAGCTCCATGTCTCCTAAATGATTCCATCCTATTTCAGCTATAATTTTAATGTCAAGATTTTTATTTTCCATCATTAATTTTTTTTGTTGCATTAATTAAATCTTCTTCATAATGAATATCTGTAGCACTATCTTTTAAACAACCAATCCTTTTGCTTACATTCTTATTCATTAAATGCTCATATTTAAATATTCTTACTGAGCCGCTTCTTTTGTAATTTGATTCTATAGTAATTAAATCATCATAATTATTAGAAACCATATAATCTATACAAAAATCTAATGTATGTTCTCTATCAGGATGATCTGGTTGAAGAGCTATA
>ENA-OUOG01004171-OUOG01004171.1-marine-metagenome-genome-assembly--contig:-NODE-4171-length-12690-cov-7.102275_pt1 | contig 12690 bp, 14 predicted proteins | sample MGYA00248635_ERZ508505 | MGnify/ENA primary metagenome ERZ508505 (study PRJEB26176, sample SAMN06267871) | marine metagenome | isolation source: Saanich Inlet, British Columbia, Canada | place: Pacific...
GTCGGGCTAGCAGGACTCGAACCTGCGACCTTCCGTCCCCCAGACGGACGCGCTACCAGGCTGCGCCATAGCCCGACTTGGGGGTCCTTCTAGCGATTTTCGGCACAGGCGCAAGGGGCTTGCTCAAAAAGCGGGGCGCCTAAAGGCGCGCCCCCGCACGCATGCGTGTCTGCAGCTTTTCCAATCGTGCAATATGCGGTCTGAGCGCTTTCTTGGTCGTGCGATTTCTGGGTATCTCCTGCGCCAGTTGCGCCAGCTCAGACAGGGCATCGGCGGCGCAAAGGTGGCGTGGGTCTTCGCTCGGGGCGACAGCGGGTTCAGGTGATGCGGGAATAGGTTGAGGTTGGCTCATCGTCTCGTCTTGCTCGGTCTTGTCGTCTTGGCCTTCTTGCTGCGCCTCTGGGGCCGCTGAAGACTCTGCCTGATTTGTTGTTGATTCTGGCTTTTCAACCTGTGCAGGGCTGTCTGCAGCTATGTCGTCTTCACTGCCGGGCAATGCAGGCGAGAGTTGTGCCACATGGGCGGTGCCTTGCTCGCGGATCATGCGTTGCACGGCACGGATGGTTTGCCCTTGATCATGCAGCAGCACTTTGATGCCGCCCACCAGAGCCATATCCTCGGGCCGGTAATACCGCCGCCCGCCTGCGCGTTTCACAGGTTTGATCTGTGTGAATTTGCTTTCCCAGAACCGCAGCACATGAGCGGCCACGCCAAGCCAGTCTGCCACCTCTCGAATGGTGCGGAATGCTTGGGCGGATTTCGACATTCAGCCGGTCCCTATTTCTTGTTTCCAGCAGCGACGCGATCTTTCATCAGATGCGAAGGTCTGAAGGTCATCACGCGGCGCGGCAAAATCGGAACTTCTTCGCCCGTTTTCGGGTTGCGGCCCACACGTGCTGTCTTGGAGCGGACCGAGAAGGTTCCGAAAGAAGAGATCTTGACCTGTTCGCCATCAACCAATGCATCCGACATCAGATCAAGTACCCGTTCAACCAATTGCGCGCTTTCATTGCGCGACAGGCCAACCTCGCTAAAGACCGCCTCGGATAGGTCCATGCGCGTTAATGTTTTACCAGCCATAAACAAACATCCCCGTTTTAGTTCCGACGAGCATGAGCGATGGCAATTCTCAAGTCAATATCAACGGCTTGCGACAACAGGCTGAATAGCGCCTTCCAAGGGATTACCAGCGTAGAACCACTGACCCCCAAGCCAAGCCACCGCCGATGGCCTCGGTGACCAGCAAGTCACCTTGTTTGATTTGCCCACGTCCCACCGCAACCGAAAGCGCAAGCGGGATGGAGGCGGCCGATGTATTCCCGTGATTTTGGACGGTCACAACAACGCGGTCCATCTCGACGCCCATTTTCTGCGCCGTGCGCGAAATGATCCTCAGATTGGCCTGATGGGGTACAATCCAATCCACATCATCGGCGCCCAATCCCGCTGCTTCCAGCGATTTATGCGCAGTTTCTGCAAGCTTTTCAACGGCATGGCGGAAAACCTCGCGACCTTCCATGCGCAAGACACCCGTGGTCTGGGTTTTGGAGACCCCGCCGTCAACATAAAGCAAATCGCGGTATTGCCCGTCGGAATTCAGATCAACCGCAAGGATACCACGGTCGCTGGATGTGCCAGCCTGCTCTTGCCCCTCAAGGATCAAGGCGCCTGCGCCATCCCCGAAGAGGACCGAGGTTGTGCGATCTTCCCAATCCAGGATGCGGCTGAAGGTTTCGGCACCGATCACCAACATCCGTTTGGCTTGGCCCGAGGTGATAAAGGCATTGGCCGTCGAAAGGGCAAAGACGAATCCCGCACAGACCGCTTGCACGTCAAAGGCGAATCCCCCCCGCATGCCAAGACCCGCTTGAACCATGGTGGCGGTCGAGGGGAAGGTCAGATCAGGGGTCGAGGTGGCCACAACCACACCGTCGATATCGCTCGCGCTCAATCCTGCCATCTCCAGCGCGCGCTCTGCGGCGGCGATGGCCATCTGGCTGGTGGTTTCACCCTCGGCGGCAAAATGGCGTTGCTCAATGCCCGAGCGCGACCTGATCCATTCGTCAGAGGTGTCGATCGTTTTGGCGAATTCGGCATTGGTCACGACCCGCTCTGGCAGGTAATGGCCGATTCCCATTGGGACAGCGCGGATCGTCATGCGGTGTTTTCCTCTGCTTCGTTTATTGCGGCGGCTGCGGCCAGTTCTGCATCGGCGATACGTGCCGCCAAACGTCCCGTGAAATCGGATGCCGCAAGCTGTGCTGCCAATTTGATCGCGGCCGCCACACCTGTTGCATCGGCGGCGCCATGGGATTTCACAACCGTCCCGTTCAATCCAAGAAAAACCCCGCCATTCACGCGGCGCGGGTCAATCCGCCTTTGCAGGCGTTTGAGTGCGGGCAGGGCCAGCAAGGCGGCGATGCGTGACAGCGGCGAATGCTTGAAGGATTCGCGCAAGAGATCACTGATCAGCTTGGCTGTGCCTTCGCCCGTTTTCAGCGCCGTATTGCCCGTGAACCCGTCGGTGACAATCACATCAACCGTATCCGAGGGGATATCTCCGCCCTCGACAAAGCCCAGAAATTCGAAATTGGCAGCAGGGGCCACGCGTTCGACCAGATCATGGGCGACCTTAAGCTCGGCGCGGCCTTTGTGTTCTTCGGTGCCCACATTCAGGATACCCACCCGTGGGCGGGCCAAATCCATGCCGTTGCGGGCATAGCTCATCCCCATGAGGGCGTATTGCAGCAGGTCCTCTGCATCGGCACGCACATCCGCGCCCACATCCAGCATGACATTGAAGCCCGATGGATTGCGCGAGGGCCAAAGCACGGCAATGGCGGGGCGATTGACGCCCTCGATCTTGCGCAGGCGCACCATGGACACAGCCATCAAAGCGCCCGTATTGCCGCAAGACACGATCGCCTTGGCATCGCCATTGCGCACCGAGTCGACCGCAGACCACATGGAACTGCCCTTGCCATTGCGCATCACGAAGGAGGGCTTGGCATCCATCGTGACCACATCTTTGGCATGCACAACAGTACAACGCCCGACAAGCGATGGCTTGCGGGCGATGAGGGTATCCAGGGTCGCTTTGTCACCATGGACAATGAAGCGAAGATTTTCGTTTTTGGAAGCTGCCTTATCCATTCCGCCGATCACGGCGCTTGGACCTGCATCTCCGCCCATTGCATCTATCGACAAAACTGTCCCGGGAACGGTGTCGCCAGTCAATGCTGTCGAAGATGCCATGTTCGGCCTGCCTATCTTCCTGAACGGTTACGGCGCGGCTTATGCCGCGTCGTCGTCCAGATCGATTTCGTCAGCCTGCGCGATAACTTCACGGTCGTTATATGTGCCGCAGGACGGGCAGACGTGATGTGGGCGCTTCAACTCACCACAGCTTGGGCATTCATTTGGATTGCCAGCGGTAAGTGCGTCATGCGAACGGCGCTGGTTGCGGCGCGAGCGCGTGATTTTATTCTGTGGGACAGCCATGTCTCAACCTCGGTTTTAAGAGGGGCCGGCCAAACCGTTCGCCCCAAGTGTCTCGTTTCGTGTCTCTGTCACATCTTTTTCGCCTTGAGGCAACCAGCAGTTGCGACCAGACTGGGCGCACCCTTATGGGGGCGGCAATCCTGAGGGCGATTGAGGCGCGGAACATACAAAGATTTCGCAGCCATGCAACCCCAATAATATCGGCATTAGGCTGCAAAGCCCTTCTTTATTTCTCACCCTCGCCGCTATCGGCATTTCCCAGCTTGTCGCGCAATCCAGCCAAGCCTGCAAAGGGTTTGACGGCCTCCTCGGAGATCGGCTCGGCCCCTGGAGGGATGGCTTCGATCTGCGCGGGCTCTTGTCCGTCAGCACGGGGATAGAGCGGCAGATGGAGTGCGAGCGCCTCGATCATCACTTCGATCAAATCCAGCGTGGCGGGCAGCGGCTCGCTCAGGTCATCTTCTGGCATTTCGACCTCTTCGAGATCGGGATCGCGCATTTCACTGAGATAGCGGCGCAAAATTGGCGCATCGATTCTCGTTGTCACGGGCTCCAATGTCACCACACAGGGCTGGGTGACGGTTGCGCCCAATTTGGCCTCAATACGCCAATCGCGCTTGCCCTCGGGCAGCAATTTCCCTTCGAAGCGCAATTTGCGCAGGCCTGAAATATCCAGCTCGCGCGCGATGGTTCGCAAGACGGCCGTCTCGGGCACGATCTCGAAACTGCGTTCTGCCCCTTTGGGCAATTCGGCAAGGCGCAGGATTTCTTGTGGAAGGGGGGGCTGGTTTTGCTCTGTCATGGCACCTCCTTGGGCTTTTGGCGGTTGCCAATGCGCCCCATGCTTGCTCTGTTGTCCGTGGTAAGTTAAGCGGTTAGACAGGAACAACCAGCCTTGCAAGAGCTGGTGCGGCGCGAAACTGGCCGCAATTGGTCAAAGAGGGCTGCAATGGGAACTGGGCGGGTGAGCTTCATGGGGAAAAAGCTGAAACTGGTATCGGTTATTGCTTGCGCGTTGGCCTTGGCCTCTTGCGCGGCGACCTTTCAAAACCATGGCTATATTCCACCGCAAGAAGATCTTGCCCTGATCGTTCCGGGTGTGGACACGCGGGACAGCGTCGCGGAAAACCTTGGCCGCCCCGCCGCATCTGGTGTGATGCGTGACGAGGCATGGTTCTACACTGCCTATCAGGTCAGAAATTACGCCTACCGCGCCCCCGAGGTGATCGAGCGCGAAATTCTGGCGATTTCATTCGCCGATAACGGCACCGTCACCAATATCGAGGAATTCGGTCTGGAAGACGGTCAGGTCGTGCAATTGTCACGCCGCGTCACCGAAAGCACGGTGCGTGAGTTGAGCTTCTTCACCCAATTGATCGGCAACTTCGGTCGGATCAATATCGGCGAAGCGCTGGCTGGAAACTAACGCAAACTTCTTGCGAAAACCTTATGTCGCCGTGCTAGTCTTGCGCCATCCCTCAGGGCAGGACGTGAGATGAGTTATGCGTGACGAAGGCCAGTTAGGGCGCTACAGGGCGCGTTTTGCCGATACGGATGAGGATCTGCGTCGCGCCCAAGCCCTGAGATACCGCGCCTTTCGCGAAAAGGGCGGGGCGGATGAGGCCCGCGTCCAAAGCGATGAAGATGCCTTTGACACCCATTGCCGCCATATCCTTGTAGAAGAGACCCAGAGCGGCACCCTCGTGTGTTGTTTCCGGCTGTTGCATCTGCTGGACGGGCAGGAGGTCACGCGCAGCTACTCCGCGCAATTCTACGATCTGGCGGCCTTGCAGGCGTTTCAGGGCCCCATGGCCGAGATGGGACGGTTTTGCATTCATCCCGATTGGCACGATCCCGATATATTGCGCATCGCTTGGGGGGCCATGACGGGGTTCGTGGATGAGATGGGCGTCGAGATGCTCTTTGGGTGTTCGTCTTTTCATGGGGTGCAGGCGCAAGACTATTGGGACGCTTTTGCCCTGCTGCGCGCGCGTCATCTTGCGCCCGCGCATTGGTCGCCGCAGGTGAAATCTGGCGATGTGTTCGAATTTGCATCCCTTGCGGGGCACAGGCCTGATCTCAAACGCGCACAGGCCAATATGCCGCCCCTTTTGCGGACCTATCTATTGATGGGGGGCTGGGTCAGTGATCACGCGGTGATTGATCGCGATATGAACACATTGCATGTCTTCACAGGGTTAGAGATTGCAGCCGTGCCGCCCGCACGTGCGCGGCTGTTGCGCAACCTTGCAGCGTCGAGCTGAAACAGGGCCCGTGGGGCTTCAGGGGCCAATTGGCGGCCCCTGATCCTTAGTCTTGCAAAATCACCAGCGCATGGCGCTTTTTGCCTGCGCTCAGTTTGATCGGCTCGGCCAGATCGGCGGCGGTGATCATAAGGCCTGCATTTTCCAAAGGGGCGTCATTCAGCCGTGCGCCATTCTCCGAAATCAGGCGCTTGGCCTCTTTGCCCGAGCCTGCAAGCCCTGAGCGCGTGATCAATTGCACGATCGAGATGCCACCATCGGCCAAATCGGACGCGCTCAGGCTGAGCGTTGGCAAATCCTCGCCCGTGCCGCCCCGTTCAAACACCTCGCGCGCGGTCGCCTCGGCCGCTGCTGCCGCCTCAGAGCCATGCAGCAAAGCCGTCACTTCATTGGCCAGAACGATCTTGGCCTCATTGATCTCGGAGCCTGCCAGCGCGCCAAGGCGGTCACATTCATCGACGGGCAACTCGGTATAGAGTTTTAGGAAACGGCCCACATCGGCATCAGTTGTGTTGCGCCAGAATTGCCAGAACTCATAAGGGCTGAGCATATTGGCATCGAGCCATATCGCCCCATTGGCGCTTTTGCCCATCTTCTTGCCGTCAGATGTGGTCAAAAGCGGGGTCGTCATGCCGAAAATCTCATGATCCAGCACACGGCGGGTCAGGTCGATACCATTGACGATATTGCCCCATTGATCCGAGCCCCCAAACTGCACCAGACAGCCATAGCGGCGGTTCAATTCAAGGAAGTCATAGGCCTGTAAAATCATATAGTTGAATTCGAGGAAGGAGAGGGATTGCTCCCGATCCAACCGCGATTTCACGCTTTCAAAGGACAGCATCCGATTGACCGAGAAATGCCGCCCGATATCGCGCAGGAAATCGAGGTAATTCAGATCTGCCAGCCATTCGTCATTATTGAGCATGATCGCATCGGACGCCCCGTCACCATAGGTGATGTAATTCGAGAAAACGCCCTTGATGCCTGCGATATTTGCGTCGATCTGCTCGCCCGTCAGAAGCGGCCGCTCATCCGCGCGGAAGGAGGGGTCGCCCACCTTGGTTGTGCCGCCACCCATCAAGGTGATCGGCTTATGGCCTGTCTTTTGCAGCCAGCGCAGCGTCATGATCTGGATCAGACTGCCCACATGCAGCGATTTCGCGGTGGCATCAAACCCGATATATCCCGGAACGACACCCGCATTCAGCGCGTCATCAAAGGCCTGATAATCGGTGCAATCGGCCAAAAAGCCGCGTTCGATCATCACATTGAGAAAGTCGGATTTGGGGTGGTAGGTCATCTCGATCCAGTCCATTTATATTTTGGCTGACAGCATAAAGAAGCAGCGAATTGGTCTATAGCGGGGGCGAGCGTGAAGGAAAAGGGTCAAGCACCAAAGGTGGTCCGTGTCGCGGGCACAATGTCGGGAACGTCGCTGGATGGCGTCGATGTCGCCGTCATTGAAACCGATGGCCATAAAATCCACGGCTTTGGCGAGACGCGCTACCGTCCCTATAGCGATGAGGAACGCGAGGTGCTGCGCGCGGCCCTTGGAAAATGGCAGGGCCAAGACGGTGTGGCCGAGGCCGCCGAGATCGTCGAGCGCGCCCATATCGAGGTTTTGAGCGAGCTTGAAGGGGTCGAATTGATCGGTTTTCACGGGCAAACATTGTCCCATGACCCCGACCAGTTACGCACCCATCAAGCGGGAAACGGCGAGGTTCTGGCCGACCATTTTGGCATTCCCGTGGTGTGGGATTTCAGGACGCTTGATATGCGTTTGGGCGGGCAGGGCGCGCCTTTGGCCCCTTTCTACCATTGGGCCTGTGCCGCCCATATCGGCGCGGCCGAGCCTTTGGCCTTTCTCAATCTGGGTGGTGTGGGCAATCTGACTTGGATTGACCCGAGCAAATCCAAGCCCGATGCTGATGGCGCGCTTCTGGCCTTTGATACGGGGCCTGCAAATGCGCCCATGGATGATGTGATCTTTCAACGCAGCGCGCAGCGTTTTGACAAGGACGGAGCGCTTGCCGCCAAAGGCAGGCCGGATGAACCTATATTGAACGCCTTTCTCAAGCGGCAGTATTTTTCGAAAATCCCGCCCAAATCCTTGGATCGCGATGCCTTTGCCGATCTGGTGGATTTGGTAGGTGTTCTGTCCGATGCCGATGCAATGGCGACGCTTGCGGCCTGTGCAGCAGGCTCGGTGGTGCGTGGGTTCGAACATTTCCCCAAGCCGCCCGCCTTTCTACTTGTGGGCGGTGGCGGTCGTAAAAACCCCGTTTTGATGCGGATGCTCGGCGCGCTTCTGGATATCCCTGTTTTACCCGTGGAAGAGGCTGGATTTGACGGCGATGCATTTGAAGCGCAGGCGTTTGCGCATTTGGCGCAACGTGTGCGGTTGGGCTTGTCCACCTCTGCGCCCGGAACAACGGGGGTGCGGGCCGCAATTGGATCAGGGCAATTGGCCGAACCGCTGTGACGCCCTCTCCTAGCCGCGCGGGATATCGAAATCGGGCGCGGCCAGCGTAAAGCCGTCAAAGGAAAACCCGGGCGAGACCGTGCAGGAAACCAAACTATACGCGCCCGTTGTGCGGGCCGCTTGCCAATGGTTCTCAGGCACGATGATTTGAGGGGCACCTTGTGACAGATCAGGGGTCAGCAGATGGTCTTTGGCGGGGCCATTTTCATCGGCGGCCAGCGACAAGACCAAAGGCGCGCCCGCATGGAAAAACCAGATCTCGGTCGCATCGACTTTGTGCCAATGGCTCGCCTCACCTTCTTTCAGAAGAAAATAAATCGCGGTGCCCACAGGTCGGCCTTCGTTTTCGGCGATCCACGTCTGGTGATAATGCCCCCCCTCTGGATGGGGCTGCAGCTTGAGATGGGCGATAATCTCATCGGCGGTCATGGGGATCGTCCCTTAGTGGAATCTCTGTGGTCTGAGCGGGTTTTTACAGTGGATGGCGCGGCAAGACCAGTTGCGCCTCAAGCCCGCCGCGCGCCTTGTTTTTCAAGGTTAGCGCGCCTTGGGTCTGCTCGGCGAAGCCCAGAACCATAGGCAGCCCGAGGCCCGAGCCCTTGCCGATCGGTTTGGTGGTGAAAAACGGCGTCAAAACCTCCGAGCGCATATCGTCTGGAATGCCTGGGCCTGTATCGCAGACCGAGATTGCACAAAAAGGCCCGGCAAGGACTGTTCCATCTTGTCTGCGGGGCGGTGTGGCGGTCAGACCTGGATATGACACGGGTTTTGCAAAAACCCAGATTTGGCCCTTCTCCCCCATCGCGTCCCGCGCATTGATCACGAGGTTCAGCAGGGCCGAGGCCAATTGGTTGCGATCTGCATGGCAGGTCAGCCCTTCTGGGGCTTCATCAATCCGGAGGGTGATTGTTTCGGGCAGAACGCGGTCAAACATCGAGCCGAGACCGCTGAGAAATTCCTCGAGATGGATAAGTTCGGGGTTCAACTGCGCACGGCGGGAAAAGCTTAGCAATTGCGAGGTTAGCGTCGCGCCACGCTGTGCGGCGGCAAAGGCCTCGGTGATGACGAAGTCACGATCGGCCTTTTTGTCAAGCTCGTGGTAGAGATCGAGATTGCCCAGAACCACCGTCAGAATATTGTTGAAATCATGGGCCACACCGCCCGTCAAACGACCGACGGCCTCCATTTTCTGGGCCTCGGCGCGCATTTCCTCAGCCGTGCTGAGCCTTGTGCGCAGCCGCGTAATTCCGAGGTAATTCATGGTGTAATAGAGCAGCAATGTCCCAGCGCCGACGCAGACCAACAGCTCGTTCACCCAGCTGGTCATGTCATGCATCATGCTCCAAAGCAGAACTGCGGTGCCTGTTGTCACTTGCAGGCAATCCCAAATTGCAAGGTGGATCAAGCCGCGATGGCGCAGCAGGCTGTGCAGGCACATCGCAAGGAACCCGCATACGGCAATGAAGCGCAGGGCAAAGACCTCGGAGGTCATCAAATAGATCGGCATCGCGATGAACAGACCAGAGGTTGCCCAACTCAGCGCGATCGCGGTGATGAATTGTTTTCGGTAAACGGGCGAGGTGAGCGAAGCGAGATAGCGCAAATAGCTGCGATCCAGCAGCAGATAGACGGCGGACCAAATCACAAAGCGAAATTGACCTGTGGCAGCCGTCAGGGTGATCGAAGCGATAAGGATCAAGGACCAACGCCATAAGGTTTCGGCACGCGCGGGTGTATCTGTTGATACGATCGGGGCGATAGTGTCCCAGTAGTTTTTTGGCCCCTGCGTGTTTGGTGTATTTGACCACCGCACGCTCTTCACATCACTGCCCACGGATTGCCCCCTTGCATGCCCGTGGGTCCATTCTTGTATCGAAAGGTGCAATATTGCTACCCTTTTGGCACAAATGAAAAAGCCCTCGGTCGAAACCGAGGGCTAAAGCGGTCATTTTTTTGAGCAGTTTAGCGCAAAATTGAGCGCCCTGCGAAGATCGCTGTCTCGCCCAGTTCCTCTTCGATGCGGATCAACTGGTTGTATTTCGCCAACCGGTCCGAGCGCGCAAGCGAGCCCGTTTTGATCTGACCGCAATTGGTGGCAACCGCGAGATCGGCAATCGTGGTATCCTCGGTTTCGCCCGAGCGGTGGCTCATCACGCAGGTCATGCGATTGCGATGTGCCAGATCGACGGCGTCCAATGTCTCGGTCAGGGTGCCGATCTGGTTGACCTTCACCAAAAGCGAATTGGCGCAGCCCTTCTCGATACCTTCGGCCAGACGGGTGGGGTTGGTCACAAACAGATCATCGCCGACCAATTGGATTTTGTCGCCAATCGCATCTGTCAGCAGCTTCCAACCGTCCCAATCATCTTCCGAGCAGCCGTCCTCGATGGAGATGATCGGATAATCGGCGCAAAGGGCTTCCAGATAGGCCACATTCTCGGCGGGGGTCAGGCTTTTGCCTTCGCCTGCAAAGACATATTTGCCATCTTTGAAATATTCGGTCGCGGCACAATCGAGCGCGAGATAGATATCCTCGCCCGCTTTATAGCCCGCCTTCTCGATAGATTTCAAAATGAAGTCGAGCGCGTCGCGGGTGGAGCTGAGATTGGGGGCAAAGCCGCCTTCATCGCCGATACCTGTGGACAGACCCGCCGCCGAGAGCTCTTTTTTGAGGGTGTGGAACACCTCGGAGCCCATGCGCACAGCCTCGGCAATCGAGGTGGCGGAGACGGGCATGATCATGAATTCCTGAATATCGATCGGGTTGTCGGCATGTTCGCCGCCATTGATGATATTCATCATCGGCACGGGCAGAACGCGCGCCTGTGTGCCGCCGATATAGCGGTAGAGGGGCTGCGCTGTGAACTCGGCCGCGGCTTTGGACACAGCCATGGAGACACCCAAAATGGCATTCGCGCCAAGGCGGCCCTTGTTGTCGGTGCCGTCGATCTCGATCATCACGGCGTCGATCGCGGCCTGCTCGGTGACGTCAAAGCCCACAAGCGCCTCGGCCAATTCGCCGTTCACACAAGCGACCGCATCCAGCACGCCTTTGCCCAAATACCGCGAGGCTTCGCCATCGCGCTTTTCAACGGCTTCATAGGCCCCTGTGGAGGCCCCGGACGGAACAGCCGCGCGGCCAAGGGTGCCGTCTTCGAGGATGACATCCACCTCAACGGTTGGATTGCCACGGCTGTCCAGGATTTCGCGGGCGTGAATGTCGATGATCGTACTCATGGTCGGGTTCCTTCGAAGGGGAGAGGAGGATTCACGGGGCTTTTAACGCTCTGACGCTGCGGAAGAAAGGGGCCTTTGAGTGCGGGACAGATGCGCCTCGCGCAGAATGGTGAAAAGACCTGATCCGATAATCAATGCAGCCCCCGCCAAGGTCCAGCCATCGGGGCGCTCGGAAAAGAAAAACACACCAAGCGACATGGTGAAGATCAACCGTGTGTAGCGAAATGGGGTGACCACAACGATTTCGCCGACGCGCATCGCGGCCGTCAGGGCGTAATAGCCTGCCATGCCCACAACCAGCGCACCAAATATCGCCAGTGTCGAGCTTTGATCGGGGATGGTCGCGCCGCCGAAGAGAGCCAAAAGGATCAAACCCGCAGGGATGCAGGCCCCGAACCCATAGCAGGCCAATTGCAGCGAATTGATCTCAGGCGGCACCATACGCGTGGAAAGATCACGCGCCGCCATCAAAACCACGGCAATTGCGGCCAGCAATGAGCCCAGATCAAACGCCCCTGTCCCCGGCCTCAGGATCATCAAAACCCCGATAAGACCCACGACAATCGCGCTCCATCTGCGCCAGCCCACAGGCGCGCCCAAAAATATCGCCGCCCCCAAGGTGACCACCAAGGGCGTGGCCTGCAAAATCGCGGCCACCGTCGAGATGGGGGCCAAGACAAGTGCCGAGATGAAAAACATCGCCCCCAGCATCTCGGAGAGATTGCGAACCATCACGGCGCGATCCAGCAGCGCTTTGGAAAAGACGGGCAAGCCCCTGCGGCGCAGCATCAAGCCGAAGATCAGCGTTCCGCCAAGACCCAAGAGCAGGGTAATCTGGCCTGCGGGCATGGATGCGCTGGAGGCTTTGATGAAAGCGTCTTCCATCGCGAAACCCGCCATGGCGGCGATCATAAGGGCAATGCCGCGCAGATTATCCATTTCGGCTCCGATGCGAAGGGGTCAAACCCGCTTACGCCTAATGCAAGCCCATGGGAAGCGCCCACAGGGACAGAGTATCCGAGAAAAGGGGGATCAGTCTTTCTTGATCAGCGAGCCGTAGAGCTCAAGCTTGTGGCCTTTGAGGGTATAGCCAAGCTTGGCTGCGATCTTTTCCTGAAGGGCCTCAATCTCGGGATCGAAGAACTCGATCACCTCGCCTGTATGCATATCAATCAGGTGATCATGGTGTTCACGCTCGGCATC
>ENA-OUOG01004173-OUOG01004173.1-marine-metagenome-genome-assembly--contig:-NODE-4173-length-12688-cov-2.879470_pt1 | contig 12688 bp, 8 predicted proteins | sample MGYA00248635_ERZ508505 | MGnify/ENA primary metagenome ERZ508505 (study PRJEB26176, sample SAMN06267871) | marine metagenome | isolation source: Saanich Inlet, British Columbia, Canada | place: Pacific...
CCATCATAATCAAAGAGAGGTCCACCACTATTACCGCCTTGAATTGGAGCTGTTGTTTGATACATACGGATATCCCCATCAAGACCAGTTTTAGAACTTATCTTACCATCAGTAAACTTTATTTCTTTACCCATCCCAGATAAAGCATAAGGATAACCCAATGTAAAAACACTAGTTCCAACATCTGAACTTCTCGTTTTTAGACCGTAAGGGATAGTTTTCAGGATAGTATATAAAGAATCATCAATCTTTAATATCGCTAAATCATTAGTTGGGTCTGATTGAATTATTTTAGCCGAATAGCTGTAAGTTTTATTATCATTTATGTATTCAATTTCTATGTTTTTAGAATTCTTAACAACATGATAATTTGTTGCTATATAACCAAGTTTAGAAATAAAAAACCCTGTACCATTTCCTACCCATTCTTTTTTATTGATTTCTTTAGATATAGTATATTGTTGACTAGGGTATAGTTTTAAAAATTTTATGGCGCCAGTATTTTGATTAGTTGGTTTAATTTCCAATAAAGCTCCTTTCTCTAATGTTGCAAACGCTTCTATACTTTCTTTGTCGCTTGAGTAATATTTGGTTGCATATAAATTATTGATGGCAGAAGCTTCCAAGGTAAATTTAACTTCACCTTTACTCCAATACTCGGTAGAATCACAATCCAAAACAATTCCAATAAAGATATTTTCTTTTTTTATGACACCAATCCTATAATTTGGCTTGCCAATACTCTTGTAAATCCCTTCAATATCACTTAGCTTAGACTTGCTATAGTATATTCTTAAGCTATCTTCATTCAATTTAGTTTGCTCTACTTCAGGAAGCTGATTACCTTTTTTAAACCAAAGAGTTTTTTATAAAACACCATTTTCATTATAATATAAAACTTTGCCCTCCAGATAATCTAAATATCCTTTTAAATTTTGACCAACTCTCTCAACTTTCCCATTGGGATAATAGTAAACATTTTTACCACCCTCAATACTTTCGCTTTCTAAATTTCCATTCTCATAATATATCTTTTTATAACTTTTAGTATAGTTGCCACCTTCAACTCCTTCTACCCATAGGTTACCATTTTTATAAAAAAAATATTTATAAGAACCATCTATAGTATTATTAGTCCAGTCATATTTATTCCGTAATAGACCATTTTCATAGTATTCCGTTAAATAAGGGTCACCTTTATTTAATCCATCTTTTTCTTTGTCATATGTTTCAATTTTCTCTAATTTACCCTTATCACTATAATAATACCACTTTCCTGTTTTTTTACCATATGAATAATTTGAAACTTGAGTTAACACACCATTATAATTTCCCTTTTCATCTTTACCATAATATCTTTTTTGCACACCATGGCGCTCACCGTAATAGTAATTTTGCTCGTTAAAAATTGAACCATCATCTTGAAAGTCTTTATAATAACCGTGCTTTTTACCATTTTTATATTTACACTGCCAATGAATTTGTCCATTTGAATAATACCAAATACTTTCACCATCTTTCTCGCCATTTTTATAGTACGACTTAGCTTGTAATGCCCCATCTTTATAATATTCATAAAGATAACCCTCCCATTTACCTTTTAACCAATGTACTTTCGTGCTTAATTGACCGTTTTCATAATATGCCAATTCAACACCATTTTCTAAACCGTCAATATAAGTAGTTTGTCTTTTTAATTGACCGTTATCATAAAATTCTTTTACCGTGGTTTCTCTTTGGGATAAAACTATGCTAGGAAAAATTAATAGAAGTAATAATATTTTTTTCATGAAGTTTTATTAAAAAGTTGGTATTTTAATTGATTATTGTGACTTAGCAAGATAAAAAAAAAGATGAAATACCAATATTTTATTTAATATTTTGAAACAAACGCTTTTTATTGAACTATATAAGTTTAAAAAGGAGATATAAAAGGAAGTATGTTATGTATGCAAGGTTAAACTAATACATTAGATATTAAAAGATATAAGGTTATAGGTACTTTTTAAGACTAACACTCAAAAAAGAAAACGACTTTTAAATCGATATGGGGGTATTGATTTGAGAGTTATGGTTGAATTTTTTTGGCGTTTTTTGGAGCTAAGAGTAATTTACCGTACAATTATCGTACAAATAATAGATAAGAAGTATCAAATAGTCTTTATTAGATATCTCTTATAATTGCATACAATTTTAAATTTTAAATACACTTGTAAGCCTCTTTCATTTGCTTGGGAGAAGTTTTTATTATTTTATTTTTTAGCTTTTCAGACTATTATTTCCTATATTCGTTAAAGCAATTAAAGGCAAATCGTTCATTTAAATTTTGTTAGAATATTTGATAATTAGTGTGTTATTAGGTGGACTTGAAAAGTATAGGGAATTAAAGTACTATAAATAAAGGGGTTTGGGACAATATGAATAGTCCCGTCCAGACCGCAAAAAGCATCTCATTTGAGATGCTTTTTTTGTTTTTCCTGTAATCTACGATTACAGATTATCATTTATAATAATTTATATCAACGTAATTGTATATGATTTGTTGCGTGTTTTAAGCACCTAATTTAGTAAATACAAACCGAATAGAAAATCCGTGAGGATTTTCTTAAATACGCTAGAACTAGCAATAAATTATATACGGTGTTGTGCTTTCGTTTTTTTTCTTTTAAGGGATAAGATTGTCTATTTTTAAATTAATACCAACCTAAAGTTTTAAGACGTTCAATATCCCTTTCAATCCATTGTTGGTTCAAACTATCGGAGTTATCTTTGTATAGAATTCTTAATTCTTCTAGACGCTTGTGCATTTGTTTTCGAACCTCAGCGTAATCTGGATTGTCATAAATATTATTCATTTCTTGGGGATCTTTCTCTAAATCGTATAATTCCCATTCATCAACATCGTAATAAAAATGAATTAATTTATATCGCTTCGTTCTTACTCCAAAGTGACGTTTCACCATATGAATACCAGGGTATTCATAATAGTGGTAATAAAGAGCATCTCTCCAGTTAGAATTTTTATTGCTAAATAGTGGCAATAGACTCATCCCTTGCATATCATTAGGAATTTTGGTTCTAGCCAAGTCTAAAAAAGTAGGAGCGAAGTCAATATTCTGAACTAGATCATTATTAATACTACCGGCCTCAATTAATGGTGGGTAACGTATAATGAGTGGTGTTCTAAAAGATGGTTCATACATAAACCGTTTATCAAACCAACCATGCTCGCCCAAATAAAAACCTTGATCTGATGTATAGACCACAATAGTATTATTTGTTAATTCATTTTTATCTAGATAGTCTAATAGACGACCAATGTTTCTATCCACACTCTTTAAAGAAGCTAAATAGTCTTGCATGTATCGCTGATATTTCCAATAGGTCATTTCTTTTCCCTTAGGCGTATTTTTCTCGAAATCTTCATTAATTGGACCGTACACAGCATCCCATTTTTGTTTTTCTCCTTCGTCAAGGCGATTGTATCGTTCCAAATAAGCGGATTCATACCAGTCCAAAAACTCTTCCAAATTCATTTTAGCTAGAACTTCAGGATGAATTTTATTATCAGCACTTAGTGCCATATGGTCACCAATTCGCATTTCAGCATCCTTAGCAGCATTACCACGATTGATATAGGTGTCGTATAAAGTAGCAGGAGAAGGAATTTCTGAATCTTTATAAGCTTCTAAATCTTCCATACTTGGCCACCATTGCCGATGTGGTGCTTTATGATGGTACATCAAAAGAAAGGGCTTTTCTTGGTTCCTAATAGAGTCTAAATAACTGATAGCCAAATCGGTAGTTACATCTGTAACATAGCCTTCTTCCTTCACTATGCCTTGAGGTGTTCTAAATTCCGGGTCGTAGTAATGACCTTGGTCTGGTAACACTTTCCAATAGTCAAAACCAGTAGGCTCTGATTTTAAATGCCACTTTCCTACAATAGCCGTTTCATAACCGCTCTCTTGTAAGATTTTTGGAAAGGTAACCTGTGTAGAATCGAAGACATCCAAATTATCTCTAACACCATTAAGGTGACTAAACTTACCCGTTAAGGCAACTGCTCTACTTGGTGAACAGATAGAATTTGTAACATACCCTTTATTAAATAGCATACCCTCATTAGCCAAACGATCTATATTTGGTGTTTGCATTAATTTTGAGCCATAAGCACTAATCGCTTGATAAGCATGATCGTCGGTCATGATGAAAATAATGTTGGGCTGTTCTGCCTGAGTGTTAATTGATGAATTAGTCTTGTTATTTTTTACACAACTTAAAAGACTAGAAATGGATACAATTACAAGCAGGCCAAACCTAAGTTTAGTTGTAAATTTTAAGTCGCCAGTCATTTCCATATTTTTCTTTATATGTTTTTAGTTTATCCCATAATTGATTAACAACCTCAGGATGCTCTTTTGAGACCTTATGGTCATTTCTTAAATCCGTATTCAAATCAAAAAGTTCTAGCTCATTTTTGGTTTCATGCCACCTTAAAAACCAGTTATTTTCTCGAATCCAATATCCATTTACATGGTCTCCCATGACATTTTTAGGGTCATCACTTCTTGTGGTGACAACATTCCCAAAAATCGATTCTCTTATGCTTTGTTTTTGATTTTCCAAAACGGGCTTGTAGGACAGTCCAAAGTAATTATCTGGAATATCTATACCTACATAATCGAGTATGGTAGCTGGGATATCTGCACTATGAATTAAAGCTTTTGAAACTTTATTTGCTTCAATATGATTGGGGTATGAAAAAATAATGGGCGAACGGAAAGACATATCGTAAATAGAGCCTTTCCCTTTATCGCCTCCGTTATGAGAGCGCATAGGGTCATTCCAAAACTCTTGATCTGGATCTTGTTCCCAGCCATTATCATTCACATAAATAATTAGGGTGTTTTCTAAAAGCTTCTTTTCTTTTAAATGAGCCACTAATTCGCCCCAAGCGTCATCAAACCAAGTGCAATTAGCATAATATTGTTTGGCAGACTCAGACATATCTTTATCCTTATACAGGTTGTAATATTTTTCAGGTGCATCGAACGGATAGTGAGGAAGCGATGGCGCAAACCACATAAAGAAAGGTTTACCTTTTGTTTCTTCAAGAAAGTCATAAGCGGGTTGATTAGTTACCCTCGCCAAATCCATACCTTCTCCACCCATGTGCTTAATGAACCAGTCTTTGGTCTTTTGTTCTTCTTCTGTCCAACCTTTTGTCATTCCGTTTGTAAAACCGCCATTTTCATAATTAAATTCCCACCATTTACCGCCTTGAAAACTAACGTAACCTTCCTTTTGCAATAACCTTGGCAATGTGTTATAATTTTTCATGTGAAGCGACCTCTTATCAAAATAATTTAAAAATGCTTTTGTAGAGTCTTTGGATATTTGTTTTTCTTCTACCATGCTTTCAAATAATTCTCCAGCTTTCTTGTAATATTCTATAGGTAAAGTTCCCGTAAGTAATGTTTGTAAGGATGGTCTACAATGATTATCAGACACATAACCTTGGGTAAATACTGTGCCAGATTCTGCCAGTGCATCCATATTGGGTGTATGTACATAATTGGCACCCATAAATCCGAAATACGGATAACCCTGGTCGTCACCTATAAGTAGAATGATATTTGGAAGCTCCTCATTTCCTTGCGTTTGGGAATTAGAATTGTTTTTTGTTTCGGTTTTGCAGCTTAAGAGAAAAATACATAAAGCTACTTTTAGTAAATGTTTCATCTGCATTAATTTGAAGTTTCTAATATTGGAAAAGTGACACGTCTCAATACGGTTTTCCCTATCGGAACAAGGGTGACCTCTTGATTTTCATTTTTTGATGTATTGTACAAACTGCCTTCTAAATTCCATTGAGAATCATAAAACGAATTGTAATTTGAATTGCTTTTTAATTCATAGTTGGAATCTGAGGTAAGCGCTAGATTTTTAAAATCTTCATTGGTAGGTAAGCAATAATAGTCTTTATAGTTCGCTTTTGAATAAGTCTTTATAGTTTCTTCTTTATGTGGGATTTCATAGGCAAATACAATAGGTCCACGTTGCAGATATACCTCATCATTCAAGGCTTTATGTTGTTTGATTTCATTATTGAATTTGATGGTTATTTCATCACCATTTTTCCATTCTTTTGAAATGGTATAAAATCCATCCTTTACATCTCCCAATTCCATATTACTCTCTAATCCATTAGACCAATTCGGTTGTCTTATCTGAAAATCAAAAGTCATGGGTTTTTCAATGATGAACTTAAAAGTAACTTCGTCTGACATGGGGTAATTCGTGATTTGCTCAATGGCAATTGTATTACCTTTTATTTCAGTAGTTAGTTTTGAAGGGCCGTATAGTATTGCCGCAATGCCATTTTCGGCTTTCATCCAAATCTGTTCTAAGAAGTAGGGGAAATTCCGTGAATAATTGGGCACACAACAGACTGCTGGTTCAGAGTGGGTGGGTGAATATTTATATCGTGGTTCTACTTTTTCGTGATCTCCGTCGTGATGTTTGCCATCTAATGCATAGCAGTTATCAAATTTACTGTAGGTGATCGCTGTACCTTCCTTATTTCTCGCACCGAGCATTGCGTTATAAGTAAGCTTTTCAGCAGCATCTGCAAAAGAAACATTTCCAGTTTTTTGTATTAAACTTCCATAAGAATTTCTCAATTCTAACATACTGCAGTACTCTGCAGCAGTTAGGGTTGGCTCTGCTTCTTTTTTTAGAAGCCATTCATCGGCATGTCCAGCACCACTTGGTAAAATCAAAGGCTCTAACTTTGCTAACATATTATTGTTTGCAGTTTTTAGCTCGGGATAGCCTGTATTATAATAGGCATTAACCATGGAGCGAATATGCTCGTATGTATGAACGCCATGACCTTCAAAGAGCGAATCTTTATGCTTTAAAAACGGATATCGCAAATCGTTAAATGAGCGATTGATAGAATAGGTTGAAAATGCTTTATACAAATACGTAGCGTAATCTTGATAGCTTTGATTTTTTGTAATTCTGAATAAGGTTTCACAAACATCCGTCAGCATTAACCCATGGGTAACGCCACCAAAAGCATTCTTCAGATAAAAGGGGTTTTTACCTGTTTCACCATAGTTTTTCATGATGAGTTTCATGGCTTTCTCAACGGCTTTTAAAACTCGTTTGTCTTGCGTAAATTCATAGTAGGCAAGCATGGTTCTAAATGCGGTTGTCTGTGCCCAAAGTTCACCATTAGAACCTTCGTGTTGGTAACGTAAGTTAGGCTTGTAAATCCCAATGTAACCATCCTCATCCTGAGAGTTCAAAAGGTTTTGGATAATCTTATGAGATTGCTGTATAGCTTCTTGATGATTAGTCATAAAAGCATGTCGGATAAAACCATCCCACCAGTTACCAATGGTTTCCGCATTCCACCACATGATGGATTTTTCCCATTCTGCACCAGTAAGTACCAAGTCACCCATTTCTGGGATATCTTCCATGCCGCCTCGTCTTGCCGTGTTGTATAAATCATCCGATTTAATTCCCGGATACAACTCGCCTAAGGCACCTACAATGCCTTGTTCTAAATCGCTTTTCATCATATTAAGAATCCAACCTTTAGGCTGTACACTTCCTGAAGGAAATTGCTCGAAGTTGGGCTGTATTGGTTGCTTTGGGTTCTTAAAAAACGCTAGCTGTTCAGAATCATCAATAATAGTATTGGCGACTTTATTTACATTATTATTAAAGTTCTCGCCTTGAGAATTTTGTTTTTCCTCTTTACAAGACCATAATGCCAGTAGTAATACAAAACATATTGTTTTTTTCATGATAATTGTGATTTTAGGTAATCCTTCATTTTTATATTGAGTTCTCTTTGATTTGAAAGCACTTCTTGTGTAAATGGTGCTTGCGGCATATACGGAAATGGTCCAAATTCAGGAGTAATGGTAAATTGCTTTCTTCGCTTCTTTTTATAATTTACGATATCTTTCCAAATGGTTGTAAATCGTTCTAAATGCTGAGACCACTCAGGTGCGAAAGGATTATTCACTTGTGAAGCTTGTTCGGTTGCCACTCTTGCATGTAAATGTGCAATGTGTGGAATAACCCTTCGGATAGCTTCTTCTTGGTCTTGAAGTAAAGATTCTGAAACCACGCACCAATGTGAAAAGTCACCCACAAATTTCAAACTAGGAAAAATATCTAAATAACGTATCGTAGCTTGAGAATGAAACGTGAAACGTCCTCTATGTATTTCGTGATAAACAGGAATGCCTGTTTTAATAGAAAGCTCCTCAATTGCATCAATAATTTTACAATTATCACTAAAAGAATAATAATCTTTACCTGTATGAGAATTAATAAAATCTGGCTGGTAGTGTACCATATCAGACATTCTTTTTAGAACCTTATCAAGATACTCCTCTGGTGTTTCTTTTTTAATGCTAAAAACCTGTTGTAATCCACATATAAAGTTTGGACTTTCTCTTCTAACCTTATTTAAGGCATCATAGAACTTTGTTTCGAAAATTGTATCGTTTGGAATATTTATTTCAATGCCATCATAACCTTTATCCTTCACATAGTCAATAAAGGTTTGGGGTTGATATTCTTCACTTCCCCAATATGGACATAGATATTTAATTTCCATATAGTACAGGGTTTAAAGGTGTGTTTATTACTTCACCTATTTTAGCTCCTGGACACCATGTTTCCCAATCGTTTTGCTGTCCATCATTAGATGGTTTTTTTAGTACCATATCCTTATCCATATATATTATTGTCATCACTTTCCGTATTTGGTTTGTGGTATTTGCACCAGCACGATGAAAAACCCAACCCGAATGAAAGCTTATCTCACCAGCATCAAAAGGTTCTATAATGTGCTTAAAGTCTGTAACTTTTAGACGCTTTTCGATTTGAGTTTCACTATCATCACTTATAGATAGTTCTCTTCCTTCAAGAATTTCATGACTGCTTGCACTAAATTCTAGAGGCCCCATTTCTAAAGGTGTTTCTTGCAAAGGAATCCAAGCAGTAATGGCTTTGTCCGTTGTTAATGGCCAGTAGTGTTGGTCTGCGTGCCAGGGCGTGATGCCACCACCAGCTTCTTTAAAGAGTGCCTGATCATGATATAAACGTACACCATCTACTTGCATTAAATCTGATGCAATTTTTGCCAACCGTTTGCTAAATACTAAGTCTTTAATTTCTTCATCTTTTGTCCAAAGATTGAATAATTGTAAAAATGCTTTTCCGTATGTTGAACGCTTTTCTAAAGGTGTATCTTCTTCGTTCAGCTCATTAACCTTTTCAGATATAATAGTATTGAAATAACTCAAAGTTTCTTTATCCAACACCTGCTTTAATTTGATGAATCGATTTTTTTGATAAAAGGCGATTTGTTCTTCAGTTAAAGCATAAGTTTTGTCCAAAATTGATTTGAAATGCATGACTAACAGATTTTATTCCACACAAAGGTAAACCCAGAATCCTACTCAATATTTGCAAAAACAAACCAATAGTATGCATATTTAAACATTATATTGTATATTGTAATATATTTAATGTTATATAACGATTAGTGAAGCCAAAATTAGAACATATTGTCGTTGAAGAAACACAGCATTCGTTTCGCTATTTTAAACTGTCCGAAACAGTTTTTGTTCCTTATTGGCATTACCATCCAGAGCTAGAACTTACTTTAATCACCAAAGGAAAAGGCACAAGATTTATTGGAGATTCGATAGCTTCCTTTTCTGACTTTGACTTGGTGCTGGTTGGAAAAAATTTACCACATCATTGGGTAAGTAGCTCAAAAATTGATAATCAGGAGGCATATGTTTTTCAATTCAAAGCCGCTCTTTTTAAAGGTTTTGCGGAATGCCAGATTTTTGATCATTTATTTGAAATGGCCAAACGTGGCATCCATTTTCATAAACCTAAAAAACAAGTCTTAGAACATATCATTTCGTTTGAAAACCTGTCGAATACGGCTAAACTGGCGAAGCTAATTGAAATTTTAGAGGAACTCTATTTAGATAAAAATTATCATCTATTATCTTCAGAACATTACGCCAACCGTACACAGAGTTATAGTAGTCAGAAAAAAATAACACAAACCACAAACTTTATTCTAGAGCATCTTGGTGAGCGATTAACGGTCGATAGAATGGCACAATTAACCAACATGGCACCTCAATCTTTCTGTAGGTGGTTTAAAAAATATTCAGGGCATTCTTTTGTTTCCTTTTTAAATCAAAGTCGAATAGAAAAAGTTTGTTTCATGTTGACAACAACTGATAAATCCATACAAGATATCGCATATAGCAGTGGTTTTGAAAGCATAAGTCATTTTAATCGAACTTTTAGAAAAATAAAAGGCTTAAACCCAAGTGAATATAAAAAGTCAAATTTGAAATTACATTAGTATGTGTATAATGAAGCACAACGTGTGGGTATATGGAAAGTAGCAGAATAAAAATGCTCAAACTTTCAGTTTATAAATTAAAATAGCAGAAAAGCACAAACTTTTCAGTTTGCACTTAACTGCTATTTTTTATATACGTGGTTGTGCAACGAAATTTAAATTAATAAAAAATCATTATTTCGATTCTCTTTTATACTTCACAAATGAGATATGGTACAAAATCAAAATTACTGTTGGAAAAATTAATTTTAATTTAGAAATAAAAGATAAAGAGCTAAAACTTTTTGTTAAATAAACTTCTATCCAAGAATAAATAAAAATAATAAGTCCAAAAGCAAACCAAATAAATATATAATTATTAAATATTATTTTATTATAATTCATAATATTCAATTTATCTAGTCATACACCAAGTGAATTCAGCTGCCATTAGAAATAGTCCAATTCCTCCTGCTAAACTTGAACCAACTTTTTTCAAAGCCGTTTTAAAAGCTTTCTTAACAGCTTTACCTCCAGCTTGTGCAGTCAATGCACCTACAAGAGCTACTCCAGCAGCTATTCCAGTTGCTTCAAGAAAACAATTTACAGCATCTGGAGCATCTCCTTTTGCAAATAAATTTTTAGCCTCAGGATTATCTGTTAATGTTTGAAGTCTATATAACATTAAGCCAGCGCTTGCGATTTCTTTTTTTAACTCTTCTTTGTCACTGCTCCCAAAAACCTCTTCATAATCCGCATCATTAAAACCGTAGTCAGTTAACAATTCTAAACTTGGTTCAGATAGTTCATTCAAAATTTCATTTATTAAAGGGTCATTTTCATAATTTGTTTTATTGGAATAGGACTTTTTATTTTTAAATTTTTGAATTAATGATTCTACTTTATTAACAGATACTTCAAATTTTTTGAGTGCAATTTCTGAAGTTATTAAATTTTCTGGATTTTCATCAATAAGCAATTCGTTTTGCGTACAGGAAAAAAACAAAAAAAGCGTTCCTGTGATTAAAGCCAAATAAGACTTTCTTAAACTTTTTAAAATATTCATAATTTTTAATTTTAGGAGAAAAGTCTTTTTTATTTAGTTTTAACTTTTCCAGATTAACAATTTTCCCAAAATGAATACTTCAAATATATATTTTGTATTCATAAAAATTTCATGCAAATAAATATCTGACTGTAAAAAAGAATAACTGTTAAATACAGCATTAAGTAAAAAAGAGAGTTTTAATTTTTGGGAAAAAATTAAAAATTACAATTTAAAAATAAAATGTTTCAAAAAATTATAAATCAACGGTTTTGTGTATGGCTCGTTGCGGAAAATCAGCTATGATTTTCCGCCGTAACCGAAAGATAGCAAATTGCAATGAATTCCGAATAGGAATTCAGCCGCAATGAGCTATACACGTTGTTGTGTGTTCGGGCTTTGTCATTCTAATTTTATCGTGTTTTTGCATTTAGGATAATTTGTACAACCTAAAAAGTTTCCATATTTCCCGATTCTCTTTGTCATAAAGCCACTTTTACAACTTGGACAAAGTAAAGTGTTCTCTAAAATTTCTATATTATTAAATGTCTCGTCGCAACTTGGATAATGCGAACAACCTAAAAATTGATTGTTTTTATATGAATTCTTTCTAATTAAAAGATGCCCTGTTTGGCAATACGGACAATTTGTTTTGCTTAGCATTTCGTTATTTGCAATAAATAAAGCATCATTGTCGGTTATTAGTTCCTCTGCAAATAGCGAAACATCAGTCGGAATAAGTAGCACCACTTCATTTTTCGTTCTTGTTAATGCCACATAAAACAATCTCCGTTCTTCTGCAAAACGAAATGCTTCATCATCGCTGAGTAATAATGACAACATAGGGTCATCAGTCATTTTGTTAGGAAAACCAAGTAAGTGATTTTTCAGGTTTAATACGATTACGTTGTCAGCTTCCAGCCCTTTCGATTTGTGTACCGTTATGTATTTAATGTCAATATCTTCAAAACCTTTTATTTCTAGTTTATTACTGCGTTCGTAGTACTTTATTTTGCTATTTACCGTGAGTTTAATAAATTCATTTATGTCAAAGCTATGACGACCTAAAACCAAAATGGGTTTGTCGCCGTTTTTGTCTATAATTGCTTGAACTTCATTTATGAAAATAGCTTCGGCATTTTCTTGTGAATAATAAACAAACTTAATCGGGTTTTCGAAAGGTTCTTTTTTAGATTTGGGATTCTTTTGGATTTGTTTTTTGTTTTTTGAGTACA
>ENA-OUOG01004174-OUOG01004174.1-marine-metagenome-genome-assembly--contig:-NODE-4174-length-12687-cov-4.457415_pt1 | contig 12687 bp, 10 predicted proteins | sample MGYA00248635_ERZ508505 | MGnify/ENA primary metagenome ERZ508505 (study PRJEB26176, sample SAMN06267871) | marine metagenome | isolation source: Saanich Inlet, British Columbia, Canada | place: Pacific...
CTTTACTCTCTACTAACCAATACATTCTATAACCTATTTACTAATAATATAAGCTATTGATTGTAATATTGCAAATAATTGTCTCTAAATATTTTTCTAAATCCAGGAAGTCTCTGCTGCTGCTCAGTTTCCATAACAATGTTTCTGTTTGTCTTATACACTTCCTCTTTATCTCCAGATATCTGCCAAGGTAATGTTATAGGCTGATATAGCTGCCATAGTATAGTATTATTCTGATTTTTTAAGTTTTGATAATCCTTCTTTGATATTTCGTAGTAAATATTTTGATTTGCTTTTTTTGTGAAATATCTTTGAAACTCTCCTATATCGTAGTTATCATCTGTAGGTTGTGCAAAATATTTGCTTGGCACCTTTCCAGGTTTAACTGAAGTTATCTTAGGATTATACTTTGTAGTCCAAGATGTATTTTTAGAAAGAGGTGCTGCATCTTCCCCCTCTTCTGTAGGTTCTTTTATTAATTCAAACTGAGGCACATCTTGAGGGGTTTTTCCTGAAAAATATCTGCCTGAAGAATCTTGCCAATAAAAACCTTTATAATTTTGCCCATCTGATAAACGGACAAACTCTTCACCATTGGTGAACTTATTCTGCTTTATTTGTGACTTTGGTAAATACATACTACAAGCTATAATTTACTTTAAGAGGGTTCAAAGGTCTAAGTCCTTTATATATTGCATAATGAATGTGATTTGTAACGCCATCATTAGCATAGTTTTTCTGTAAACTAAGATCAACAGCATACCCAACAAACTCCCCTTTTTTAACTACTCTCCCCAATCTTGTTTTATCTGGAGCAACATAGAATATTTTTGAGCTAAACCCTTCATACTCCCCTGATCCTTTTATGGATAATCCAGGAAGAACAGAGTTTGAAGCTGCAAATGCAAATCTTAGCTTTCCTGTGATCGGAGCATAAACAGGAGTGCCCAATCCAGTAAGAAGCGGCGTAACTAAATTTAAAGTGTTCTGAACTGTGCCTGTTTGAACATTTGGATAGTTTGCATTTCTTGCATTACTCGCTAATAAAGGGAACTCTTTGAAAATATTAAAATCTCCACTAGGAGGCACAACTGTAGGAAGATCTATTCCTAAGTGGGGTCCATGTGTCCTGCGTGCACCGTACTCCCCGCTTCCTCCGCCATCACCTCTTATAGAGAATGGAGGAAGCTGTCCTAAAGGAGGAAAGAATGATACGTCAGGAGTTTCTTCTAATATACTTTCTGTATCCCCTATTACATTATCTTTATTTACTATTTCAGGTTCTACACTGTCTTCATTAAAAACTGCAGTTTCTTGACTCTCTGATTGAGACTCAACTCTGGGAATAGATAATGTATCTAATGTAGTGACCCAATCATTTTCTTGTAATCTATGGGAAACTCCCCGTACAATAAAATCAATAACATCAGGATAGTTTATTGGTAAAAACTCTGTTTGTACTTTAATAATATTAAAAATATTTGCTCCTGCCAAACCATCCATTTGAATATTTAAAACAATAGGTACAAACTTATTTACAGTTTTACCTCCTGGTTTATTTTCTAATTCAAAATTTTTCTGCACTAAAACTTCAATAGCATTTATATATGACTGTAATTTTTTACTCCCTGATTCAAAATCATCCTTTTTAAGTTGGAAGTATCTATGCTTGGGGGTATAGGTGTGAACAGACAACATATTGTTGAGGTAACTAAAATACAAATCTTTAGCCTCTGTTTTTGTTTCCTCTGCTGTTTTTTTATTTTCCCTTTTTGTTTGGACTTCTGAACTTGATTCTCCTGTTTGTTCTGTTGTTTGTGTTGCAGGTATTGCAGTATTTACTTTTTTAGTATTTGATTCAGTTGTCTTATCATTGTATGCTTTACTTGTTATAGAATTAGATTCAGGATTACCGTCAGTAACTGTTCCTGCTTGGTATATATCTTGAACTCCGTAGTTTAATGCATCAAAAAAAGGATTTATATATGAGTTAGCTTGATTGTTTGCAGCAGCCCCTATAGCTAACTGAGATGCTAACTCTCCTGATATCTCTGTTTTTATATTATACCCCCTTACAACACTGGATGACGGTGTTTCGGGGTCATTATTAAAACCATATACTATTATTTTTTCTTGATCTTTTGCATTTTTTCTAGGTTTTACATGTTTGATGTCTCTTATAATAAGAGTGTTATCCCTGTAAATACTTGGAGATAACTCTACATACCCCCCAAGACAAGAATTTATAGATCTACATATCCCATTTACAAGATCAAAGATAAAGATAGGCTCAGTATTATTATCACCGTTTAAACTATCAAAAATATCAAATAACTTATCTATTCTCAAATATATGTTTCCTATTACTCCCTCAGTCTCATCTTCAGGATTTTCAATAGGCTCAAAATATTGAAACATTTTATTGTGATCCTGATCAAAGGTTTCAATGAGATTTGTGTTTTTTATAATGCATGCAGATGGGTTCGTAGATATTAGATTCTTAAATATATTCATATAACTTTCAGACGCATTGTCTATAGTCAACAGAGGAACTCCGTTATTATGAGGTTGCATCCCTTCTATGAAATCTAATAAGTTTCCAAATCTAATATATTGTAAATCAGGATGATTTATTTGCTCCTGTATATTTTCTGCTATAGATAAATTTACATAATCTATTTTTCCCGTAGATTGATTTACTGTATTATATACTTCATCAGATTTAGAAGTAACGAGATAGTTTTTAAAATCACATTTATTATCCTCAGATGGTTTTTCTTGTTCCGGATTCCCTTGTTTCTTTATAGTATTTCTGGGAGTTAGATTGTTTATAGCTATACTCTCAACTACATTTCCTGATGATACTATATTTACAGTTATTATATATTTGCCTTCTGTTGTAAACTCTACGTTATAGTTTGTTACTCTCCCTACAAAAGCATCATAATTACCATAAGCCTTCTTTCTTTGTTCTTCTATTTTATTTGCAAACTGCAAGAAAGTATTGGAACTTATATCAATCCCTTTTTGATCAAACCAAGTGCTATCTTCAATTAGAGATGGGATACTGTTTCTTATAAATCGAGGGTCATCAGAGTTATCAAAATAAAAGTTGTTTCCCCATTCTATAAAAATAGTGTACCCTAATCTAACGTATAAGGTTTCTAATATATTATATTGAGTTCTGTTTTGAGCTTCTATTATAAGAGTAGCCTCTCTTAAAGCTCCATTATTTAAGTTTGAGACATCAAATGAAATAATACCAGGCATTGGAACTTGACCAAAGTCTAAATCACCAATACCGTATGATGGGTTTTTATTTACGCCATCAAAATAACCGCCTTTTTGACTAGTATACTTTCCATCCTCTGTAGTTCCATTGAAAAGAACAAAATTCTTTGCTAATCCCTGACCAGTAAACTCTTTTATTTGTTCTTCATTGAAACCCATATCAGATAATCTCTTATTATTGATTATCTTTGTTGCAGATGCACACCTTATCCAAGCATTCTGCCCTACGAGGTATGCAAGTTCTCTTGGTCCTCTGTCTTCATTACCGAAACCAGAAGCTTTTTTTTGCTGTCGTACCTTTATCTGTGCGTTGACATAATCGTCAAGAGGTTCTGCTATACCAAACGGCTTTATGTTGCTCATAACTACTCATTTATTTTTTGAAAATTTACAAGTATACCATCTGCGTTAGCTGGTATTCTTAGTTGAAACCCTTGTGGTGGATAATAGCTGCTTTGGTCTGTTCCATAATTTGCCGTAGAAATAACCCACCATAGTGTGGAATCTTTGTAATACTGCTCTGCAAGCAAATCATAACGGTCCCCAACTTGTGTAATGACATATAAATCCTGATCTGATCTTTTTATCTCAGGGTATTTAGTGGTTCTATATATTAACTTACCACTTGGAGTCTTTATTTTCTTTATGTCTGAATATCTTCCCATTAAAAACCTAACCCTATTTTAGCTCTAAGAGCATTATTAACTTCATTAGGAGATGCTACAGTGAGGTTAGCTGCTTGGTTTTGATCTACTAGGCCTCTATCTTGAGTTGTTATAGCATTAACTGTTTGGCTACCATCTGTAAAACCTTGTGGGTTAAACTGTAGATCATCTCTTATAGGGTCATCATATATAGACTTTCCTTTTTCAGAGGTAAGAGAGATAAACTTTTGTTTTCCAAATTCTGTAAGCGTACCTCCAGCATTGTATACATTTTTTTGTTTTCGTGGTGCAAACGAGTGTATTGGGGTGAAAGAAAATCCAGTTACTTGAATAATGTGTGGCATCTCTCTAACTTGTTTGTCAGTTGGTATAGTTTGTCCCGTATTAAACCCTGATGTTGATTCCGAATCAGGCAGTCCTATCTCCCAAGGAGACTCGTTAGGTATGGTAATGTTCATAGAATTTACGATACACGGTGTCTCCCAAAAATATCCCCCTACTGTTAGGTTTATAATGTTTCCTGCTAAATACCCTTTATCAGTATAATCACCAGCCATAATCGACTGTAGGTAGTTTAACTTAGTATACATTACCATCAACTCCTCACGAGACTGTGCAGCAATAGTCCAGGACATTACAACAGAACGGTTATAGTTTTGAAATCTATATAAACTGTCTGTCCTACCCATATAGTTAACAGGGTTCCAGTTAGAGGTGAAGTTATCTACCATACCATCTAAAAACGCTCTAAAATGAATATACGTTTTTTTTGTGGGATTATTCGTATCAGGAGCAGCAATTCTAAACTTTACTAAATCATTCTTCCTCTCATTTGCTGTAACTCCTGTGGATTCATATAAAGGCAGAGAGTTTACTTTATCAACAGGACCTAATCCAGATCCTTTTACATAAGAAGATAAGTTTTTTTCAGATGTTCCAGGATCCCCAAGACCAACTCTTTGCTCTATATTCTTTCTGGTATAGTCAACCGGATTAGATATAACCTTTTGAGAATTTGTTTGATTTGTGAGTTCAGATCTGAAATCTTGTAATATGATTCCTGGATTATTTGTAGTTTGATCTGCTCTTGCTTGTATTTGACCTGAGTTTAGTAGATAGTATTTTGATCTAAACTCTTCAGTGTTATATGCAGTAGTGTCAGAATACCTGTTTATTATAGTACTCCCTATTCCGTTGAATGATCCAGGTCCTCCACTATACTTTAATATCTGATTCTTCTTATTAGATATACTGTTAGGGTTATTCATTGATATAGAATCACCTATATCTGATATAGAGTTTATTATGTTGGATACTCTATTGCCCGTAAGGTTATCAAGGGTCCTTAAGAAACCTCCGATATTCTCATTAGGAGTGTTAGGATTGGCTAACTTAGAACCCTTAAGTTCCACTAGCCTATTCTGTCCTGAAGGTTGTGTTTTGTCTACTTGCTGAGTATATATCGGAAACCTTCCTTGTTGTGCTGTATTGTCTATAATAGCACCAACGGTTGTCCCCTCTATACCTAAAGCACTCGTTAATTGTGTGGCAGCATTATTAGCCCCTAAAGAAATATCTCTAAAAGGGTTTACACCTTGCTTTATAAGATGTCCTCCAAAAGCAGATACTCCTACTTGAGCAAGAGTGTTTGATGGTAAATAGGGACCTTGATTAAGTATACCCCCTCCTTGAGGTTTAACATTAGTTGCAGATAGTAGGTTTTGCTTTACTGAAAAAAGATCACCTTTGTTTGATTTAAAAAACTTAGAAAGCCTTTTTAGGTCTTTATCAGTACGATCAATAGAACCTCCTCGCAAAAGAAAATCATTACCTACTTCAGGATTATCTTCTTCTACTCGAGGGAGCTCAGTGGTGATAAAGGGCTTAGGATTAGGCTGTACACCCTTAAAATCATCATACTTCAGAGAACGAAACTTAGTCTTCTCTAAAATTTTCTCCTTTATCAACCTATCCCTTAAGTTGGTCGGTTGATTACTCGCCATTTATTTGTGGTTTATACAGTAACTGTATTGAGGTCGTCTACGGAAGTCCCAGTAGCATCTCTCCCTCTATCAAGAATATCATCAGGAATACCAGCAGCATCGTAAGTACCGTTGTTAAATGTACCGTTTACAGGTAACACTCCTTTATTTCCTTTTGTCATTCTAACAGATGGGAAAAGTTCGTTTACTGGAAGATTTGGCTGTAACGCTCCGTCAAGGCTCGCTTGTTCTCCTGCAATTCCTAAGTATCTTTCTCTTAAACTGTTTGGTTGATCTGGCATAATATTATGTTTTACTTTATTATAAATATTAGATTATTGGTTATTCTAACCGTATTGTATCGAATAGGAATTTACTCCAAGTTGCGTTCCAAAGTCAGTTGCTCCTACTTGTAATCTCGTTTTAGTTTTTGCTATTAAGGTAGCATCTTCTTTGTTTGATTTTTTCAAATCCTCTATAGCTGCTATAAGATCTTTATTTGATTGAACTGCTTCAGAAATAACATTTGAAGTTGTAGAAGTAGAGGTATTATTTATTATAGGTTGATCTTTTATAATCTCTTTTGCTACTTCAAATCTCTCTTCTATGTAATTTTTAGTTTCAATCAGATTTTGTTTCGCTTGATCTGTTATATCTCCCGATTGAAGTTTAAATTGTATACTTTCTAGTTCTTCTAACGCTCTTTTTTTGGCTATCTCAGGAGAAAAAGCAGCGATTCTCTCTATATTTCCTATATCAGAAGCGGAAAAGAATCTAGATAACTTTGTTAAATCCCGAGTAAAGTTTACAAACCCTTCTAAAATAGGCATTAATGCTCTAGCAAAATCTGCTATAATAGGTGCTATCTCTACAAAAAGTTCTTTCATTTTAGCAACTGATGCTGTAAATGCTTCTTGAGTAGAGTACTGACCCATTATATTTTGAAGCTGTCCGTCGGAAAGTTCCTTTATAGTCCTATCTATTCCTATTTGTTCCTTTCGTGCTCTTATCGCAGCAGCAGCTTGTTTTGCTTCTTCTCCTTGTAGAGTGGATATACTCTCTTGAATGATAAGAGCCTCTGCTAACTCATCCCTACTAAAACCTAACGCCTCAGCAATAGAGTTTTGTGCTATTCGATTCATTTCAGCAAACTCAGCAGCACTTCCTACTTGCTTGCTTATTTCTCTAGCAACCCCTGCAGTGTCGTTATTTAAAGCATAAAAACGAGCAGCATTTAAGTTTAAATCTTTACCGCTTATAACAATAGCTTCTATCTCTTTTCTAATAGAACTTTGAAAATCTACCAAACCAGAAGATATTTTTTCTACTTGAGATAGAGAGGATCCTAATAACTTTGATTCTACAAAAGCTTTTGATAGCTCATTTGGAGTTTGTGATAGAGATAATAAAGTAGCGGCAGATAATTCTGATATTTCTTCGAAAATCTGCTTTTCATTAAGTGTTACGTCTTGTAATGCCGCAAAAGCTTGTACTGCCCCTAATAAATTACCTGTTAAATCCTTAACGTCCTGGTCAAAGGTAAAAGATATATCAGAAATTCTACGTAGCTGTTTATCTGTAAGACCAGCCTGCTCTCTTAACTGGGTTAAAAAGTTTATACTATTTTGAAGCTCTCCTTGAAAAGCAATGAAAGATCTGGTCCCTGCTCTAAGGTTTAAGGATTCTAGTGTTTTTAAAAGAGCCTCACTGTTTATGAAAAGTTTTCCTGATGCATCTGCTGATGCTACAAGCTCTCTCCTTATTTTTAAAGCTTCTTCATAGGTTACATTGAAAGTTTTAGCGGTTTTTCCAGCCTGCTCATCAACACCTTTTAGTGCTTTAAATAGCTCAGTTGCTAATTTTACTGCAATCGTTAAGACGCTAGTTAGCCCCCTAAACGCTACTTTACCTACTCCTACTAATCCTGTGCCGAATATCTTAAAAGTACTACCTAGACCCGACTTTAATACCTTTAAAGATCCTGTAAATGCATTTTTTAATAGGTTTCCAGTGCCCTTAAAAATAGAACCGGCTACACTTTTTATATTTCCTCCTGAAAAGTTTACTTCTGAAAAAGACCCTTTTATTGATTCTCCTATTGATTTTTTAAGCTCTTTTCTGTTTTCTATTGAAATCCTAGCTAATTCTCTTTGTTTTGCTATAGTATTTTCTATAATATCGTCAAACCCTTCAAATCCTATTTTTTTCAAGGTATTTGATAAACCTTTCATTATAGAGCCAGATAAACCTATTCTTTTTTGAATCCTTTTTTCTAAATCTAATCTTTTTTCTAATGTTGATACTATTATATTAAGATTAGAATCCTGATCAGAAAGTTCGTTGTTTATTTGGTTAATAGCTTTTTGGGATTCTACAAAATCCTTTCTAGCTTTTTCTCTTTCTTTACTACTGGCTTCTTGACTATTTAAAATAGATAAAGATTCGGACTGTCTTGCCTCTAGGAGATCTTTAGATATTTTTAATCTTTGAGTGTCTAATGATAATTTAGATTGTAAATTTTCTATTTGTCTGGAAGATAGTTCTGATATTCCTTCCTGATCTGCTAAAATTTTATTGATTGTCTCTGAAATGGATCTATAACTTCTTCTGGCTATAAGAAGTCCTTGATTACCTCTTGTTATTTCCTGTACATTAGCTTGGAGTGCTGAAGAAATACTACCTAAATCTCTACTGGAATCTACGTATAATTCTCTTGCTTTTGATATAGCATTTCTTAATACAGAAGCTGCTCTTTCAGCATCTTTTATATTTTCTACATTTATAGGGTTTTTACGACCCATTTGATCGTATAAATCCTGTAAAGTTTTTTTTAGTTTGTTTATTTCTTCTATGGTAGCCATATACTATAAATATCAAAAAGCGAACTATTTGTATGTAGTTCGCCCTTGATACTGTTTTGATGCTTCTTTAAACTTTTCTTTGTTGATATTTCCCATGTTATCAATCATACTTTGCTGTTGATTCTGGGGGTCATTTCCCTTACTAGCCTTGTTTTGCTCGTCATAGAACTTTTTTATCTCGTGAAAAGTGTACTTCCTTAACCAAATAGGCATATGATAAATAGTCATCCAGTCATAACCACCTTTTCCGTGAAAGATAATCTCGTGAATCTCCTTAAACACACTTAACCTAAACTGCTTGGCTAAATCAGAGGTCAGGCCAAAAAAAGTTCAAATTGATCGGAATGGTGGCCTCCTCTCCACTATCCGACACGTATGTTAAATCTACATCTGGTTGAACTGTTTTTATGTGCTCTCTTAACGCTCTAGAATCTCTGGCAAGTAAATAGTTGTCTATAAAATCTCTCACAGCCTTTGTATCGCTGTTTTCTTCAACAGATGTGATAATGTACTTTAACCTTGTAGTTAGTTCAGGAGAAGACTCCGGAGATATCCTCTTGAGCCCCTTAAGCTCTGCTTCTAACTTCTTCTCATCATGCCCTGTTAAAATCTTGAAAGTTACTTTGTTTTTGCTATGAGGCAGTGTAAATTCAAACTCATTTTTGCCTTTATTTATAGCAGTCTCATCGAAGTGTTTGTTTTCAAGCTCTGAAAGGTTTACTACCTGCTCCGAACCTCCCATAGTAAACTTATAATCTCCTCCATAACCCAGTACTCGTGCAGCAATAAGAATAGCATTCTTGTCTCCTACAATAAGATCGTCTAAGTTTATTTCAGAAACTACAAGAGACTCAAGTAACTTATCTAAAACATTACCTTTCTGTATGTAAGTTTGATTAGTTAGGATATCCTCCTCTTTAGCAGTCATGTATTTTATTTCAACAACCCCTTTTGATAGTGGGTTATCTTCAGGATATAGAAGCCCTTTAGAGGGTAATGTAACCTGTTCCGTTGGAATTTTTAATTCGCTCATATAATAACTCTTTTATATAAATATATAATACTAAAAAATATTGAATAAAAAAAGCCCAGACATTAAATCTAGGCTTATTATTTGTAAGTAGTTGATTATCAATACTATATCAAAAGTTTAAGACGCAATAGTCGGGCTGTACTGTCATCTGGATTTCAGCAGCTGCATTCTCTGTGTCGTAACTAAACGCTCCAAAGTTTGCTTCTGTAATAAGTCCTCCTTTGATTACCCATTGTGATACAATGTCTCCTACAGGTCCTAAAGCATTGAAGGTAAGGTCTTTCTTGTAAAAGTCACTATATCCATCACGTCCAGTTACTGACTCGTGGTGTAAACGTACCCATTCCATTACTGCTTGAGCTCCTGATGGCGTGATTGGATCAAACAAAGTGAACTGGATAGTTCCCCAAGTTGATTTACCCTTTACAAACCTTTGTACGTTAATGTGGTTTAGGGTAACTGTTCCTTGTGTTAATGTTACCGCACTTACTCCTTTCACCATGTAAGATGGAAAACCATCTATAAGCATTACAAACCTATTCTGTTGTTTTGGTTCGAACTCGGTGAAGAAAATATCGTTTGATTCTAATATCGCCATTTTTGATTGCTTTTATTATAAATATCTATTCTCTTATTTTATACTGGGAACGTTGCTCCTGTTGGTAATACATTGAAGTCTAAGATTACAAACTCAGCAGTTTTAGTCGGTTGCAAGTAGATTTGTCCTACTAACTCATTTCTATCTACTACGTCTGGTCCATTGTTAGACTCGTCCATAACTACCTTGAAGGCATACAGTCCTTGTCTTTGTTTTACTGATTCTAAATATGGATTTACTTGAGATAAGAAACTGTTTCTTGTTGTATTCGTGTTCTGCTCAAATACTAGAGTATCCCCAATCTGAGAAATATAGTTTTTCAAAGAAATCAACAATCTTCTAACATTTATTCTGTCTAAAGCAGAAGATTTTTTCTGTAATGTCTTTTGACCGAATACTACTACTCCAGCTTGTGGTAGTGTAGCAATAGGATTCACATTAGCAGCATATAAAGTATCTCTTGTAGCTGTTGGTAGCTTACGCTCAGCTCTAATCACTGTGTCTAACCCACCTCTATTTATACCTGCAGGGGCAAACCAAGGTGCAGAAGATCTGTCAGTGAATGAATATACTCCTGGAATAAGAGTTGATGCTGGTACCCATACTGTCTGTCCACTATCTGGATCAATGGTTTGAGTCCATGGCCAGTATGCAGCAGCATATGATGTATTGTAAGTTTTAGCCTGGTCTACTACAGTTCCGACATTAGCTCCGTAGTTTACAAGATCAATGATTGCAATGTTATCTCCTCTTGAAATAGCTAGATTTGATAAACTAGTTACTTGTGTGGCAGCGTTTTGCTTGGTAAGTCCAGGTGCTGTTACAACATTATATCTAAACTCATCTGCATTAGAAAGTAGATTAAATGCAATATTATAATCTGATCCAGCAAGACCTTGTATATTATCAGTTGTCACATTCTCATAGAACTTAGCAGGAGATCCTGTAGCTTGTGAGAATAAATGTCCAGTTGCTCCATTAAATGAACCAGACTGTACTTGTGGAAATGATGCAGTGTATTGTACCTGAACATCTCCATTTGAATCAAAATAATCAGGGGTTTTGTAATGTACACCCTTGATTCTGATGTATCTTGATTTATTTGTATAAGACCCTTGAGTCTGGATATAGTAAGTTCCGTTGTCTTCTAATACCACTTCTGTAGTATTACCAATCACCTTCTCTATGTAGTTATCAGCTTTAGGATCTAATGTTAAGTTTTGCCAAGTTTCTAAAACTACTTTTTCAGTAGTATTATCATTTCCTCTTCTTACAAGTAAACTGAATACTCCTGATTCAGTATTTACATTAGTAATTTCCCAACGTATATTATCTAAAGACCCAGAAGAGAGTGCACCTCTTGTCTCTGTCCCTTCGTTATTCATTATGTGACCCTCTGATAATGTTTCAATATCAAAAGTATCTTTATATAATAAATCAGCAGCTTCTAATGTAATGCTAATGTCACTACCTCCTGGTAATGATCCTGGAAAAGAAGATGATGGTATTGTGATTGTCTCTCCTTCAGCAAACCCTGTTCCCCCAGCTGTAATAGTAAAGCTTGAGATACTTTCAGATGTTGCAAAAGTAAAACTACCTACTGCTCCTGATCCTGAAATACTTCCTGTTATTCCAATACCTGTAATAGAACCTGTTGGTCCGTTTCCTGCAGAAGAAGAAATATTAAACCCAGATGCAATAGAACTTGATAATGCATCAGTAGTTGTTAGTAGAATACCGTCAGTTAATGTGTTACTTACTCTCGTTGATTCCGCAGGCGTAAAAGAACCCGAAGTTACTCTTGTTACCAACAAAGACTCTCCTCCATTTTGAAAGTAGTTAAATGCCGATAAGGATGTTAAGTAAGAATAAGTTTGGCTTCCACTTTCAAAAGTAGCACCAAAAATGTTTGTGAATTGAGAATAGGAAGTAACCAGCTTTGGTTTCTCAACTGGTCCTTTTACAGTAGGTCCAACTAATGCTGCTCCTGCTTGTACTGGTTGTGCACTGATAAATGATTGATCATTTTCTCTAGCCAATACACCAGGTGATAATAAAGTCTCTGCCATCTTATTTTATATTATTATATACGTTTTATTATAAATACTAAAACTTTTTGCTAAAATCATTCTACAGGAGTGATTTCTCCTGTATCTATATTTATTGTTCCATTTCCATACTTTGAAGTGAGACTAGACGCAAAATCTGAACGTTCTTTATCAAACTTCTCTTTTTCTTGTATCGCTTGGTCTTGCTG
>ENA-OUOG01004176-OUOG01004176.1-marine-metagenome-genome-assembly--contig:-NODE-4176-length-12686-cov-5.755016_pt1 | contig 12686 bp, 13 predicted proteins | sample MGYA00248635_ERZ508505 | MGnify/ENA primary metagenome ERZ508505 (study PRJEB26176, sample SAMN06267871) | marine metagenome | isolation source: Saanich Inlet, British Columbia, Canada | place: Pacific...
TTGTTGCCCTGAACTTGTGCTTACGCAGACTTCTTTAGAACGTACAGGTTTTCTTTTCCAATCGAATTCCATCGATAAGCGCTTGGTAACTGACTTATCGATGAAGTCTTTTCCCTCGAGATACATGTCCTTAATTCCGAGCCCCAATACCATTGGAACTCGATGATTTGGTTCCCGTTTAAAAAACATTTCAACAATGCGAGTGTTTTCTTCTGGTTTATCGAGTTTCTCAGGTAGTTTGATTCCTCCTTTAGCAAGGACGACACGCTCTGAGGGGCTTGAGCCCGGGTAGTCTGATTCGGCTCCAGATATCAGAGTTGCTTGTCCTCTGGTTCTCCAACCAATCGGTCTGCGAATGACATGTTTAACTTCGTAGATCTTTTCACTCTGGGAAAGTCGACGTCTGGCGCTTGTGTAATAACGAGACAAGGTTCCCCCAGTTGCATTCTGAAGCTGTTTTTCAGTGGCATTGGTTAGGAATCCATCTGTTGTGACGCTAAACACAGTAGCCTCCAGCGGGAGTTTATTCATAATTTCTGAAAGGGTGCCTCTGCAAAATGCGGTGATGAAAGCGGCATAAAAAGGATTAGTTACTTTGCTTTCTTGCAGTATTTCAGTGTCGTCAGTTTTAAGATTATAGATTCTCCTAGGGCGTAGCCCCTGAGCGACTTTTCCATAAGTTGAGTTAGCAACTTCTTTCCAAAAAAGATTCATCACCGTCTTCTTGGGGTGTTTGTTACGCTCTTCGACACAGTGCTCTAAGAAGCTATTAAACACTCTGTTCCCTTTTGGATGTCGCTTGGACTCTATAAATCGACCCTCAATAAACTCTAGCTGAGCACCCAGGGATACAGCGAGAAGTATCTCGGAAATATGTGTTGAGCAATTTCCTTTGCGTGGAAAGATAATGCCGCTATCAGTTCTAACGGGAAGGCATGGATACCGAACAGCTCTTGGGAATTCAAAATTCACATTTGCGTATGCGAGGTCTACTGGCTTTAGACGCAATAGTTCATCAAGGTTTTGAATGGGTCTGAGGCTTTTCCAGTCCGGTATCCCAATCAAGGACATTGCAGATGGGTATGCAGACTGGAGGTCGTAGTCGAACCATAGGCCAGGCTCTCCAGGACCAAACCAGAATTGCTCATTTCGTCCGCCGTGATAACACTCGGTCACGAAATCAATATGCCAATGAAGGTTTTGAAGGTAGATAGTTTGTGTTTTTGTTTGGTAATACCCAAGCCGACGATTGAACACTCGCTCTTTGATCGTTTCTTTGCCAACTATTTTTAGTGAATCGATACCAGATTTTTTCCAGTGTGTTCGGAGAAGGTCTACGCCTATGGATGTGAGAGTGAGGGGTAATTTGAACTTATTGGTTTGTTCGTAATATTGGTAAATCATTTCTGAAGCGTATTTGGTGCAAACCTCAGCATCTCGAATTGCATATCGCTTAAAAAGGTCCCAATCTGACTGCAACAGGCCTTTCATATTTTTCTTTATAGCTAGGCTTTCGTGTTCAGTATTCGCCAGTTCTATTTTTTCAAAGTGTAAAATTTCACCGAGATCTTTCAGAGACCGTGCACCAGCAGGAGCAAGATGAATCGAGTCTCGTATTTGAAGCTTGATCTCGATGCTTTGTGTTTTATCCTGAGAACATTGCAATTTGATGTCGACATTCTGTGAGACGTTCACAAAGGTGTTTCTTAAGTTTTGTAAATTGAGTTTGTCTCGAGACTGCGAATCCTCTTTGAAGTCTGTGAATCCCGGTACATCTGCACGGGTAAAGTGAGCAACGAGATAAATGTGTCTAGGTATTTTCAACGCTGAAAATTGAGACAGACCATCAGAGATAGCTAGTTCCACAAACTCTTGTATCGATAATCGATCCTCAGTTTCATGGGAATCAGGAAGGACTATTCCGCTCCACTCGAATCTGGGGGTGCGAGAGTCTATGTGTATCACCGAGCAACTGTACTGGTATGACAAAAGCTGATTATCCAGCCTTGAGGAGGAGTAGCACGATTGATATTCGGTATCGAAACCAATGACCAAGTACGCTTCTGGATTTTTGCGCCGCAGATCCGTCGACGAGAGGAAGTTTGATTCAGAAAGCGATATTGATAGGCTACTCTCGTTTTTAGGATCTTGTTTATAAGATTTCAAAACAACCTCAAAAATCGTAAATGTCTTCGCTACACTCCCATATAGCACATTTACGATTTTTGCGTGTTAAATATTATTTAATAAAATTAGACCGAAAAGTTTCGGATGCCATTTTAAGAATCTCATCAAACGTTCCACGTCTTACCAGTGTTTTTACTGTTTCGAGATTGTTCTCAACCTCGTCGACCGTTGAACATTCAATGGAGAACTTTCCTTTGCTCAACTCGAGAACGGTCTTTCCATATTTGATTGGTAAGAAGAACGTACCAGACTCATCAACCCACCACCAAAGGCCACGGACTTTTTCGCCACAACGGTAATGATCGATGAGATCCAGTTGTTTGTTGATGGAGGTGATCAGCCTTTCTCTTCGGTGAACAACAGGGTTCTGGTGATCTGGTTTTTTGACTGAAACGAGTTTCAGGGACTGTTCGATTTTCATGGTCGTCTCCTCTGGTTAGTGACCAGACTCGACCGTCCTTAGAACTTCAAATAGGGACAACTCTTGGTTCGTCCTTTGTCCTAAAGAACAAACCGTGTTCTTGAGAAAATGTCTTTGTTGGTTAGGAAACACACAAGGAAATAGTTATGAAATTTAATGAAAAATATTTTGATGAGTTGTTAGAGAAAAACCGGTCTCAGAATTCTGGGATGAACATATCTGACTTGATCGAAGTCGTGTGGTTGGATCATGTTGGAGAACTGATCAATTCAGAGTATGTGGGATTTGAAGATCTGAAAAACTTTGAATCCGTGATGTCTCACAAACTTTCTGAGATCGAAGATGAATCAGAACGAAAGAAAGGATTCAGTTCATTGGTTGAGATTGTTAGTTCATTGACACAATCCAGGAAACAACTCGAACGGGTTAACAGAATCCGTCAAATTTTTTTGGATCAAGAAGAGTCTTATGAAATTCCTAGATTCGGGTCTTTGATGGAAGAGTTTGTCACAGAAAGAGTTCCGGAAATCAGTAATGGGGAAAAGTCATATTATGACTTTGTGGTTTCTCTTTATCAGGTATTTGACTCAAGAATTCATGACCTCCTGTCGGATTTGGACAATTATTTAGAGAATTATTCGAGTGTTCGGAACGAACGTGAGGAAGATGTTTGGGATCAGGTTTTTGAGAGTAAGTTTTTGACTCTTTTGAACCTGATCGATCAAAACCGTTGATCTTGTTTGGATCGAGATGGACGGTTTCCGTATGAAAGAAACACTCCACATCTACACCCGAGTCTCATCCCTTGTTCAGAGTGAGGACGGAACATCTCTTGAAACTCAAAAGATGGATGGGATTCGAAAGTCTGTCGAACTGGACTTCGATCATGTTGTTTGGAACGAAGGGGGGAAGTCGAGTCACTCGAGTGATATCGAGACTCGACCAGTCCTCGTTGATCTTCTTTCTGAAGTAGAGAAGGGAAACGTCAAACATCTCTATGTCTACAACACTGATCGTCTATCTCGTAACGATCGAACTTGGTCGATCATTCGGTGGAAACTCAAATCGAATGATGTCGTTGTGTATACGAACACAGGACGAATCGATCTCAGTAATCCACTTGATGATTTGTTGATGGGACTACTGAGTGAGATCAGTCAGTACGACAATAAGATTCGGACGGAACGATCTCGTCGAGGTAAGTTCTTCAAGGTCCAACAAGGTTTCTATCAGGGTGGACCGACTCCGTATGGATACAAGAACGAGAAGAAACGTCTTGTTGAAAACCCTGAAGAGAGTCAGTGGGTCCGAAAGATGTATGAGATGTATCTTAATGGACAGTCTGTTCACGAGATCCGTCGACTCTTAAATGAAAACCAAGTGACACCTCGTCGTAAGAAACCATATTGGTCACTCGGATCGATCAATAAGATCCTCAGGAATCCAATCTATGTCGGTTGGTATGACTACACCGACAAGAAGATGGGGGAAACCGTTCGTGTTGAAACTCCTGTCCTAGTTGATCGAATTACTTGGGATTCAGTCCAGACTCGGATCAATAAGACTCAAGAACGGAAACATCAGATCAATCGATCAAAACATTTCTATCTTCTTCGGGACTTCATGGTTTGTGGTCATTGTGGTCAAAAGATGAGTGGGAAGATCGGTAAAAATAACCACTTTTATTACTGTCCCCGAAAAGAACGTAATTGGGTTAAAGACGATAACTACGAGGGGACGTGGGAACGTGGTCGAGGTTGTTCGATGGTACGTTCACTGAATATTGGGAGAACAGATCAGATTGTTTGGGACTCGATTCTTAAGATTGTGAAGGAATCAAAGACTCTTCGGGAACAGTATCGACAAGAAGTTCTTCGAAATATTACCAAAAGTCGTGAAAATTCAACTTCTATTTCTAAAAAGTTAGAAAAGTCTCGAAAATCCTTAAAAAACGAACTTCGTGAAATTGAACAAACAATCACAGACTTTGAAACCTCGATTCTTTTGAAACGACACTCAGGGGATCCGGATCAAATCAGAGAGAAACTGAATCGAGAACTCGAGTTGGTCAAAGAGAAAATCTCAGGAGTCGATCAAGAAGAGAAACATCTGAGAGACAGTCAACGATGGGTGAACTGGTTGGATCAATTCGAAAATGATGTCGATTCAAAAAAAGACTATTCCGATGAGGAGAAGAAAGAGTTTCTCATGGGGATCGTTGAGAAGATCGTTGTTCACTTTGATCCAGACAAGAACAAACATTCTTTGGAGATCGAATTTAACCTCCCAATAGTTCATGACGAACTCTCTTATCGGAATCCGGAACGACCTATCGAAGGATGGGATGTCTTGAAAGGTAATAATCGGGTCGTGAATGAACTTCGTCTAAATCAAGGAGGTCGTCCAAGGGGGTCGTAGGACTGACCCGTATCTCATGATACTGTTCGTTGAACGAATGGAGGACGGACTCGATGACACCGGAACACCAGACCCTTCTCAAACTCTTTACCGATGAATGTTTGGAGATCTTTGAAGATTCACCAACCCTATTTGTGAATCGAGAGGAGGGACTTCCGGAGGATTCCGAACATTTCAAAGAGGGATTTTACCTTCCACCGATTTTTGAAAATCGAACATCTAATAAAACTGTCAACTGGATGAACCTGGATATTGGTGACTCTGAATATGACCTGATCTTCGGAGACATCCCGATGGGGGTCCGAGGTCCACATCCAAATATTCCCGATCCTCATACCAATAATTGTTCTTGGAATATCATTTCTCATTTATCCCAAAAACTAACCACTTCGGGAGTGGGTATTTTTGTGATGGAACCGAGGGGATTTTCTATTTCTTCCGGTCGAGTCTTTTTGGAACATCTCGGATCTCGAGGGATCTTCATTCTCGGATATATTGACCTTCCTGAAGGTCTCTACAAACCCGTAACTGGAATTCGACCAATCTTGGTGGTGACTGGAAGGGGTTCTCGATCAACACGACTAGGTGAACTTAGTTCATTACTGACCATCAAACAATTGGTATCTGAGGTTGTAGGTGAGAACCATCAATTTAAAGTAACCGATGAACTCAAAGATGAGTTTAAAGGGTTTGATCTCATCAACGTTCGAAAACAGATTTCGAACCTTAAGACACGTTACAAAGATTACAGGTCCACAGAACTTCAGAATCTGACGGAAGAATTGATTAGAGGAAGTAGGGAAACCTTATTCGAGGACAAACCGAATAGTCTTTATCTCAGATGTACTGGATCGAATATCTCCCCAAACCTTGTTACCACTGAACATAAAGAGGTTCCGATAAAACAAATCAATTGTGTTCAATTGGTTTTAAAGTCTGATATTTCGAATGAGTATCTGAAAGTCTTTTTCCAGTCTCATTTAGGACAACTTATCTTACGAAGTGTTATGAGTGGGATGACGATACAAAGTATCAACGTGAGGGGATTGATGGAGACGGACATTCCTTTCCCAGAGGTATCCACACAAGGTCAAATTGTTGAGAGTTCGGAACGATTTAGTCGACTTGAGGAACAGATTAATCAGTTGAGGACTCAAATCTCTCTTAATCCAGACAACCTATCGATACTCTCGAAGATGGACTCAATATTGGAAATTACAGAGTCACTGACCGATGGTGACAAGATCAAATCTTTGGTTTTGAAAGGTGAATCGAAATCACTCGAGTTCAAACAGACCTTCGATCTTTGTTTGAAGGAAAAAACTAAACAGAAATACGTTGAACAGTCGTGTCTCAAAACAATTGTCGGATTTCTCAACACTGATGGTGGGGTCCTTCTGATAGGGGTTGAAGACAGTGGACTGATTCCAGGAATTGATCATGAACGAGAAAAGTTTCATCACAATTCAAATGATAAGTACCTCCTTTATCTAAAAGACAAGATAAAGAAACGAATAGGGACACCATTTTTTCGATACATCGATACAACGGTTGTTGAAGTTGAGAGTAGATCAGTAGTCAAAGTGGATTGTCATCCATCAGATGAAGAAGTCTTCTTGGATGAAAAGGAATTTTACATTCGTACTTCTCCTTCTACCGATAAGTTGGAAGGGAAAGAACTGTCCTCGTATCTGAAGAAGAGATTCAATTGATGAGTTCATTTGATTTCGATTTCAGACCCACCTATTTCGATCGTCAACGTCTTGAAGAGTTTCGTAACTCCCAACTGAAAGATACAGAGTGGACACCTGAAACCCCTGAAGACGAATACCTTCCTGAATTTGGTGAATATGAACTAGAAGTCGGTTGTGTTGTTCTCTCTTCGACAACTGGTTACGTTGTATCAATACGAGTCAAAAAAGATTTAGATGGGTATTCATATCGAGTTGTCGATGAGATGTCACAAATCTTTGAACTCCCTGAACACCTAGAAAAATCCAAAGAACCTCTCACTCTTCATCAGATCATCGAATTGATAAACGATTGTCAAATGAGACGTGAGGGTAGTAATGAATGGTTCGAACCTGGTCTCGTAAAACCCATTCTTCGAGACATGGTTCAGTACGGAGTTCATGGGTGGGAACAGGTAAAAAATTTCGTTGAAGTTGAATCCCAATTTTATCTTCAACTACATGACTACTTTGAGTACCAGAAGGACATTTGGTACCAAGAACTCAAGGATGAGTGGGATGAAGATTGAGTGTCCTACAGACCTGTTCCGGACATTCGAGACAAACCTTGGAAGTTGGGTTCAGGTAGAGGGACCTGAGAAAGACTTCCTGTATAAGTGTCTAAGTCTACATTTGGAATTCGTTGACCTAATCTGTATTGATTTACCACCAGTTGGAAATGAAACGTTAAAGTCGTGGGAGTCCTTAGAGACTTGGTGTAATTCGGTTCACCCGAATCCAGACCTCTTCACCAATTTAATCGAGGTGATCGATGATCTCGAAGGTTTAGAACCCTCCAACGTATTTCCAACTTCTGATGATTTAACCAATAAAGTCCTGGATCTAGTAAAAAACAGTGATGAAGACACCGAGGTGGGGTTTGTCGAGATTCAACATGATCAGAAGTCTTTGTTTTTAATTTTTACGGGGTTTGATGGATGGTCGTTGGGACACAGTGATTCAGTTTTAGTTGTTAGTTCTCTCGACCAACTGACTCCAGAAAAGGGATTTGTTCGTGTCAGTTGAATGTCCTCAAGAGTACTTTCAAGAATTTAAAAAACACGTAGATAGTTTCTATGTGTCCACTGGAGAGGTTCAGTCTTACCTTCAAGGACTGTTTTTTGATTCGGATATTTACGACACGATACCTCCTGAGATTGAACTATCTGATTTAATTCCACTTGATGACGATGATTTTGACGACTGGGATTGTTTTGAATACTGGTTTGATATGTCGATCAATGACGTGGTCCCTAGAGTCGACCATGAACACCCAAGTTGTACCTCATTAATACCTAACTGGGATCAAATGAGAGAGTTTGAGTCCCCTAGAGAATATTTCAAAGACCGAGATTCTGTACTCGAATTTTTTCTGAGAGTTAGTAGTGAATTTAGGTCTGGTCTGGATTTATCAAATGACATTGTTAGTGTGGTCGAAATAACCTCAAACGGAGAAGAGTTGTTAATTGTTTTTTATGACAATGATTCTTGGTCTTTGGGTCACAACAACACGGTAGTGGTTTACAAATCTCTAGAGGATTTTGAGAAAACGATATGAAAAATCTTTCAAAGATTATCAGTTTGATCGGGTTTCTGATCCTTTCATCAACTACCTTATCCAACACAAGGGGTGAATCCATGGAACCAGAGATATCACTAAATCTTCAATGTGTTGTTACCAGTTTAAAAATAACGGTTATGACTCCTGAAGGACCTAAAGAATATGAGGGTTGGGAAGGGGGTCATAATGTCGGTGATCCCTTGAACATGGTCATTACTAGGGACAAGGATAACTGGTTAACTGTGAGTTTGATTGACGGTCCGAGGAAGAGAAGTCTGACGGAAGACTCATTTGATTTTAAAGACCGACAAGTTCGACTAGAGAACCCGGGGATAAGGTTGGAAGAACAAAATTACAGGGGTACTTTAATCTGGACAGAGACACATCTGATTGTTGAGTCAAAATATCAGAAGATAAGTTTGAGGAGATACCCTGACTCCACGTGGAGAGGTTTTATGACTGATGGTCCACACCAAGAGACCGTATCTGTGACATCGATGATCTGTGAAACGATAACTAATGAACTCTTGGAACTTATTCCACAAGGTAACTATCGATGAATGTCCTAAAACTAAGTGTTTTGGGACTGGTCCTTTGGGGTTTAGTAATTATCATCGGAGAGTTCTACCTGTCAGTCACCTATCCCTTAACTATGACTAAGAAGGTGAATGTCACAGGTTTAGAATTAGGGTTCCCAATCCTGTACCTCTCGTATTTTATTGTTCGTTTTGTCATTAAATATTTCTCACGATTGACACCACAAGAAGGAATCTGAAGATGGAAGTGGTTCCAGTTTTTGAAAAGGTATTAGAAGACAGAGAACTGATTCGAAACTCGTATTCGGAGTCTTCCAACACTGGATTACTTACTCTTCTTGATCTAATAGAAGTAGAGGGTACTGATCAAATATCGTTGGAAAAACGATTTTCACTCTTACAGAACCTCAATGAAGAACAGGTTTATTACGACCTGATGTTGTCCAGAGAAGTTATCTCAGTTGAGTTTGAGGGAATTTCTACCGAAGAGGTTCAACACTTCATTGTGTACTCGTTGGATGAGTCGATTACGAGTAACTTTGTTCTTAACAAACGAAAGTCCCTTGAACATGTCCTTCAACAAATGAACCAACTTGATATTGAGGTACAAGAGAGTTTTTTCGGACGTGTTTATCGAAAGAGATTTGGAATGTTGTTCTTTCACGGTTTGACCGTGGATAGGATGTATTTCTTTCGACAGATTAATGAGTCATTAGAGAGGTTGGTGGAATTTCCACTTAACTTTTTATCGACTTTCAAAATTCAATCTCTCCTCAAAGAACTCCTGTCTATAGATCAAAAAATTGAGTCGATCGGTGGTCCCATAGATCATATGGATAATGAACATCACGGGATCATGAGTCACATCCGAAACACATCGATTGAGATAGGAAATCAGAACTCACAATCTCGACTTCACCAAGTATTGGGTTCGATGAAATACCTCCACAAGTTATTGGATCTGTTTCCTCGTCGTCCGGATGACTTTAATGATTTAGTGAAAGAAGACCTTAACCTCATCAACTCCGGGGATAGTCGTCCTATTAAGTTTTATGTTCTTTTCCTTGTGGGATGTGTTGTTTTTTTCGGGAATACTTTCTTAAGTAACCTCAATACTTGGATGGTCGTATCTGGGTCAGACAGAGGTATGAATCTTGTTGTTAAGTCGATTACAAACCCGGAACTTAAAACCCAAATTTCTCCTGGAGATGTGATTTCCCGAATCGGGGATACCGTGAATCCCACACTGGATGAGTTCCGGAACATAGTTGATCAAAGTGACAAGACTGTTCAGATAGGATTGATTTCAAAAGGAGAACAAAAATCTCTATCAGTTCCTTTGATGGAGTCGAACGGTCGGGAGATTGTTGGTGTTACCTTCCATTATTTAACGGTCGAAAAGAAACTTAGTACGGTAGTCACGGTTCTATTGTTCCTGTTTTATGGGATGAATATCATCTCTTACAAAGTAAGAGTGATTGGTGTCGTAGAACCAACAATTTCATTTGGATTTATGTCCGTATTTTTCGTCTACATGGGTTCCTCTGTTTACCTTTTGATTCCGAAGGTTCTGAATCTTGAACCACTTCCTATATTTGTTTCGGTTTGTTTTGTGATGATCGGTTGGTGGATATACAAGAATCTTTGGATCCCAGTTGGTTGGTACAAGACTGTGTTTAAACAGTCTAATCCCCCTAGTGAGATCAGTTAGATCATGAAAAATATCCGATGAGTATCGAGGTAACTCAAGACATTTTCAGTTTTCTGACTAGTCGAGTGGGAGACGAGGTCGGAGAGGATGAACTTGATCTAAGAGATTGGTGGTCGAAAGAAACAAACTTTGTTGGATTGACCTATATCCCTGGTCTAGAAGAGTCTTGGTCTGAGAAACTTTTGGACGACTGGGATCAACTCATCGACTGGTGGGAACCTATCTCGAATTACGACGGTATCGATTGGGATGATCCAAACGATATACCTCGTCGTGTCTTCCCAACCAAAGAATCTATCTTCAAGTATATTTTGGGTGACATAGAAAAATTGGAGACCGACAAGTTCGACGTGGGTTATGTAGAGATTACCTGTAGTGGAAAGTTGTTGTTTTTAATCTATACCGACTTTGATAGTTGGACTCTTAGTGGTGGAAATACGGTGTTGGTAGTCAAGTCACTAGATGACCTTACTGAAGAAAAAGGTTTCTATTAACGACCTTACTGTTTCGAAACAGTAAGAAGTGACATTCAGATCTCTACTAAACCAACACTTTCAGAGATCGATTTCATAGGGGTTTTTGAAACGGTAACGATTATGAAGAAACTGGTACTACTCATCGGACTCCTTATCTACTCATCAGTGGGTTTGTCAAAAGACCTATTCGGTAAGTTTGATTGTACAGTTTTAGATGTAAATCTTACCGTTGTGAAAGAGGGTAGGTCGTCCACGTATCAAGGTTGGAAAAATGGTTGGGAGGTCGGAGATGAAGTTACGTTTTCGTATTCTAATGATTATGAATACTTAAAATTTGAAGTAAATCATTCAAGAAAAGGTCGGATCTTGTGGGATTCGAGTATAGGACCAAGTGGGGACCTGGAAATCAATTTTCCTTTGAATGGTGGTGTAATTTCCCGTGATAACCGTCAAGACATCAGTTTTTCGTCTGATGATATCCAGATGACACAACAATATGGGAACGTTCTATTATTAAGACGTTATTACAAAAATGATTGGGGTGGATTCATCCTAATATCGGACTTCCCCAACATGGACCCTATGTTTAGTACGACTTCAATAAACTGTCGACATTCGATTGATCAGTTCGAGTTACTTCGTGAACACTTTAAAACAATGGAAGACAGTTGAGTATTCAACGGTACCAATTATGAAGAGACTGACACTACTCCTCGGACTCCTCACCTACTCATCAGTGGGGTGGTCAGAGTCTCTGATAATGGAGTGTTTTGTAGATGATCAGAACTATGGAAAGAGTTCTATCGGGATCTTTAAGATGGAAACCGAAGAAAGTGAATCTTCAGGAACTTTATTGACCAAGAGATCCAAAGGGAAATGGAAGGAAATGTGTGTTACCTCCTGTGAAAAGGGAGACTTATCGGTCGTTGTTCAACGTGAGTCGGGTGACGACGTTTTCGATTTTAGATTCAACAGATACTCTGAAGTTAAAAGACTTAAAGGTCGGGAAGGTTTGGAATTAGAAATCCAAAAGGGTAAATGTGAAAGGATCAACTAGATGAAGAAAAAGGATTTCGAACCTCGTATAAGGACTTTTAACCGTGACCGTAGAATAACCGTCACTTATTTTGAGTACGGATATTTAGCTGCAGCAACTTGTAGAACAGGAAAATCACAACGCCAGTTCCGAGTGTATCGCCAACCACAAAATGGACGGTGTACTGAAGCGCTTGTTCCATCGGAACTGCACCAAGGAACGTCTGTTGAATGGCTGACAGAATTCCTGAACTGAATGAGATGAGTAGTGCAAAAATCATCGCTCCGGTGATGGTGAGTTGGCTCTGGTCCTTGTCGCCGAATACGTCCCAATTTGCTGAGTTTAAAAGGGACAACCAAAGGGGGTAGAGAAGAGCTATACAACCATTCAGGATGATCACCTCAACCCAGGATTCCAATCCCGAAAATTGCAGACTGATGATCATTCGTGAAATCAGGATAACAGGGAGAAACCACCATCTAAGCAAATAAAACGATAAAAAAGTAATGCCAGCAGGTAAATAGACTATGCTGGCATATTGAGTCACCTCGAAATTGAGCAGACTCTCGAGCGGAAAGATAATCCGCTTTTGAATCTCATACATTACTAA
>ENA-OUOG01004178-OUOG01004178.1-marine-metagenome-genome-assembly--contig:-NODE-4178-length-12683-cov-3.747660_pt1 | contig 12683 bp, 11 predicted proteins | sample MGYA00248635_ERZ508505 | MGnify/ENA primary metagenome ERZ508505 (study PRJEB26176, sample SAMN06267871) | marine metagenome | isolation source: Saanich Inlet, British Columbia, Canada | place: Pacific...
AGAGATATAGAAAACGCAAAATTTATACTGCGTTTTGATGATGCAGATCATGCAGATTTAAAACCTATTCATGATACAGAATATGCAAAACATTATTTTGAGGAGTTCTCAAAACGCTACAATTTTGATTTTAATATAAAGATTAGTAATAATCTTTCTGCTGCTGCTATGGTTTTAAATAATACGCAGACTTTAGTTTTAAAGAAAAATCATAAGTACAGTAATAATCAATTAAGTGTTTTAGCAAATCATGAAATTGGTGTGCATATGGTTACGACTTTTAATGGCCTATCACAGCCTTTAAAAGTCTTTTCTAATGGATTTCCTAACAATGTAGAAACACAAGAGGGACTAGCCGTTTACTCAGAATATATGAGTGGTTCTTTAACGATGTATAGATTAAGAGAATTGGCTTTCAGAGTGATAGCTGCTGACAGCTTAAGTAAAGGCTATGATTTTGTTGATACATTTGATTTGTTGTACAGACAATATAAAGTCAATCGTGATAAAGCGTTTAGTATTACACAGCGTATTCATAGAGGAGGAGGGTTTACAAAAGATTTTTTGTACCTAACCGGTTTAAGAAACGTTTATAAATATGCTAAGAATGATGGAGATTTAGGTAAGTTACTAATGGGTAAAGTGTGTATGTCTTACATTCCTACTATAGAAAAACTTATCGATTTAGGACTTGCAATTCCTCCAAAGCATTTTACAGATGCCTATCTTAAAAATGACAATACCAATCCTAATTTGGAATTTATTTTAAGCGGATTAAAGTAAATACCTCAAAGTTAAATTTATGGTCTATCATTATTAAACGATACTTAGAATAGGGTAGACATGCCTTATTTTAAGAATTTGATTCGTTCCTTACTAACTGAAGTAAGGGTCAAACTAACCTAATTTTACTTTGAGGTATTACCAACCATCAACTTTTAAACTCAAGTTAAAACTAAATTTTAAATTACGCTGTTACAAGTCTTATTGAGTGTAAGTGCTTCCAGCTTGAGTAAAATTCTACTTTGAATGAGTGAATGGTTAATCTAAAAATTTCGCTTTTAATTCTGGTGTTGGTATCATACAGCTTTCCTTTTTTCCGTACCATCTGTATCTATTTTTAGCAATATAATCGTAAAACCAATTTCTTATAAAATTTGGAATAATAAAGAAGATAGAGAAAATACTCGTAGGGAAACTTAAAGATTTAGCAATTCGAAGAGCAGCGGAAGATTTACTATAAACCATTCTATTTTCAGGATCGAAAAGTAATATGGAATCCGTTTCAGTGGTGTCGATATTAAATTGATTGATGATGTCTTGCCCAAAAACACTTTGCAAAGGCGCAAAAAGAAATCTATTCTTTTTATCACGCTTTATAACATACAAGACACTGCTGTCGCAAAGATTGCAAACACCATCAAATAGGATGACTTGTTTGTTTTTGGGAATGTCATGTGTCACATTGCAAAGATACTACTATGGCTTATAATGTGTTTAAAAATTGCGTTAAATTGACTATTTGTTTGACGATTCAACAAGTTCTAACAAATCAATACTAACGTTAGTCGTAAATAAGCCGTAGTTTACTGTGGCTTTATTTTTTTCAATTTTATCAATAGTACCAACAGCACGACCATCATGCATACGAACACGGTCACCAACTTTTAATACAGGCTTAGGTGGTGTAGGTTTTTCCTTTTCTTTTTGTTTAGCCGCTTTTTTCTTTTTACGAATCACTTCGACTTTTTTTTCAGCCTCTTTTTTTATTTGTGCTTCCTTAGCTTTTTCAGCACGTTTTTGCTTAGCGGATACTTTCTTTTTCTTGGAGTTTTCTATTTGTACCAAACGAAACAACTCCGACATCAACTCACGCTTCTTATTGTTATTCTGAAATTTATCTGCCAAGTCATTTACCTTCTGACCTAGATAAATCAAACGCTGGTTACTATCGTAAAGTTCTTGATAGTTTTCAAGTTTCTTTTGTACTTTTTGGTTGACTTCTTCAAGCTTATCCGCTTCAGATTGTTTTTTCTTTTCGTTTGCTTTTAAAGATTGTTCCGTCTTTTCTAAGCGACTACGCTGTTTTTGAAGCTTGGCAATCGTAGCATCGAAGCGAACTTTACCGCGCTCAATTTTCTTTTTAGCTTTGTTAATTAAGCTATACGGAATACCATTTTTTTGCGCTACCTCAAACGTAAAGGAGCTTCCTGCTTGCCCAATAACAAGCTTGTATATGGGTTCTAGTGTACGCTCATCAAACAGCATATTAGCATTGCGCATGTGCGGCAACTCGTTGGCTAATAGTTTTAAATTGGAATAGTGAGTAGTGATAATCCCGAAGGCTTTTCGATCATAGAAGACTTCTAAAAACGATTCGGCTAAAGAACCTCCTAATTCAGGGTCTGAACCTGTACCAAATTCATCAATTAAAAACAGGGTATTTTTATTACACTTTCTTAAAAAATAATTCATCTGTTTTAATCGGTAACTATAAGTGCTCAAATGGTTTTCTATGGACTGATTGTCTCCAATATCACTTAAAATTCTATCGAACAAACACATTTTACTGCGTTCATGAATTGGTACTAGCATGCCACTTTGTAACATCACTTGAAGCAAACCAACCGTTTTTAAGGTAATACTCTTACCACCAGCATTTGGTCCAGATATAACAATAATTCTTGCTTCATCTTCTAAACTTATAGTTTGCGGAAAGGTCGTATCACCCTTAGCAGTATTGGTCAAATAGAGTAGTGGATGATAGGCATCTCTAAGATACATACTGCGTTCTTCAGAAATTTCAGGTAGAATAGCATTCATACTTCTGGCATATTTTGCCTTAGCAGAGATTACATCTATTTTTATTAAAAAGTCTTGATATTGATTAAGAAGTGGTAAAAACAAACGGATGTAGTTTGTTAAGTCTTTAAGAATTTTTATTACCTCTTCTTTTTCCTCGTATTCCAAATTATTAAGCTCTCTAGAATATTGCAACGTAGTTTCTGGTTCTATATATACAATACTTCCTGTTTTACTACCTCCCATTATAGCGCCTTTAACTTTACGGCGGTACATGGATTTTACTGCTAAAACACGTTTGTTTTCAACTACGGATTCTCTTATATCATCCAGGTATTCTAGATTATGATATTTATTTAAAGCAGATGCAAAACTTGTATTGATTTTTGTTCGAAGTGTTGCAATGGATTTTCTTAAAGTAGCCAAAGTTGGAGAGGCATTATCTTTAATGTCTCCGTAACGGTCAACAACGACATCTACGTGGTCTATAATTGCTGTTGTATGTTCTATCGGTAGCGACAACTGATGTAGGTTACAGTAGTACTCTTTGAATTTTCCTAAAAACTTAAGGATACTATTAGCTGTAAGCGAGGTGCTTACAAGCTTTTGCAAACTTGGGATTTCTAGGTAAGTATTATCAATATTTAAAAGTTTAATTTCTTTAGTTAAGGCTTCAAAACCATGGTTTGGGATTCTGTTGTCATTATCAAATGAAGATAAATACTCGTTGGTATATGATAATTCTTTTTTGAGAACTTCAACTTCAGAAAAAGGAACAACTTTTAAAGCAGTTTCTTTCCCTAAATTGGTGACACAATGCTCACTTAGCTGCAACTGTACAGTGCCAAACTCTAAATCGTCAAGTGTTTTTTGATGAATATTTATAATTCGTTCTCTTTTCAAAATAACTTTTTCCTAATTTCAGATGCAAATTTAAGTGAATTACCGTTGCACACCTAATGCATTAGGAGGGTTTTATAATAGTATAATTTTATATTTGTCAGATGAATGTAACTATCGATAAGAGTTGGAAAGCACACCTAAATTCGGAGTTAGAAAAACCTTATTTCTCCGATCTTTTAATCTTTGTAAAATCAGAGTATAGAAATCATACCTGTTACCCAAAAGAAGATGCTATTTTTAATGCTTTTAAGCATTGTAAATTTAATGATTTAAAACTAGTTATTATTGGTCAAGACCCATATCATGGACCTAATCAAGCCAATGGTCTTTGTTTTTCAGTGCATGATGGTATAGCTCATCCACCATCTTTAATCAATATCTTTAAGGAATTACAAAGTGATATACATATGCCATATCCGCTAAGTGGTAATTTAATGCCATGGGCAGATCAAGGTGTTTTGTTATTGAATGCCACATTAACGGTAAGAGCTCATGATCCTGGAAGTCACCAAAAAAAGGGATGGGAAACATTTACGGATGAAGTTATAAAAACCATCAGTAAAGAAAAACAAGACGTTGTTTTTTTATTATGGGGTGGTTTTGCAAAGAAAAAGGCAAAGCTTATTGACGCTAAGAGGCATCATGTTTTAACTTCTGGTCACCCATCACCCTTGAGTGCTAATCGTGGTTATTGGTTTGGTAATAAGCATTTTAGTGTGGCTAATACAATTCTAAAAGCCAATGGTAAAACTGAAATAGATTGGACTATAATTTAATTGACTACAAATTTATAGCCTCCATTATCTTCTGCATTGTCAATACTGGTAGTAATGCTTACAACTCCTAATTCCACAACGCCACCATAAATTGTAATCGCTCCTAAATCTTCAAAATTAAAACGGTCACTAGAAATATAGAATGTACCTTCTTCTTTAAGAGTTATAGAGAACTTACTTCTAAATGTATTTGTATTAGCGTCGTAAGTATTTCTCACCTGAAGAATTTCATTAAAACTTTCAATTAGACCCTCAGTTGTTTCTATGTTTTGATTTGTAACTGCAATTTTTGATAAGGTTCCAAAGCCAGTTTCCTTATATAAGGTAAGTGAATGTTGTAGAAAAGACTCGTTGAGTATATCACTATAAAATAAATCTGATAGATTTATCAACTGACTATCTATAGTTGTTTGCTCGTTAGAAATGACAGTTTCTATAGTAATTTGATTGTTTATATTAAATGCATTCGCGTTGTTTTCAATACTTATCAGGTTCTTGTTTTCTACAGAGAAATTTTCACCTAAATCATCTTCTCAAGGACAGCACAAGCTAGCACATAACGAAAAGGAGAGCATTAAATAAAAAGACATTGGTTTCATAGCTTTATTTTTTTGGTAGATACAATTTATGCTAATGGTTGCGTATCTCACTAAACTATAATTTGTATACCAAATCTTTATAGTCCCATTTCTCGGGGATAATGCTAAGTTCTAATAATTGGTCTTGGACTTTATTTAAAGTTTTTTTATCAATCAATTCTTGGGACCATTCTGTTAATGACAGCCATTCTTGCACATCTTCAAGCTCTTGACCATAGCGATTGGCAATGGTTCTGTCAATACTTGGAATGTTTTTAAACTCTGATGTGGTATTATTTATTATATCAAGTATGGTTTTAACATCATGCTCTTGATTTTCTAGAAAATCGTTTCTAACAGCAATAACAAAACACGGCCAAGGTGATGGACAATTACCAATACGTCTAAATATACCATCATCAACTAATGGTATTGTTGTAAATTTTTCCCACAAAAAATATTCGGCATCTCCACTGGTGAGTCCTTTTACAGCACCGTCCAAGTTTTTAATAACTGCGAATTGTAGGTCTTTTTCCAAATCCCAATTGTTATTTTTTCCATTTACAAATGCCATTAAATGCGATCCTGAACCATATCTACTTATTGCGGCACGTTTACCTTTGATATCGTCAAGGGTATTAAATTCTGACTCAGCTGCCACATGAATGCCCCATATAAGAGGTGATTGCGTATAAGTCTGAATTATTTTAGAAGGATTACCAGCAATAATATCTTTGACAATGCCTTCTGTTAAAATTACAGCGAGGTCTATTGATCCATCACGAAGACCTTGACACATTTGTCCAGTACCTCCATAATAATCATGCCATCGTAGATTAATACCTTCATCTTTATATTCTCCATTTTTTAATGTCAAATACCAAGCTAAATTAAAATGCTCTGGGACACCACCTATGTTAACCTTTTTCAAACTATTTATTTTGCTTTTTGCTTCTTGTTATGAAGTTATACGATACTATAGTTAGAACGCTAATTATCCAAAAAATTACAATATCGTTTCTAAAAATTCTTTCAAACTGTATGCCAATAATTAAATAGGCTAAAGTTCTAATTACTGTTGCGATAAGTAAGATCATAGAGGCACCATATAAAAAATTAAAAAACTTCAATATCTCAAAATTAAATGTTTACAATTCGTTCTAGAGCGTAAATAATTAATTGCTCTACCGTTTTTTTAGGAGTTTTACTAAATGTGCCATTGGCTCTGTTCGCAATTATAGCATTTAGCGAAAGTGCTTCATGACCTAGTAACTTTGAAAGTCCATAAATAACTGAAGTTTCCATTTCAAAATTTGTAATTCTGAAATTTTTATAATTAAAATTATCAAGTTTAGAATTGAGCTTATTATCCTGAAGCGGTAAGCGTAATACACGACCTTGAGGCCCATAAAAGCCACCTGCAGTACCTGTCATTCCTTTTAATATTTTATCACTCTCAAAATATTTTTCTAAATATTTACTGTTGTTAATGATAATTGGTCGCGCTTTGTTTTTATCCCAAGTGGTGTGTTTCACAAAAGCATCTTCGATTTCGGGATTATTAATGCCGTCTATTTGATAAAAATGAAGCATCCCGTTGACATCAAGACCATGTGTGCTTAGTAGAAAGGAATCTACGGGTACATCTTTCTGCAATGCACCTGAAGTACCTATTCTAATAATATTTAAACTCGTTAGGTTTTCTTTTGGCTTTCTAGTTTCTAAATTGATATTTACAAGTGCGTCTAATTCATTAAGAACAATGTCAATATTATCTGGACCAATACCTGTAGAAATTACAGTTATTAATCGGTCTTTATAGTAGCCCGTTTGTGTCTTAAACTCTCTTTTTTGAGTTTCAAAAACGATGCTCTCAAAGTGTTTTGTAATTTGCGCAACACGATCTTGGTCTCCAACAAAAATTATGGTGTCTGATATGTGCTCTGGTTTGAGATTTAAATGGTAGACACTCCCATCGGGATTTAATATTAATTCGGAATCCTTAATGGGCATGAGCTATTGTTTTTATGAGTTTATTCTCAGATGTACTAAACTGATATTCGTTTCTTTTTATACCACCATAACTCATATTATTATTTATTTCTCTGGCGAAATTATGCTCTCCAAGAAGTGCTTCGTGTCCTTTTCTGGTTAATTGAATCTTATTTTCTAATTCTTCATAAAATGCTGAAAGATTATTAACCATACGTTTAAACTGGATATCGCCAAAGCCATAAAAACCTTGATAATTAAGACAATACCCAATTAAATGATGCATTGTCTTGATCTCATTATTTTTTATGAGTTTCAGAATATTTTCTTCAATTGCACAAAGCCCTGTTCTTTGATTAGGAAAACGTTTCAAATGTGCTTTTAAACAATTCGTTAAATATTTAAAATTTGAATTCTTGGTTATATATGGTTTAAAAATATTATGGTCTTTACCGCAATAGGTGCGCCAAAGGGCTATAGCTAGTGCCTTGTCATCTTGGGTGAGTAGCATACGATTTTTATAATGTTGTTTGAGTTGATTTGGGTTTAATTCCGCTAAGCCTTTTAACTCTTTTTCGCCTTCAACACGACCACTACATATGAGATAAAGTGGTTTGTCAATCTCTTTTTGATGTAATAAACTAATAACAGCAATGAGATTAATATGGCAAAATAAATCGTATTCAAACCACAAGTTTATGTGGTCATAGTCCTTTGTGTTATCCAGAACACTAATACTAGCTTTTAAGTCGTATTCCGTTTGTACAATTCCATAAAATTTATTCAGAAAATCTTTGCGTGTATTGTAAAATTCATCAGAATCTATTAAAGGAACTGTTGGGCCTTCACAAAGCATTTCACGCCATGTCAAGATATCTTCATTAAAGTCTAATTCTCTTAAGTAATTTGTTAGACTGTCTCCATTTGTAATGTGCAAACATGTTTTTGTCATAAACTTAGCCTCCAACACGTTTTACATTAAACCCTTTAACTTTCAGTATTTCCATAATTTTGTCTCTATAATCACCTTGGATAATGATTTTATCATCCTTGAAGCTTCCTCCAACACTTAACTTTTGTTTTAATTCTTTAGCAAGTTTTTTGAAGTCTTCAGTAGCACCCGTATAACCTTCTAAAATTGTAATTGGTTTTCCTTTTCGTTTTTCATATTTACAAATAATAGGGTCATCTTGCAGCCAAATGTCACTTTTTTTATTTGTTTTATTAACCTCTACTTCTGGTATATGTTCTGGAAATAGATTTTTTAATTGGTCTTGTAAATCCATAATTACAATTACTTTTTCAGACCTAGTTCAATTAAACGCTCGTTTAAAAATTCTCCTGCAGTAATATCTTCAAATTTTTTAGGGTTGTTTTCGTCTATACAACTTTCTAAAACATCTAATTTCATTTCACTTATTGGGTGCATAAAAAATGGGATGGAGTAACGAGATGTACCCCAAAGCTCTCTTGGCGGATTAACAACTCTATGAATTGTAGATTTTAGCTTGTTATTAGTGTGTCTTGATAACATATCACCAACATTTATCATTAATTCATCAGGCTCGGCAATGGCATCAATCCAATCGCCATTATGGTTTTGAACTTGCAATCCCCGACCTTGAGCTCCCATTAAAAGTGTAATTAGATTTATGTCACCGTGTGCAGCAGCTCTCACCGCATTTTTTGGTTCATCTATTATTGGTGGATAATGTATTGGTCTAAGGATAGAGTTTCCGTTGTGTATATAATTATCAAAATAATTTTCATCAAGACCAACATGCAGCGCTAAAGCTCTTAATACATATTTTGCAGTTTCTTCAAGTTTTCTGTAGGTTCTTTTGCCTATTTCGTTAAATTCTGGCAATTCTTTTAAGTGTACATTTTCAGGGTATTCTTTACGACGTTCTTCATCATCTTCGACATATTGTCCAAAGTGCCAGAACTCCTTTAAGTCGCCTTCTTTTTTTCCTTTGGCACTTTCCTTACCGAATGAAATATAACCACGTTGACCACCAATACCTTCGATTTCATATGCTCTCTTTTTTTCAACAGGTAAATCAAAGAAATTCTTAACTTCTTTGTAAAGGGTGTCCACTAAATCATCATCTAAAAAATGACCTTTTAATGCTACAAAACCAATATCCTCATAGGCTTTCCCTATTTCATTTATAAACTTTTGTTTTCTATTAGGGTCTTCAGACAAAAAATCTTTGAGGTCTACACTGGGGATTCTATCCATGATATGTAATAATTTATATTATGTATATACAAATCTAATGAAAAGCCTGTAAAAACAGTAGTTTTCATTTGATAAAATTGATGATTTATTAGTTATGATTTCTATCAATTTTAATTACATTTGATTGACTATAAAACGTTTTATTTCATGTCCAATCCATCATTAAAGCCTTTAAAATTTGATAAAGCCTCACTAAGCGACGAAAAGCTTTTACAGCTTTATTATAACATGTTGAGACCGCGCTTAATAGAAGAGAAAATGCTTATTTTATTACGTCAAGGTAAAATTTCTAAATGGTTTTCTGGTATAGGACAAGAAGCCATATCTGTAGGAGTCACTATGGCTCTTGATAAGGAGGAATATATTTTACCTATGCATCGTAATTTAGGTGTTTTTACTACCAGAGAAATTCCTTTATTTAGATTGTTTTGCCAATGGCAAGGCAAAGCTAGTGGCTTTACTAAAGGTCGTGACCGTTCTTTTCATTTTGGAACGCAAGAGTACAACATCGTAGGAATGATATCACATTTAGGTCCTCAATTGGGTGTAGCCGATGGCATTGCTTTAGCTAACTTATTGAAAAAAAACAACAAAGTTACCGCTGTTTTTACTGGAGAAGGTGGTACGAGTGAAGGCGATTTTCACGAAGCCTTAAATGTAGCTTCCGTATGGCAATTACCCGTGCTATTTTGCATTGAGAATAATGGCTATGGGCTCTCCACACCTACCCAAGAACAGTATAATTGCGAAAATTTAGCTGATAGAGGAAAAGGCTACGGAATGGAAGCGCATATTATTGATGGTAATAATATTATCGAAGTGTTTACAAAAGTGAGTGAATTGGCTCAGAGTATACGTCACAATCCAAGACCCGTACTTTTAGAGTTTAAAACTTTTAGAATGCGTGGGCATGAAGAGGCGAGTGGCACTAAATATGTCCCGCAAGAACTAATGGATTCTTGGGCTGCAAAAGATCCACTAGAAAATTATCAAGAATATTTAAAAGATTTAGGGATTTTAAGCGAAGCTAAAGAGGTAGAATTTAAGGAGGATATAATTCATGAAATTAACGAAGCTTTGGACAATGCATATGCTGAAAAAAAGATTGTACCAAATTTAAGTACTGAATTAAGTGATGTTTACCAAGGATTTGTATATCAAGAAATTAAAGATAATAGTATTACAGAAGAAAAAAGATTGATAGATGCCATTTCAGAAGGTCTAAAACAATCTATGGAACAACACGAAGACCTGGTAATTATGGGGCAAGATATTGCTGAATATGGCGGGGTTTTTAAAATAACAGATGGTTTTTTAGAACAATTTGGACATGGACGAATAAGAAACACACCTATATGTGAGTCTGCTATTGTTGAAGCTGGTATGGGATTGTCTATTGCAGGAATGAAGGCGGTTGTAGAAATGCAATTTGCAGATTTTGTAAGTTCAGGATTCAATCCCATAGTTAATTATTTGGCAAAATCATTCTACCGTTGGAACCAACAAGCCGATGTTGTTGTTCGAATGCCTTGCGGTGCAGGCGTTGCTGCTGGTCCGTTTCACTCACAAACGAATGAGGCTTGGTTTACAAAAACACCTGGTTTAAAAGTGGTATATCCAGCTTTTCCTGCAGATGCCAAAGGTCTATTAGCTACGGCTATAAATGACCCCAATCCGGTGTTGTTTTTTGAACATAAGGCTTTATATAGAAGTATACGTGAACAAGTGCCTACAAATTATTACACGCTACCTTTAGGGAAAGCATCCTTACTTAGAGAGGGTAATACAATTACAATAATTACGTATGGTGCTGGTGTGCATTGGGCTTTAGAAACATTAGAAAATAATCCTGAAATTTCAGCTGACCTTATTGATTTGCGAACGTTACAACCCTTAGATGAAGAAGCTATAATTACTTCTGTAAAGAAAACCAACAGAGCAATTATACTTCAAGAAGACTCACTATTTGGAGGTATTGCAAGTGACTTATCTGCCATGCTTATGGAAGTGTGTTTTGAGTATCTTGATGCACCTGTAAAACGTGTGGCGAGCTTAGAAACACCAATACCTTTTGACAGTCAATTAGAGCAACAGTATTTGGCTAAAGGGCGTTTTGAGGAGGAATTGAAAGATATTTTAAAGTACTAATCTGAAAAAATGTCAGAATACCTGCAATTATTTCATAATTAAGCTATTGGTATTTTTTTTGCTCTATTTTTATAAAATAAGTTTAACTAAAATCTATTTTATTATGAGTAATTTAATTCCAACATTAAGAAATGGTAGTGATTCTAATTCTAATATAGGTTTAAGAACTCTACCTAGTCTATCCTCATGGATGATGATATTTTTAACAAAAGCTTTGGCAATGAGCTCAATTCAAATTTTAACACAGGTATTACTTTACCTGCTGTTAATGTATTAGACAAAGATGAAGATTATATAGTGGAAATGGCTGTTCCAGGCTTAAAAAAATCTGATTTTGATATCAGCTTAGATTATCAAATGTTATCTATTTCCGCTGAACTAAATACTTCTGAAGAGGACAGTAATGAAAATTATACAAGACGTGAATTTGGTTATTCTTCATTTAAGAGAACCTTTTCATTACCTGAAACAGTAGAAATAGATAAAATAAAGGCAAAATATGAAGAGGGAATCTTACGTGTTTTATTACCAAAGCGTGATGAAGCCAAAAAGAAGCCGATAAAGCAGATTAAAATTTCATAATTTTTTTAAATTTCAAAACCTAAAAAGCCAGCATTCGCTGGCTTTTATTTTTTAATATTCTTTCAACTAAAGTTAAAAAATGAAAACTTACTTCAAACTCTCAGCGACGGCTTGACATTCATCTAAAACTCTGAGTAAATTACCTGACCATAGCTGCGCAATTTCTTTTTCAGAATATCCACGACGAACTAATTCTAAAGTCACATTAAAAGTTTCAGAAGCATCATTCCAGCCTTCAACACCGCCACCACCATCAAAATCGCTACTAATACCAACATGGTCTAAGCCCATTTTTTTAACCAAATAATCAATATGATCAACAAAGTCTGACACATTCACTTCTGGAGGAAAATCTGTCATGGCTTCAGCTTTAGCTTTGGTTAACTCATTAATTTTAGATAAGTAACCACTTTCTCTAATCGAATCTTGTAGTGCTTTATCTAAATTTCTAAATTCTCTTCGGCCATAATACGTAACACCCATAGAGTCTGAAATTTGCTTACTAATTGCAGTAGCCTGTTCATTTCTAGCTTTAGATTTTTCAGTACTTAAATAACTTCTAAAAGCAACGGTTTGTACAACACCTCCATTTTCTTTCATCCATTGCAATTGCTCATCATCTAAATTTCTACTATGATTACACATGGCTCTTGCAGATGA
>ENA-OUOG01004179-OUOG01004179.1-marine-metagenome-genome-assembly--contig:-NODE-4179-length-12683-cov-3.584404_pt1 | contig 12683 bp, 13 predicted proteins | sample MGYA00248635_ERZ508505 | MGnify/ENA primary metagenome ERZ508505 (study PRJEB26176, sample SAMN06267871) | marine metagenome | isolation source: Saanich Inlet, British Columbia, Canada | place: Pacific...
TGTCTACTGCTCGAACAATTGCAATTATTATAATTTTAGGAAATATATTAGGAGATGCAACCTCTATAACAAGTGGTTATATCCATAATATAATATACAAATTGGGGATTATTGATTCAGCAAAGCCTTTTATGAGGGATATATTTATAGACAAATCGAAACGTCATATCAAAACCGGCATAACAAAGGGAAATATAGAATTCAATAATATTGTTTTCAGATATGATAAAAAAAGTGAGGATGTTTTATTTGACAATTTGAACTTAAAATTAACTGGTGGTACAAAAATAGGCATTATGGGTAGATCTGGTTCCGGTAAAACAACGTTAATGAAAATGTTAGTTGGATTGTATAAACCAGAATCTGGAAAAATTACTATTGATGGGATTGATATCAATGAAATGGATATAGATTATTTACGTAATAATGTCAACTATATCAATCAACGAACGCAATTATTTGAGGATACTATTTTATATAATATGAAATATGGTAATGACTTTACTGAAGAAGAAATTGTAGCAAAACTTAAAAAATATAAGTTAGATACAGTATTTTCAGATCTGCCTGGCGGTGTGAATGCAAATGCAGGTTTGAATGGAGGCAACTTATCAGGTGGCATGCAGAAATTAACTATATTAATGAGAGGTATACTAAAGAAAGGAAGTATTGTAATATTAGACGAACCTTTAGCTGGTCTCGATAAACATACTATTACAAAAGTAATTGATTTTGTCCTACACGAGACAGAAGGGAAAACAATAATGGTTATTACACACGATAATTCTATTATGCCTTATATGGATCGAGTAGTTGATATAAATAACATTTAATTTCAATAAAAAATATAATAATATTATAATTTTTATTTTTACACATCATCAAGATCTATATCGTTTCCTACATCAAAACTTTCGAACTGTGTAGAATCTTGACTAACTATAGTATTTGAAACAACTTCTGTTTCGTCGTTGAATAATAATGTGTCGTCATTGACAATATCTGTTTTCACTATAGCATTTGCATTCTGTAGATTGATTACATTGTCGATACCAATGTCTGGTCTAATTTTTAGTTGATTTATTTCATTGTCATCATATACATATAGAATATCGCAATTTTTTAGTGTTGACTCCCACGATCGAAGACCCGCTAATACAATCATATGTGGAGATATCATATTATGTCTCTTTTGTTTTCCGCGAAATTTATTACGAATATGTGCTATCAGCCGTTGTTTTTCATTAATGAAGACTTCGCACATACCATTTCCCAAAACTTTAGATACATATGCAAACTGTTCTTCTTCACATTGCGGTAATCGAATAAATCCATTAGATGATTTATTTTGATGTTTTCTAGCAATGCCTTTTGTTTTAGTTCCTCCTGTCAGATTTCGAACCATATTTACCTCAGATTTTATTTAATATATATTAAATATTATCTTATTAATCAATTTTTATATGCTACCCGCACTAAGTTAACATAAAGTCGTGTAAGCCCAGAATTTTATTCCACATATACAATATTATTATTTTGCCAAAAGCCGATAGGAGTGTGTCGTTCAAAATGATAAACAATATTATTTTTATCAATGAGTACTTTCTTGCCGTTGACGATGTGAAGTTTAACATCAATATCAATATTTTGTTGGTTAGAAAATGCAATATCAGCGAGAAGGTGAAAGTGAATAAAGTTGTTTTTTTTGAAAAGAGAGAATTGTTGAAAAATGGAGTTAAAGTTTTTGAAGAATTGTTGTAGCATATCAGAGAATTTTTGCTCGTCATTGAGTAGGTTTATTTGAACGAATTGATCAACGTCAAAGTTTTTGTTAGCGTGGACAGATTTCCCCATAATATAAAATGCAAACACCAAAAATTTGAGATCTTTATTTGAAATATCCGGTATTTTATCCTGTCCTTGTAGTTGTCCATCGCGAGTAGAGGATTCTTGTCGCGGTGGGTCGTCGTTGTCGACGATTTCGGGTCGTTTCTGATCGTCCCAGTCGTGTGGTTTCGCCTGCTTCGCCGCTTCCTTTTCGAGGAGTTTCGCCTGCTTCGCTGCTTCCTTTTCGTGGAGTTTCGCCTGCTTCGCCGCTTCCTTTTCGAGGAGTTTCGCCTGCTTCGCCGCTTCCTTTTCGAGGAGTTTCGCATGCTTCGCTGCTTCCTTTGCGAGGAGTTTCGCCTGCTTTCCCGCTTCCTTTGCATCGAGTTTCGCCTGCTTTCCCGCTTCCTTTGCATCGAGTTTCGCCTGCTTAGCAGACATTTTGCTCGACACTAGCGAATCGATAGCCAAGTCGCCCCCCATCATAGGAGACCCCGAGATAGCGTTATGGATAGACATTGTGAATGAAAAATATGTAGAGTACCTGTGTCTACTATCGAAATTCAATTTTTAACAATCCGACTATCTTCAGAATCCGGGGCGCTTAGTATATCAATATCCCCCTCATTTCCCGATAAGTGGAAATACGAATGTTCTCTACCTACTATTATTTATAAGTATATAGTAAATATAATGTTGTGTGTTCACATTGATATACGACTATGGATAGGATAGTCGTATCTAATCTTATTTGAATAGACAGTGGAGAACTTTGTCGAATTTCTTGTGTAAACAAATCATAATATATATTAAGAATATGCAAAAGAGAGATTGCGGAACTAAAAGGTGAAAGTATGTTGATCTCCCCCAGTAGGATACCGATCAATCCCGCATCTAATGGTTCTGAATAATGAACGATTTCGCCTACGAGATAATAAAAATGAATTCTCGTCTTTAACAGTTCGGTTGAATGCCCCCTTCATCCAATATTACAACGGATCGATGGACCCAGCCATAAATCAATATCCCACTTATTTCTGGATAAGTTAAAAAGCCAATGTTCTCTATCTACTACTTACAATAAATATCTAGTAAATATAACACATCCTTGATTGAGGTACGGAGTGAGTCGGATGTAAGAGTATATTCTACCTATTTATAAAAGTAGTATAAGGAGAACATTGCAGGTTTCAATATATAACATCTACAATTTACGAGAGGATTCCAGAGTGGTATGTGTGCGTCCTTATATAGGAGTCTATAAAATTGATTCGGCAATACTAATAATCCATTCTTATTTCAGTATGTCGCCTCGAATTCGCCAAACGGATAGAGAGCTGAGGGTGGTGTGGTGCAAATATCAAATCCGATTAGTTGATCATCAAAAAGCCAAGGCGTCGTACGAATGCGCCAACTCGTTGGCGCAGTGGGAGCGAATCAGAGAAGAGATAGAAACGTGTCGCCGTCGGGAGATTTCTCTCTTAAAGCCGACCCTTACATTCGTGTCAAGTCGTCCATATGCCCCATTGGCATCGCATACAGATTCAGTTCCCAGTCGGAAGTCTCCGTCCAAGAGGGAGGTACCGGAGCCGCCTGCGCTGCCGAAATGATTCTGATGCTGATATCCTCTGTGGTGCAATGCTTATTTAATAAACACACCCCCTTTGAGAACACACCCCATCTATCATTTCGCAATAAATTGATGAAACATTTTGTAGAAAGGATACGGTAAGAATAAGAATAAGAATAAGAATAGTACTAAAATGAGTGAACCGGAAACCGACTGTTGCATATGCATGGAAGAGCTAGGAAAAACGAATATAACAACAACTCCTTGCGGTCATACGTTTTGTTTCTCTTGCTTGATGAAAAGCATGGATATGAAAAACACGTGTCCATACTGTAGAACGAATTTGAGAGAAGAAGAGGATATAATAGAGGAGTCAGACGACGAATCGTACCCAGACGTGGAGGACGATGGCCCTCCAAGAGATGGCGAATACCATTGGACATTGGATTGGGAAGACAAGCGGGGGTTGGACAATACGCGCAACCCGTCGTATGGTCTCACCACCGTCGATGAAGTCATGGAGTTCATCTCCGATCGCAATATGACCCCCCGGGAAATCGTCTCCTCGATACTCTGGAGATATGATGACCCCAAGGAGGTTCGTGAAATAGAGAGAAAAAGCCGCGCGTTAAGTAAATTCCTGATAGATAATGACTATGAAAAAAGGCTAGAGTGGGGGGAGCGAAATGGAATGATGGAAGAGGACCTGCGCCGCCATAATAGGAATCCGCCAGCCACCGCATATCTGCATGGCTCAGATGTATAACTTTTATTTGTAAGAATAACACTGTTTTTTCTTTTACCGGGGTCAACCCAGTGGCCACTCGACCCTCGATATCCGACTCATTTCGGGATAACTCTGGATTCTTCTTTCCTGCAGGGTCTCGCTCGTATCCGCCGCGCCCAAATGAAGAAATTCGCAATAAAAATATAAAGATTCCGTGGTTTACCTGTATAGTGTGGGCCATTATGTTTTCGGCGATAATGACAGCGTGTTGCAAAAAAAGTAAACAAAAGCCGAAATATAAAAAAAGAGAATGTAAAATTTGCAATAAAGAGTTTAAAACAGACGAACAGCAGGAAAAGCACAATCTATCCAGAGAACACAAGAACTTCATGGAAATAGAAGAGATGGTGTGGAACGAACTCAGTGTCAAACGGCCGGGTGTACAATGATATGCAGCGGCGATACGTTGCATATCACATCATTTAGTGGGCATTCTGCAGACGACATTGTACCCCTCGCGAAACACGCGCGCTAATCTTCCTCGTCGCAGGCATCGCCGCAGATAAATTGTCCAGTCCCTTTCATCTGAACGATGTCGGTATCCTTTCCGCAGAGATCACATTGAGCACTTTTGTTATGCGGTTCTTCTTCGATAAATAAAATGTCTCCCATTCCGTCATCGTTAAAATACCCATCGCATAAGCTACATTTCACCCATTGTCGCCCGTCTTCGTAATTTTCTTCCGTATCTTCTTCGGGATCCCAGTCAGGCGGATATCTTTCGCAATCCATATTCTCACACAATCTAAGGGTCGGGGGCGCCTCTTCTGTCCGCGGAGGTACATTGCTCGCAGTTGCGACTTCCGAACCCGTTTTTTCAGCTGCGGTCTCCATTATAATATTCTATATAGTAAAAATATATTTATATCCTTTTACTATAATTCGTGCGTGCACATAGATATCTACACGCGGTATACTTTGATAATACCAACAACATACCCTTTACATTAGGCAGCGCTATTCGTACAAAATGTATTTATTTATGAATTCGGTTCTCTCTTCGGGAGTAAGTAATCCAAATAAGAGGCGGTTCCGGTGAGACACCTCTTCGGTGAGCAGCGGGCGCTTGAAGCACTTGTGAAAGCAATGCACGATGTCTTTATTGGACGCATTTTTCAAACTCGTGTGTCTTCTCAGAATGTTTTGGTATTTGGGGTTCGTTTCGGTTGCCGACAGCGAACGATTATTCACAAAATACATCAAATCGTTAAACAACACCCCGTCGTTGTATTGAGAATGATACATATTGTCTATTATCCCGATGTCTTCGCTGAAACTGCGAATGTCGCGCAGCAGTTCCCTAGACTGAGGCATACGTGCATACGGCATTATATGTTCGATTAAAATCGTTAACGGAATCCGTTTAAATATAGGGGACATTTCGATATTTTCATTCATTATACATATACAACAATACTATTTATATTCATTCACTTTTTACCTTACCGAGACCCTACCGAGACCTTATCGAGACCCTACCGAGACCTTACCGAGACCCTACCGAGACCCTACCGAGACCCTACCGAGACCTTATCGAGACCCTACCGAGACCTTATCGAGACCTTATCAATATCCCACCGAGACCTTATCGAGACCCTACTGAGACCCTACCGAGGCCCGACCGAAAACTCATATATCAATATCCCACCGATTACCCGATATATCACTCATTTACCGATAACTATATATGAATACATTTATTGAAACCATATAGAGAGACCCGGCAGCGAGACCGGGGGAGATAGTTCCGTTCAACGGAACTGATGGTGGCAGGGGGCAGTTCAGTGTCCTCAATAATACTCTCTCAAGAATACTCTCTCAAGAATACTCTCTCAATAATACTCTCTCTCTCTCAATAATACTCTCTCTCTCTCTCAATAATACTCTCTCTCTCTCTCAAGAATACTCTCTCAAGAATACTATGTAAACGGCTACCGAAAAAATATAATAATAATAATAATATATAATGTCATTAATCACATTTGACGAATACAAATTATTACCCAAAGGAAATCTAGCATCATCTACATTTAGAGAAACACCAACGATGACCCCTAGCAAAAGAACAAATAGACGCGGAAAACGCAAAACGTCGAAAGCATCTCCACAAAAAATAAAAAGTGCTCTTGTGCGTGGAGTAGCATATTATATTGAGGACACAACCAGAAGGAAGAATGAATACAAAGAAGTTTATCGAGGAACCTTTGTAAAGATGCAAAAGCTAGCAGACAATGAGTATGCAGAATTCAAAGAAGTAAAAAAACTAGTAGTCCCGTTCGGTGTAGGAGGTACGCCTACTGGATTCAGTGAAAAAAGTCATCGTTTTATAGAAGTAAAATAAACACAGCGATGTATTATATTTTTAGTATTAATAACACTTTCAAAAGAACGCATTTAAAAATGTATCCATAAGATATCTTAAAATGTCATTAGTAGATTTGGTAGACAATACTAGAACAGACAAAAATACAATACATTCTTACTTGCCTTTATACGAATCACTCTTGCAAGATAAGAAATCGACTGCAACGACCGTGTTAGAAATCGGTATAGGAGATGGGCATCAAGGAATTGGTAATGGCGGAAGCATAAAACTCTGGAATGATTACTTTGAAAAGGCCACTGTCCACGCTGTAGAATGCAAACCTATGCCAGAAATATGGGACGGACTGAAAAACAATGCGCGAATTGTCTTGCACGCATCGACAGATGCATACAGAGATAGTTTCGTAGAAACCGTGTTTAAAGACACGCATACTTTCGATATGATTCTCGACGACGGTCCGCATACATTACCAAGTATGCTGAAATGCATAATAAATTATTTGCCTCTTGTAAAATCCGATGGAATATTGATTATTGAAGACGTGCAATCTCCCAATTGGATCCCTATTTTAGAATCCATTGTTCCAGATACATTGAAATCGTGTATAAAAACATATGATTTGCGCGAAAACAAGAACCGATATGACGATTTGGTATTTACTGTGGACAAACGACTCTTATCGTAATTTACAAAACATACAAAACATACAAAACATACAAAACATACAAAACATACAAAACATACAAGAAAAAAAGATGAACATCATCTTTTTTTCCAAGACCGCAGGCAGCTACTGAATCAACTCCATCAGCGCATTGAAATGCTCAGGAAGAATCGAAGCTTGAAAATGAACCTTTTTAATATGTTCACGACAGGAAGGACACTTGCCATTGCAACGTTTAATAAACTGACCTGCGCATCCAGCACAAAATGAGTGGCGGCAGCCCAGGGCAATCGCCATATTATCTTTCAATGGTTCAATACAAATAGGACAAGTTTCCTCTCGAATATATTCTGTACCGACCGGATCCATACAAATTTGTACACTTGGTTTATGGTCATATGTCCGTCTTCGACGAGGCGCAGGTGGGGGCGAATACGCACCTAGAGGCATATGTGCGTCGTCAATGCGTGGACTATCAAACAAAGTATCAGAATGAATAATGGGAACAGGAGACACCGCTCCCCCCGCGAGAGACGGGACAGGTGGCATATCGACTGGTGTAGTCAAAAGAACGGACGGGTCTTCTAACCGAAAGTGAACGTCGTACATAGTCTGAATCATATTCCGCTCTTTATAAACAACATAAAATGCAAATTTATACAGCAATCGACCATAATGTCCGGTTGTTCTAGGGTGAATTGTATTTTCATCGGTAGTCATTCGAATAAAATTCCGATAAAGCGGCCGATTCGACGGAGAGCTTCTAGAAAACCGACTTTCAAATTTGGCGAAAACTCTTTTCCAAATAATAAGCGACCACTCCCGGGTTATATTACGAAACGAGCATTTTATCTGATGCTTAATCGTACGGGACATAAGCGCAGCCCCCGGATTGTTTTCAATGCCTATAATTATACAGTCTTGAAACGCAGACCAGATCAAGTCGGTTTTTTCTTCAATCATAGGGCTGTTGCAAGTTGTGCCATAATGACCCACTTCTCTACAAATAGAACACCCTGGACGATTCCTCGGTCGTGTCAACCCCGTAGAGGTAGCTACATCAGGTTCCATACTTTTAAAAATAAGGTATACTCTAATAAAATATATATATATATCAATCCGATACTAAGGATATTATTTCAATTTTTAACAATATGAGATAAATAAAAACATCAATGTTCTCTATACTCTATAAAATCAATCAAGAAATAGAATATAAATCTTCCTTTGTGTTAATGTTTTGGGGAACTCCTTGAGACATAAAGATGTGAATGGATGTTTCTGTGAACAAATAAAAGTCAGTGAGTAGGAACTCTTTTTTGAGAGGATGGAGTTCAATGTTGGGTATGGTTTCTTTTAATGTTCGCAAAGTAAGATTGTACATACCAGCGTTCACAAAGGTACACAAGATTTCCGTTTCGTCGCAGAAAGCGTGTTCAATAATACGAGAGAGTTGATCATCTTCATTGAGAAAAACGCGTCCATAACCGGTAGGATCATCCACATTGGCCACCATCATAGAATTGGGTTGCTGAGAAAATGCCAACAGTTCATCGCGATCCACAACCGGTACATCACCGGACAAAATAAGGACATTGGTATTAGGTGTGTATCTATACTCCTCGAACGCGCTTAGACAAGACCGAACCGCATCGCCGGTTCCTAAAGAACAAAGTTCTCCATCCATCAATGACTCTGGCTGAATAACAAAAACGAATTTTTTAAAAATTTCGCCGGAAAAGAGGGGACGAACCGCGTTTTCAATCATATTCCGATATTTACCGACGACAATAAAAATACGTTCGCAACCAACAAACAGGGCATTTTGAAGTACATAATAAATCATCGGATAACCTTTGATTTCGTGTAATACTTTGGCTTTGTTGGGGCTCATCCGTTTGCCGAGCCCTCCGGCCATAATAATGCTAACGAGTGGCGATGACATAAAAAGACCTATATAAATAAGAATAAACAAAGACTTTATGTGTTTATATGAAAAATAGTAAAGTTCTCCACAAAAGAATGGCTGATACCCCAATATATATAAAATAAAAATAGGAGCATTATATATATGAAGCAATCGACAGCGACTTCTATAAAAGGTGGAAGAAAAACAAAGAAAGCTGCAACAAAGGGGAAACGAAAAACAAAGAAATATTTAGGAAAAAAGCGAAAAGTGCGTAATAGACGTAGAACATATAAGAAGAGAGGGGGAGGGGATAATCCAAAGCTTACAAATATAAAACAGGAGATCGATGCTGGAAATATTGATGAATTAACCAAACATTTCAGTTTCAACCCAGTGAATTTTGTTAAAGGATTAAGATTAAACGCAAAATATATAGACGATAACGATTTGCTTACATATGCAGCTACAAATGGTAAACTACCCGCGGTGAAACTCTTCATAGAAAAGAAGGCAGATTTGAACAAGGCCGATATCAATGGCGGGACTCCCCTAAACTGGGCCTCCTTCAAGGGCCACCTCGATGTCGTGCAGGCCCTCATAGCAGTAGATGGGGTAGATGTGAACAAGGCCAGCGACGATGGCTGGAGTCCCATATTACGGGCCTCCAAGGAGGGCCACGACGATGTAGTGAATGCGTTCGTCAAAGCGGGGGCAGATGTGAACAAGCTCGATGACGATGGCATGACTCCCATATCCCGGGCCATCACTAATGGCCACCTCGAGGTATTGCAGGCTCTTGTAGCAGCGGGGGCAGATATGAACAAGGCCGATAACGATGGCACTACTCCCATATCCCGGGCCATCACTAATGGCCGGCTCAAGGTAGCGGAGGCCCTCATAGCAGCGGGGGCAAAACCGACCTCCGAAGAACTCAAAGGTGTTGAGGCGGCGCGAGCCGAAGAATTAGCAGTATTAAAACGCGAGCAAGCCGAAGACTCTTGCGAGGTTGAATGTGGTGATTTGACCTCAGGTTATTCTGAATGTGTGGACGGATGTCTACGCAGCAAGTATTAAAAGTATACGAAAAAGCGCAAGACAAAGTAGCGGAGAAAAATCAAAAAGAATATTTTTTCTAATTATTAAAGAAAAAAAAAAGAAGAGAAAGATAAGATAAGATCTTTACTTCATTTATTCCTGAAAACGAATAATAAAAATAGGAGCATTATATATATGAAGCAATCAACAACGACTTCTATAAAAGGCGGAAGAAAAACAAAGAAAGCTGCAACAAAGGGGAAACGAAAAACAAAGAAATGTTTAGGAAAAAAGCGAAAAGTGCGTAATAGACGTAGAACATATAAGAAGAGAGGGGGAGGGGATAATCCAAAGCTTACAAATATAAAACAGGAGATCGATGCTGGAAATATTGATGAATTAACCAAACATTTCAGTTTCAACCCAGTGAATTTTGTTAAAGGATTAAGATTAAACGCAAAATATATAGACGATAACGATTTGCTTACATATGCAGCTACAAATGGTAAACTACCCGCGGTGAAACTCTTCATAGAAAAGAAGGCAGATTTGAACAAGGCCGATATCAATGGCGGGACTCCCCTAAACTGGGCCTCCTTCAAGGGCCACCTCGATGTCGTGCAGGCCCTCATAGCAGTAGATGGGGTAGATGTGAACAAGGCCAGCGACGATGGCTGGAGTCCCATATTACGGGCCTCCAAGGAGGGCCACGACGATGTAGTGAATGCGTTCGTCAAAGCGGGGGCAGATGTGAACAAGCTCGATGACGATGGCATGACTCCCATATCCCGGGCCATCACTAATGGCCACCTCGAGGTATTGCAGGCTCTTGTAGCAGCGGGGGCAGATATGAACAAGGCCGATAACGATGGCACTACTCCCATATCCCGGGCCATCACTAATGGCCGGCTCAAGGTAGCGGAGGCCCTCATAGCAGCGGGGGCAAAACCGACCTCCGAAGAACTCAAAGGTGTTGAGGCGGCGCGAGCCGAAGAATTAGCAGTATTAAAACGCGAGCAAGCCGAAGACTCTTGCGAGGTTGAATGTGGTGATTTGACCTCAGGTTATTCTGAATGTGTGGACGGATGTCTACGCAGCAAGTATTAAAAGTATACGAAAAAGCGCAAGACAAAGTAGCGGAGAAAAATCAAAAAGAATATTTTTTCTAATTATTAAAGAAAAAAAAAAGAAGAGAAAGATAAGATAAGATCTTTACTTCATTTATTCCTGAAAACGAATAATAAAAATAGGAGCATTATATATATGAAGCAATCAACAACGACTTCTATAAAAGGCGGAAGAAAAACAAAGAAAGCTGCAACAAAGGGGAAACGAAAAACAAAGAAATATTTAGGAAAAACGCGAAAAGTGCGGAATAGACGTAGAACATATAAGAAGAGAGGGGGGGGTGTCTCTAATGATACTGCCTTACGTAATGAGGCCTTACGTAATGCCTCCGAGAATGGCCTCCTCGAGGTAGTAAAAGTACTCATCGCCAAAGGGGCAAGTGTGAACAATGTCGATAACAAAGGCCATACTGCCATATTACTGGCCTCCGACAATGGCCACCTCGAGGTAGTGCAGGCTCTCAAAAAAGCGGGGGCAGATGTGAACATAGTCGATAATCAGGGCAAGACTCCCATATTCTGGGCCTCCCGCAATGGCCACCTCGAGGTAGTGCAGGCGCTCATAGCAGCGGGGGCAGATGTGAACATAGTCGATAAGCAGGGCATGAGGGCCATATTCTGGCCCGCCAACAATGGCCACCTCGAGGTAGTGCAGGTCCTCAAAGAAGCGATGGAAAAAGCAAAAAATTGAAGAAAATTTAAAGAAAAAAGAAGAGTAATAAACCACCGAAAATGAGCAAATATCTTTTACATAAAACATATGATATCATTTATATGCCAAGTATAAATGATATACAATCCGACTTGCGCGGCCGCATAGAAGAATCCAAAATGAAAATGCGTCTTTGCGAGATGACAAAAACAATAGACGAGATAAAAACGAACCAAATCATACGAGGAGATGAGTGTCCAATCTGTTATGATCCAATAAGTACAACAAATTACATCATACCCAAGTGTGGGCACAAAGTGTGTTTACTTTGTTATAAAAAATCAATATTATCAAACCGTAATATAGCAAATAATTGTTGTTTATGTAGACAACAAATATTGTAATGAAGCAGGAGTCATTCAAAAACTACATAATTCCACAGGAGAAGACGTTTCGAGAATTATCCATCGCAAAACAAAACGTATAAAAGACAACCCAACGCATAAATAAATATTCTTTCAAAAACATATAAACATTATGCGATAAACAAAGTAGACCCTTTATACAAAGACATGAGCGACAATGAAAACGGAAGTTTGCGAAATTGTTTAGAAGAGAGTGATAATCCGCGAATGCAGAATTATGTAAAGATTCATACAAAAACGAATGCCTTAGTAGTTCACTTGACTCTCAAATCTTTGAAGGCACATCTTTCTGATTTTGCTTTTGTGCAACCTCATAGATCTTTTTTAGTAGCAATTGATAAAATCAAAGCCATTGAAGGCAATC